>CESM01021167.1_pt1 | contig 38620 bp, 35 predicted proteins | sample 361421 | NCBI WGS metagenome assembly CESM01 (sample SAMEA2622219, study PRJEB7988) | marine metagenome | isolation source: saline water (ENVO:00002010), including | reverse complement strand
TAAGGTGTAGTTAGTGGTTATTATGTTGAGGCCAGCCTTAATACTTCTATGTTGGAAACCATCATCTAGTATTATAATATCAATTTCTGGATGAGATTTAATAATATTTAATATTCCTCTTTTCCTATTCCCATCTACAGCTACAACGCATTCTGGATTCTTTTCTTTTATTAACAGTGGTTCGTCTCCCACATTACTTATTTTACTTCCTATATCTACTTCTAGATAATTATTTGTATTCCTTCCATAACCTCTGCTTAATATAGCAATATTATAATCTTTTAGGACTGAAACAACATATAAGACAAGTGGAGTTTTCCCTGTTCCTCCTACTGATAGGTTACCTATACAAATAATAGGAATTCTAAATGATTTAGAAGATAAGATGCCAATATCGAATAGTAGGTTCCTTATATTCGTAAATATAGCATAAAGAAAAGAAAACGGATAGAGAAACAATTGCATATTGCAAAGATAGGATTTAGATAACATATTAATAGATATAGTTTATGAGATTTTATTAGATATTTAATTTTTTAGAATATAATTTTTAATTGCTTATACTTTTGTTTTGTACTTTTGGAGTATGAAAATAAAAGAGATTACTCAATATCTTGAGAATATAGCTCCACTTGCTTACCAAGAAGCATATGATAATTCTGGCTTAATTGTAGGAGATGAGAATAACGATGTTAGTTCTGTGCTTATTACACTTGATTGCACTGAAAATGTTGTAGATGAAGCGATAAATAATAATTGTAATTTAATTATTTCTCACCATCCTATTATCTTTAATGGACTTAAGCAGATTATAGGGAGTAATTATGTAGAGAGAACCATTATAAAAGCAATTAAGAATAATATCACAATATATTCTATTCATACAAATTTAGATAATGTAAGTAATGGTGTTTCTGCAAAAATCGCAAAAATTATAGGTTTAGATGAATGTAGTGTCCTTGCACCAAAGAAAAATTTATTAAGACATCTTGTGGTTTATTGCCCATATTCTGATGCTGAGAATATTAGATCCGCACTTTTTGATGCAGGAGCAGGTAAGATTGGAGACTATGATAAATGTAGTTTTTCTTCAAAAGGTAATGGTACTTATAGGGCAAATAATGAATGCAATCCTTATGCTGGTAAGATTGGTGATTTACATAATGAAAATGAAGAAAGAATTGAGGTAATTTTCCCAATAAATAAAGAAAGGGATGTTATTAATTCTTTAAAAAATAATCATCCTTATGAAGAAGTAGCCTATCAGATATATGTTCTAGATAATTTATATAAAAAGGTTGGTGCTGGAATAATTGGTGTTTTGCCAGATGAAGTTGGAATTCATGAGTTTTTAGATATTGTTAAGATTAAAATGAAAACAGATTGTATAAGATATACAAATTTAGTTAATAAAAAAATTAAGAAAGTAGCGATATGCGGAGGAAGTGGGAGTTTTTTAATATCTGATGCAATTAGTGCTGGAGCAGATATTTTTATTACATCGGATGTTAAATATCATGATTTTTTTGATGCAGATAATGATATAATTATTGCTGATATAGGTCATTATGAGAGCGAACAATTTACAAAGGAACTAATTTATGAACTCCTTAGTAAAAAATTTAGTAAATTCGCCATCCAATTATCAAAAATAAATACAAACCCAATAAACTACCTTTAAATGGCAAAGACTGCAAAAAAGACTGTAAAGAATATTAAAACAATAACAGTTGAAGAGAAATTAAGAGCATTATACCAGCTACAGTGTGTAGATTCAGATATTGATAAGATTAGAGTTGTAAGAGGAGAGCTTCCATTAGAAATACAAGACTTAGAGGATGAGATTACTGGCTTTACTACTAGGATTGATAAATTTAAAGAAGAATTAGAAAAATTAGATGAATCGTTATCTGCATCAAGGATCAAGAAAAAAGATGCGAAAGCACTTATCAAAAAGTATGATAAGCAACTATCTAATATTAAAAATAATAGGGAATATGAGTCTCTTACAAAAGAGATTGAATTTCAGACACTAGAGATTGAATTGTGTGAGAAAAAAGAAAAGGAGATAAAGGCAAAGAAATTAATGAAAGATGAAATAATCCTTTCAACTACAGATTCTTTAAAGGATAGAAAAAAGGAAATGAAAGTTAAGAACTCGGAACTTGATGAAATAACTAAAGAAACAGAGAAAGAGGAGAAAAGTCTAATGAGAAAATCTAATAAATCCAAGGTTTTAATTGAAGAGAGATTGTTAACTGCATATTCTAGAATAAGAAATAATGTGAGGAATGGGTTAGCTGTTGTGTCAGTAGATAGGGATGCTTGTGGAGGTTGTCAAAATATTATCCCTCCCCAGAGGCAATTAGATATTAGGATGCATAAAAAAGTTATCGTCTGTGAACATTGTGGTAGAATTCTAATTGATGCTGAAATGTTCTAGAAAGAATACTTAAAATATATTATAAATTAAATGGGGTTTCATATATTTGAAGCTCCATTTTTATAATATGAAGAGAAAGACTCTATTATTATTACTCACTTTCCTACAGTTCTATTGTTTAGCTACATTTGATATGAATAGGAATATGCAAAATTCTTATTCTAAGATTATTAATCTTCAATTTAATGAAGGGTATAAATTTATCGAACTTGAGAGAGAATCTAATCCTAACAATGGGTTAATCCATCTCAACGAGAATTATAAAGATTTTTTAACAATAATTATAGGTGAAAGTAAACATGAATTTGATTCCCTTTATAGAAATAAGAAAAAAAGATTAATTGCAATTTCTAAATGTGATAGAAACTCGCCTTATTATTTATATGCACAAGCGGAGATAAATTTGCAATGGGCCTTTGCCAGAATTAAGTTCCAAGAATATTTTCTAGCTGCTTATGAGATTCAAAAAGCTTATTTTTTATTAAAGGAGAATAAAGAGAAATATCCAGAGTTCTATCTTAATAATAAAGGGATTGGATTATTAAATTGTATAATTGGATCAGTTCCTAATAATTTTAAATGGATTGTAAATTTAATAGGTATTGATGGAGATATTGAAAGTGGAATTAACACATTACATGATTTCTTAATAATTACTGAAAAAGTAGAAAAATATCATATCTATAATACAGAGTTACTTTTTCTTATATCTTTTTTAGAGATGAATTTAACTATTGAAAGAAGTTATATGCAAAGGACACTAGATTCTATTGAGAAAAGGTATAAAGAACATATTCTATTAAACTTTGCAGCAGCAAGGCTTTCTTCTAGATTAGGTTATAATAAAAATACGATACAAATTTTAGAGTCTAGACCTGATATTGAAGGGCAATATAATTTTTGGTATTTAGATTATTTGCTTGGAATGTCAAAACTATATCAACTAGATCAATCAGCTAAAGATAATTTTCTCTCATTTATCAATAATCATAAGGGTGAAAACTATATTAAATCTGCTTATCAAAAACTTGCATGGATTAGTTTCTTACAGGGTGATAGTAAAAAAATGAGCTTTTACTTTACACAAGTAACTTTGCATGGGAAATCATTTTTAGATGAAGATATAAAGGCACAAAAGGATGCACAACGACAACATATAGCTCATCCATTATTACTTGAAGCACGTCTACTTTATGATGGAGGTTATTATGAGCATTCATTAAACAGAATACAGAAAATTAACCTAGACAACCTTTCAAATATTCATAATACACTTGAGTATTGGTATAGATTAGCAAGAATTCAGCAAAAAAAGATGGAGCCTAGTAAAAAGATTATAGAGACCTTTACGAAGGTCGTATCTATTAATCAGAATTCTGATGCATATTATACACCTATGTCTGTGTTACAAATTGCTTTTGAGTATGAAAGGTTGAACGATAAAGCAAAAGCAAAGTATTATTATCAGAAGTGCCTAGAATTTAAAAACTTTGATTATGAAAGAGGTATACATCAGAAAGCTAAAGTTGGTTTAAGTAGGTTATTAGACTAATAACGTAGGCCTAGTGTTAATAATATATTATGTTTTGTTGTGGTTATTGTTGCAGGCTTAATAATATCGGAAGAATAGACAAGGTGTTCATTATTTTCTTCAGATAATATAAAAGTAAGATCAGCGGTGAAGAAACCTCTGTCTAACCCTAATCCGAAAGAGAAACTTTTATTAAGTAATTCTGGATTTTCCTTGTAAGGACTACTATAATGAGCATAACCTGCTCTAATACGGAATGGTTTGTATTTAACTTCTCCACCCATTCTTATATTGGTAGATTTTGTATATAATGAATTTATTATTTCATTCTCTTCAGTATACTGATATGTATCTGAGCTATATATAGCTGTAGAGTAGTCTACAATCTCAATATCAATCGACAATAAACCTTTGTTTTCTATATTAGCAGAAATACTTCCAATTGTTTTCCATGGAGTTTTAAGTTCATAATTGAAATAACCAAATGGTGAAGAATCATACATTGTTCCTAAACTATTTTCCCATTCTGCTGTAATTGATGTATTATATTGTTCTTCTATATCATAATAAGTAGGTGAATGTATTGCGCCACCTATTTTTATCCAGTCATTCATTCGAGCAATTAAACCAACTTTTAGATTTAGCCCTCTACCACTAGTACTTATCTCTTCAATAAGATTAAAGCTGCTTAAATGAAATGCAGTATCAGAAAATTGACTTTCAGAATAAATTGATTCTTCATAATAATCAATAATAGGCATTCCAATTGTAGCTCCTATATATACTACTTCTTCATATGAAGTACCAAAAGAAAAAACATATTCTCCAGATGAACCGCTACTGTTTATAGTTTTTTCCTGATATTTATTTAATTTTGAATTTAAATTGGAAATATAATTTCCATTATCAATGCTGTCCATTGGATCAAACAGATAGGTGTTCCAAGCCAGTAGTTCATTAAAATTATTCAGATTAGCTATTATCTTTCCCTGGGAATTTAATAGGAAGTTATCAATCATGGAAGAAGTATTATTAAATCCACTTAAGAATACTCTCTTTTTATAATTAGCTGTGCTATTATATCCAACTGCAAGATTAATTCTTCTCCATTCTTCTTTGCTGTCTTTTAGGGAAGAGGCTACATAACCAAAATTAGAGAAGTTAGAGAATAATTTATCATTAATATTCTTACTATTATTAAAAAATGATTTAGCTGTAATGTTTCCAAATTGTGGTGTTAATGTTAATTCATTAGATTGATATAAACCAAGTCCTGCAGGATTATAACTTAATGATGTAAAATCTGCACCTAAAGCTCCATATGCCCCAGACATAGAAGTAAAACGTGCAGTTCCGGATATATCGTATCTGGAGAAACGTAAAGCATCTATCTCAGTCTGTGCATTAGTAGAGATAAAAATAAAGACACTTAAGAATATATGGAGTATTCTTGACATTTCTTATCTTCTTGGATTCACACCTCTTTTAACTTTTCCAGATCCAGTATTTCTTCTGTTACCATTAGTTTTTATAGTATTTCCTCGTGAATTATTGTAATTCCTATTAGAGTTTGATTGATTTTTAGTATTTACTCTATTTCTAGTAGATGAATTCTTTGTTGAAATCTCTCTTTTGTTATAGTTGTTTTTATTTACTGAAGAATTATTAGTAGGTTTTGTGGTATTTCTGTTTATAGTTTTTTCTTTTGATATATGGTTAACTGTTTTTGTAATATTTCTATCAAACTTATTATATGCAGGATTATCTAAATTACCATTAATATTATTTACTGTCCTATTAGTATTTTTTCTAGAAGATATTGAACCTCTTGGTCCATAATAGATTGAATTATTGTCATAGCTATTTGTATAGCTGTCATTGTTATAGTAGTTATTATATCCACTATAATATCCATAATGATAGTTCGAGAAAATTGGATACTGTGTATAGTACCCTGAATAACCCCAGCTATAATAAGGATAATAGAATGGATCATAATAATTATAGCCAGAATAAATACTTATACCACAATGGTATGGGTTCTGTGAATACCAATAATAATTAGTATAAAGTCCTCCATAATATCCCATCCTATAAATTGGATGGTGGAACCTTCTAATTCTTGCAGAATATGAATAATCATAGTAATTATCTAAAGTCTGATAATCATTATATATATAATTATTCTTTAAGCTATCATTACTATGGTCTTCGTTTTGAGTATTGTCTTCTAATACCTGGTAGTCATCTATGCTACTAAAATCTTCTTTCTTTAGATAATTTGGATCTTCATATGTTTTTGAATAATATACTTTTGTTATACATGAACTAAACATGCAAAAAATTAAAGAAGAAATTATTATTTTGTTCATACCTGTATTTTTAGTTTAGTCAAAGTAAACAAAGATAGTTTAATTTATTAAATTTGGCTTTTCAAAATATAACAACGATCAAATACAGGTAAAATTATAATTATATATCTAAATGGCAAAGAATATTACAAGAAGAGAAGTTGATTATTCTAGATGGTACAATGATATTGTGCAACATGCAGATTTAGCAGAAAGTTCAGGAGTAAGAGGATGTATGGTTATCAAGCCCTATGGTTATGCAATATGGGAAAAAATGCAAGCAGAGTTAGATAGGATGTTTAAAGAAAGCGGACATGAGAATGCTTATTTTCCTATTTTTATTCCTAAATCGTATTTCACAAAAGAAGCTAGTCATGTAGATGGTTTTGCAAAGGAATGCGCAGTAGTGACTCATTATCGACTAAAGAATGCAGAGGATGGTAGTGGTATAATAGTTGATGATACAGCAAAGTTAGAAGAAGAACTTATTGTCCGACCAACATCTGAAACAATTATTTGGGATACTTATAGAAAGTGGATACAATCATATAGAGACTTACCTATCTTATGCAATCAGTGGGCAAATGTTGTTAGATGGGAAATGCGTACAAGATTATTTCTTCGTACTTCTGAATTTTTATGGCAAGAAGGTCATACTGCACATGCAAATAAGGAAGAGGCTATTGAAGAAACAAAGAAAATATTAGATATTTACGCTGATTTTGCGCAAGGTTTCATGGCTATGCCTGTAGAAAAAGGAACTAAGACTGCAGGTGAAAGATTTGCTGGTGCTGTAGATACTTATTGTATTGAATCTCTTATGCAGGACGGAAAAGCATTACAGGCTGGAACTTCACACTTCTTGGGTCAGAACTTTGCGAAGGCATTTGATGTTAAGTTCGCAACAAAAGAAGGTAACCAAGATTATGTGTGGGCAACATCATGGGGTGTTTCTACTCGCCTAATGGGTGCTTTAATTATGACACATTCTGATGATTCTGGCCTAGTCCTTCCACCAAAATTAGCTCCTTATCAGGTAGTAATAATACCTATTTATAAAGGGATCGAACAATTAGATAAAATAAAAGATAAAGTATTTAGTATTAAGAAATCTCTTGAGAAGAAAGGAATTTCTGTAAAGTTTGATGATAGAGATACACATAAGCCAGGATGGAAATTTGCAGAATACGAATTAAAAGGTGTTCCTGTAAGATTAGCTATCGGAAATAGAGATTTAGAAAATGATACTATTGAAGTTGCTAGGAGAGACACAATGGAGAAAGTAACATATCAAATAAATGATATAGATATTAAGATAGAAAATTTATTAATTAAGATACAAGACAACTTATACAAGAAGGCTATTACTAGGAAAGAGGAAAAAACATATACTGCTGATTCATTTGATGAATTTAAGAATTTGATTAAGAGTGGTGGATTTGTTTGGGCGCATTGGGATGAGACTAGTGAAACTGAGGAGGAAATCAAGAAGATTACTAAAGCAACAATCAGGTGTATTCCTCTTGAATCTAAAGAGGAAGTAGGTAAATGTGTTTTTAGTGGTAAGTTATCTAGAAAGAGAGTGTTATTTGCAAAAGCATATTAGATGGAAAATGAGATAATAAGTTTATTAGAAGAAAAGGCATCAACAAAACAGGATGTTTATAGAAAGACTCAAAGTGTTTTTTCTGATTTACAGAATTTGTTAAAAGCAAAATCTATTAGCTTAACAAAAAAGATATTAGATAAAGATAAATCTATTAAGGTTTTATTTTCCTCTAAAGGTAAATTTGAAGCACAATTAAAATTTTCAGGTGACACACTGCTTTTTCATATGCATTCTAATGTATTTGATTTTCCAGCAGGGCATGCTATACACAAAACTAAATATGTTAAGGAAGACAACTTAAGAACATTTTGTGGTGTAATACATATATATAATTTCTTATCTGATTCATTGAAATATAATAGAATGAATGATGAGGGATATCTTATAGCAAGAATATTTGTAAATAAAGATTATCACTTTTTTGTTGAAGGAGATAAACAGCTGGGTTTTTTATTTAATGACTTTGTAAAACAAGTTATTGATAAACATGAATTGGAGAAGATTATTGAATCAGCAATGATATATTCATTAAATTTTGATTTACAGGTTCCAAATATCAGTGATGTAAATGTGGTATCTGTTCATCAAATCTTACAGATGAATACTAGTCAAAAGATAAGAACTGCAAAGCGTTTGGGATATAAGTTTTCTTTTGAAAAATAAAGACAATGAACTGTTTGCTAAAAATGAAAAATAGTATAAATTTGCAGACTAATTTTTTGAGATACGGCCCGTTCGTCTAGTCAGGTCAGGACGCCAGGTTTTCATCCTGGTAACAGGGGTTCGAATCCCCTACGGGTCACTAAAATATTATAATTATGGCAAATCATAAATCTGCAATTAAAAGAATTAGACAATCAGAAAAGAGAAGATTGTTTAATAAGTATTATCATAAAACCGCAAGAAATGCGGTTCGTAAGCTTAAGTCATTAACAACTAAAAAGGATGTGTTGGAGCTTTTCCCAAAAGTAGTTGCGATGCTAGATAAATTATCAAAACGAAAAATTATTCATAAGAATAAAGCAGCTAATATAAAGTCAAAGTTAGCAAAACATGTAAATTCGGTTTCTAAATAATTATTTTACATATCGTTATAATTTAGGGTCTGTCCATAATAGTTGGTCAGACCTTTTTTAGTATTTTTATTCATTATTAAATGATTTAACAATTTTATGTAAACAGATGTTACTTATCTACACACCCAGTATTAAATCTAGACATAGGTATATTTTTAATCTTTTCTTTTCAGAAATATATGATATTAAATTTCATATTACTGAAGATGATTATGAGTTTAGAACATATAATGGCCCAAAGATTAATTATTCAGATAATAACTTTAATAATGAGATTTTTATTGAGTCTATTGGTTTATTAAATGAAACGGGTATTAATCATTACAATATAGATGTAAGTATAGATAATGGAGTTCCATTTTTCTTTAAAACACTTTCTTCAGCAACTATACCTTTTGATATATTTTCAGCAAGTTTCTTTCTAGTAAGTCGCTATGAGGAATATCTTACAAATGATAGAGATAAACATAAACGTTTTAAGCCTGAGGATTCAATCGCATTTAAAAATAATTTCCTTGACAAACCGATTATAAATATTTGGGCTGCTATACTTGTAGATAATATTTCAGAAAGATTCCCTAATTTAAATATTATACACCCATCATATAATTATCTTTCTACAATTGACGTTGATAATGTTTTTTGTTATATGGGTAAAGGTATTATAAGATCTGTATTAGGGTCTTTAGCTTCATTGCTTAGACTTGACCTAAATAGTATCAACAAAAGGATTAGGGTTCTTTTAGGTATAGATAATGATCCTTATGACACATTTGATATTCAGCTTAAGATACAAGAGAGATATAAATTTGATGTAATATATTTTTTTTTATTAGGGGATTATAGAAAGAATGATAAGAATATTTCGTATAAGAATGAAAAATTTAGAAAAATTATAGTAGATATTTCAAAATATGCTCAAATTGGTTTGCATCCATCATATCTCTCAAATTATAAAAAAAAGCAAATATATATAGAGAAAAAAAGAATGGAAAATATTCTAAATATCAAAGTTACATCTAGTAGGCAACATTATTTAAAATTAAGTTTACCTGCAACATATCAAAGGCTAGTTGATTTAGGTATTAAAGATGATTATACTATGGGTTATGCATCAGCTATTGGTTTTAGAGCAAGTATATGTTCATCATTTAAATTCTATAATTTATTATCTGAAGAGGTATTACCTATTAGAATACACCCTTTTGCTGTTATGGATGCAACACTTTTATATTATCTTAAATTAACACCTAAAGAGTCTCTTTCTCAAATTTCAGGATTAATTAAACAGGTTAAAGATGTAAATGGGACTTTTATATCACTTTGGCATAATGAATCATTTAGTGATTATAATAAATGGAGAGGCTGGGAAAGAATTTATGAAGAGATGGTAGAGTTAGCGCATTAATGATAAAATTTTTAAAACATAGAGAAATTGATAAATCTGAATGGGATTTTAGACTTGAGGAATCTTTAAACCCTAAAATCTATGCGTATTCATGGTATCTTGACGTTGTATCACCAGAATGGTGCGCTCTAGTAGAAGATAGATATAAAAGTATTTTTCCTATTCCAGTTCATAAAAGATTAGGCGTTTCATATATTTCACAACCATTATTTACACAACAGCTAGGCTTGTTTTCTTCTGATGAAACTGTCAGGGTTGATGATTTTATTAAAAGAATCCCAAAAAAATTATGGTTAAGAAGTTTGCAAATTCATAATAAAATAATTAACTCAGACCATAAGGATAATTATGAACTAGATATATCTAAAGATATTAATCTTATTAGGAAGAATTATTCAGATAACTTAAAAAGAAATATAAAAAAGGCGTATAAATTTAAACTAGAAGTTATGGAATGTTCGAGTAGTATTTTGATTGAAATGTTTATGCAGAATAAGGGTAAAGAGGTGAAAGATTTAAATGAGAAAGCATATAATATTTTAGCTAAATTATTTAATGAGATAACAACTAGAAGGATGGGAGAATGTTATGGTGTATATAAAGATGGTAAGATAATAAGTGCTGCTTTCTTCGTTAATTGTTTAGGAAGATCTACTTACCTTTTTTCAGCATCTAATAGCTACGCTAAAGAAGTTGGAGCTAATCATTTTTTAATAGATTATTATATTGAGAAATTAAGAAAAGAATCACTAATACTAGACTTTGAGGGATCTATGATACCTAGCATAGCACGATTTTACTCTTCATATGGAGCTAGAAAGAAATATTATTATTTAGTTGGCAGATGAAAACAAAACACATCTTCTTTGATTTAGATAGAACATTATGGGATTTCGAGACTAACTCAAATATTACATTATTAGAATTGTTCAACAATTTTAATTTAGAATCAAAGGGAATCAGTAATGCTGATGAATTTATTAATATATATAAGATAAACAATGAAAGATTATGGGCAAAGTATAGGGAAGGAAGAATATCACAGAAATATTTAAGATCAGAAAGATTTCATAGAGCGTTATTATATTTTGGAATTAACGAAGAATCATTAGCTGAAGATATAGGACAAGAATATGTTAGAATATGTCCTAGAAAAGAAAACCTATTACCATACAGTTTGGATATTTTAGACTACTTAAGAGATAAATATTCACTTCATATTATTACGAATGGATTTCACAATGTTCAACATATAAAACTTAAACATTCTAGATTAAGTAAATATTTTGATACAATTACAACATCAGAATCTGTTGGTGTAATGAAGCCAAACCCAAAGATATTTGAATATGCTTTAAATGCTGCAGGAGCATGTAAAGGAGAAAGTGTTTATATTGGTGATGACTTAGTTGTAGATATTATTGGTTGTCAAGATGCTGGAATAGAGGGGGTATATTTTAATTTAGATAATATAGATCATTGTGAAAATGTTGCATTTGAGATTAATTGTCTTAACAGTCTGAAGGAACTATTTTAAATCCACCAATTTGTAGATCATTCCAAAAATTAGGGTATGATTTATTAACAACCTTAATGTCATTAATTTGTACTTCCCCAAATCTTAAACATAAAGGTGCAAAACTCATGGCCATTCTATGATCATTGTATGTATTAATTATTTTATCATTATTTATTGCTTTTAGTTCCTGACTTACAGCTGATAATCTATTAGTTTCTTTATATTTTAAATTCTTTGTCCCTAATAATGAGGTGTTCTTTCCAAGCCCAAAGATAGTACACTTTAGAGGTTGATATAAATCCGGAGTATTAATCAGGTTAATATTTTTTGGTAGATTACAGTTCATATTCTTTGAAAGAAATAGCGAACCATCTATAAACTCTGATTTTATACCAAATGAAGAGAAAATATTCATTATTTCTTGATCTCCTTGAAGTGACTCATTATCTAGTCCATTCAATTTTATGCTACAACTTTTTGATAAAGCAGCTATTTCAAACCAGAATGAAGCTGAAGACCAGTCACTTTCTATAATATAATCAGTTGGTATATATTGTTGTTTTTTAATCCTAATTACATTGTTATGCCAGGAATAAGATATTCCAAATATTTTCATTATTTTTAGGGTCATTTCGATATATGATTTTGATGCAATTTTACCTTTCAGTATCAATTCTATTCCATTTTCTAATAGTGGTGCAATTAGTAGAATTGAACTAACAAATTGAGAGCTAATACTCCCATCAAGTTCTATGATCCCTCCGTTTATCTTACTGCCAGATATTTTTAATGGCGGAAAATTTTTATTTTCTGTATATGTAATTTTAGCACCTAACTTCATTAAAACATCAACTAATATTTGGATTGGCCTTTCTTTCATTCTTTGACTTCCATTAAGGTAAATATTCTTATTATTCTGTATTGCAAAGAAAGAAGTTAAGAATCGGAATGATGTTCCAGCATCACCAACATAGATTTCATTTTTGTTAGATTTAAGAGCATTCTTAAGATACTTTGTGTCATTAGATTCTGATAGGTTAATGATATCGAAATCATCATCACAGAGCGCTCTAATTATTAGTAACCTATTTGATATACTCTTTGAAGAAGGTAGATTTATTTCACAATTAATAATCTTTGTTGGATGTGAAATCTTATAATTCATCTTTTGTTAATAAATTATTAAAAGTGCACTCTCCTATGCTTTTAAGAAGTGAAAAATTTATTTTTTCTGATATGTTTTTTTTATCTTTTATTAAGTATTCCATTAGTTCGTTTTTAGAAGGTTGATATGGTAGATTGAAATTTGAAAGAATATAATTCTGTATATCCTTTTTAACTTTTTTTGTGATTAGAGATAATTCTACTTCCATTAACATTCCCATAAGAACAGCCTCACCATGCATAATAGGTTGATCTTTTGCTAAATAATAACTTTCAATTGCATGACCGTAAGTATGTCCAAAATTTAATTTCTTACGCTCACCTTCCTCGAGTGGATCATGTATGATAATTTGATTTTTTATTTTTACAGATCTATATATTATATCTTCCCAGCAAAAACTAGTAAGAGATTTTGATTTTATGAATTTCCATAGTTTACTATCTGCAATAAGAGCATGCTTAATGATTTCAGAAAAACCAAATTTTAGTTGATTTTCAGGTAATGTGTCTAGAAATTTAGGATGTATAAGTACTAATTTAGGGTTATTAAAAACACCTATATGATTTTTAAGTTTCTCAAAGTTAATTCCTGATTTTCCTCCAATTGAAGCATCTACCATACCAACTAATGTAGTAGGTACTTGGATAAAATCAATTCCTCTTAAGTATGTTGATGCACAGAATCCACCTATATCACCTATTACTCCTCCACCAAGATTTATTAATAAAGATTTTTTATCAAAATTATTTTCATTTAATATGCCCCATATAAATTCACATGTAGCAATATTCTTATTCTTTTCTCCAGATGATATTTCAATTGTGATAGAATTATTCAGCTTTGGTAAATAATTAAGACAATATCTTTTTGTATTCTCATCAACTAATATTGCAATTTTTGAATATTTAGATATATTTAATTTAGTAAAAGTGTTTTTCCCAATAAAAATAGAGTAATCAGAAGATTTTATTTCTTTCACTGGCTTATCTCTATTAATGGATTTCCTGTGCAGCCACTTGGATATGAGATGCCTAATAAAATAGAGATAGTTGGTGCAATATCTCGTATGTTAACTTTTCTATCAGTTTTCCCTTTATTAATCTTACCACCCCAAAATATTAGAGGAACATGTGTATCATATTTATATGCGGTTCCGTGTGTGGTACCACCTTTTTTCCAATATGATGATAGCCATCCACTTTGAGGACTTACAATAACATCTCCAGATCTTTTCTGATTATATCCATTTTGAAATAATGAATGGAATGAATTCTGATATTCATTTTCATGCAATTGATGAGAAGTAAAAGTATTTTTTACCCATTCATAATCTAGAATAAATTCAGCGCATGCTTCTCTTATTTCTTTAATATTAACATCTAAATTATTTTTAATAAATTCATAATTAAGGAACAATTGGTTATTAGAGAAGTCAGTGATATATTCACTAGGATTTTCTTTATCTGGCCAATTATATTTTTCTTGAAGATGCAATTTTAAATCTTCAATCATAAGATTGCTATCATAGTATCCTGCTGGTATATTTCTTTCTAGAAGTTCATTAGGAATTATAGCTACTCCATGATCAGAAGTTAAAAATAATATTGTATTTTCATATCCCACTTCACTATCTATTATCTTTAGTAGTTTTGCTATATCTTGGTCAAGCTTAATGTATGTATCCATTATCTCTGGAGCATGAGGTCCATATTGATGACCAATATAATCAGTAGATGAATAGCTAATAAATAAGCAATCCGTTGTTTCATTGTTTCCTAAACTCTCCTCTTTAATAGCAAGAATTGCAAGATCATTTAAGATAGAATTACCAAAAGGTGTTTTTTTAATTGAAGATCTCCCATTAATTTTTAATAGTGTATCCAAATTATGAGAAAATTCATTTTTTACTTTCCAAATTCCGCTCATATATTTTGATATTTTATCAGAATTATTTTCATCCTCCAACCATTGAGGAAGTTGATTCATATAATAAGAAGATGATATCCATTTTCCATCGCTATCCATCCAATAAGCTGCATTTGCTGTATGTCCTGCAGGAAGTATAGCTCCTCTATCCTTTAATGATATCCCAATTACTTTACTTTCATTATTAAAGAGTTTTAATTCATCAGAAAAAGTTGTTGTTAGCATATGGTGAGGAGACATTTTACCATCATCAGATTGAATATCTATACTAATTTGTTCACAATTACAAACAGTATGCATGTCACCATCACCTGCACAATAAATACTCTTTCCAGATCTTCTATCAAACCAATTATTTGCAATTATGCCATGGCTAGATGGGGTAGTTCCAGTATAAATAGATGCATGACCAGGCCCTGTATAAGTAGGAGCATATCCAAATTGACAATTTCTATAGAAATGACCATCATTAACAAGTTTCTTAAAGCCATCATCATCAAATTTATCCCAGAAACGGTAGATATAATCATAACGCAACTGGTCAACAACTATCCCAACTACTAGTTTTGTTTTCTTTTGGCTAAATGAGTTATAAGTTATCAGAAGTGGTATAAGTAAGATTAATATTCTATTCATAGTTATATAATTATTATGTTTATTTAATTCTATATTGATAGGCAGCAATTGAGAGTACAATTGCAATTATTACATCTGCCATTGGATGTACGTTGGGCCATCCAAAGTTCCATATAATTACGAATGTAAGCCATAAAATCCAAACTTTATCAAATTGTTGCATTTTTTTTAATTAAGTACAACTTATATATTAGCAAACTTACTAAAAGTCCCCATATCATACCACCAATTATATCAAAGGGAAAATGCACTCCAAGATATATTCTACTTAATCCTATTAATATAGCCCAATTAATAAGCCAGAAGAAGACCTTTTTACTCTTAAGAACAAATGAGATGAAGAATGAAATAGCAAAAGAATTTGAGGCATGTGATGATATAAATCCATATTGACCTCCACAATTATTTAAATTACGCATTATTTCCATCACATTGGGAGTGTGACAGGGTCTTAATATTTCAAATTGGTTCTTAAAAAAGTATACACTACCAGAATCTGCACAAAATATTAATAGCGATATCATAAAAAGTGTCCAAAAGAAGTTATTTTTTTCTTTATTGTATATTAAGAAAATTAAAAATAAATATAAAGGAATCCATATGAACTTACTACTAATCATTGTCATAATTGTATCCATCTCCTCAAACCCTAATCCATTAATAAAATAGAAAATGTCATAGTTTATACCTTTATACCAATTTAGATTATTCATATTTGATTAAGTTTTTTCCAAATTAGATCTTTTAGTTGGGAAAGTCCTTTTTGAGTAATAGATGAGATAAAAAGATATGGAACGCTATCTGGAAGTTCTTTTGATATCTCTAACTCAAGTTCTTTGTCAAGCATATCAGACTTGCTAATTGCTAGTATTCTATTTTTATCAAGAAGCTCTGGATTATATTTTTCTAGTTCTCCAATTAGGGTAAAATATTCTTCTTTAATATTCTTGCTATCAGCAGGTACCATAAAAAGCAAGGTTGAATTTCTTTCAATATGGCGAAGGAATCTTAAGCCAAGCCCCTTTCCATCTGAAGCTCCCTCAATAATTCCTGGTATATCCGCCATAATAAAGGATTTTCCTTCTCTATATGATACAATCCCCAAATTTGGAACTAATGTAGTAAATGGATAATCTGCGATCTCAGGTTTTGCGGCACTTATTACTGAGAGTAGAGTAGATTTTCCCGCATTGGGTAATCCTACTAACCCAATATCAGCTAGAATTTTTAATTCTAATGTATACCAACTTTCTTTAGAATCTTTTCCAGGTTGTGAATATCTTGGGGTTTGATTAGTAGACGACTTAAAGTGAGAATTTCCTTTTCCACCTATACCACCGTGTACCATTATAAATTCTTGTCTATGCTCGGTAATTTCAAATATTATTTCATTAGTATCATCATTCTTAACTACTGTTCCAAGCGGGACTTCAATAACTTTACTTTCACCATCTTTACCATGTTTGTGATTTCCACTACCAGCTCCACCATTCTCAGCAAAAAGATGTTTCTTATATTTTAAATGCAGTAAAGTCCACATCTGTTGATTTCCTTTAAGGATAATATGCCCTCCATTACCTCCGTCACCTCCATCAGGACCTCCCTTTGCTGTTGTCCTATCTCTTAAGAAATGAGCAGAACCTGCACCTCCTTTACCAGATCTACAAAATATTTTAACAAAATCAACAAAGTTTGAGTTCTTTATTTTCATCTAGAAAGAGAATTAATGATTTTATTTAATCTATTAGCGATATCAGATATAGTTCCTGTACCTTGAATTTCGCTTAATTTATTTTGTGCTGAATAGTAATCTTTTAGTGGTGCTGTTTTTATATTATATTCATTGATCCTGTTCTGAATAATATTTTTATCTTGGTCATCTGCTCGACCAGAATCTTTTCCTCTTTCTAGTAATCGCTTTATGAGTTCATTATCATCTACTTTTAAAGAGATCATAGAAGAAATTGAGGTATTCTTATCTGAAAGCATTTTATCTAGATTAGTAGCTTGTGCAGTTGTTCTTGGGAAACCGTCAAAAATGAATCCATTTGCATCTGGCAAACTATCTAATTTTGTAGAGATCATATTAATCACAACTTCATCAGGAACCAGCTCACCTTTATTCATGATTACTTTTGCTTCTATTCCTAGTTTGGTACCAGCTTTAATTTCACTTCTCAAGATGTCACCTGTAGATAAGTGAATTAGATTAAATTTCTTAATTAGGAAGTTTGATTGGGTTCCTTTACCAGCACCTGGGGGTCCAAATAATACTATATTTAACATTGTTTATTTTTTAAGTTTATAAATATGTGGCAAATTACGGCCAATTTCATTAAAATCCATTCCATAACCAACAACAAAATTATTAGAAATTGATTTTCCAATAAAATCAATTTCATAATCTTTTTTGTAAGCACCTGGCTTAAATAATAATGAAGCTATCTTAATACTTGCCACACCTTCATTTTTTAGTAGGAGTAAGATCTTTTCCAAAGTATTGCCTGTATCAATAATATCTTCTAATAGTATGATATTTCTATTTGATATATTTCCATTTAAGCCTATTAATTCATTAATAATTCCTGATGTTTTAGTGCCAGAATACGAGGAAAGTTTAATAAAAGATATTTCTGTCTTAGATAGGTTAATTTTTTTCATTAAATCAGAAGTAAACATAAATGAACCGTTAAGGACAGATATAAATAGGGGGTTATCAAAACATGATTTGTTAATCTGATCAGCTATTAAGTCTATAGTTTTACTAATTTCATGATCAGGGATATAAATTTCAAAAATCTTATTATGTATCCTTATTGTATTCATACTAACTACTCCAGATTTTCCTATAATTTAATTGTTCTTCAGATATATTTTCTTTTTTTTCAAATTCTAACAATCTATAGTAATTACCAGAAGATAGAGTGATTATTTCTTTTGAAAATTTTTTTTGTATAGTAAATGTCACTTCTTTATCATTTGCTTTAAGCATAGTTGTTATATTATTTTCAATTTTTTCTCCATTAACTTCTATGATCTCATCATCTGGGCCTATTCCGTTATTGTCAGCTACTGAATTTGGTTCTATTTTTTTTATTATAACCTTTCCATTTTCTCTATTAGTAATAAATCCAAAATTCTTAGCTGTAATGTTTGGGTTAGATCTTTCTTTAAGATTTAATCCGACTATTTGAATTGCTTCTTTTAGTGTAGGGATGTAGTCTTTAGTACCATAAATATGATCTTCAAATATTTTAGTCACTTTATTTCCTCCTACTCTAATGCAAATATTTTTAAAGTCAATTTCGTTATAACCTTTATTTTTCAATGCAAAATCTTGATATAGCTCCTTCATAACAGAGTGCAAGCTATTGCTTCCTTTAGAATTCTTTATAATCTCTAAGTCTATCATTAGCATACATAATGCTGCATCTGGATAGATAGATGTTTTTCTATTTGGAATACCCATCTTGTAACCATCTAACCATGAATCAAAACCACTATCAGCTACTGAAAGATTATACCTTCCGTAATTCATTAAGTGTCTTTCTAAATTTTGATTTTGTGTTTTTACAAATTCTTTCCAATTAAATACACCAGAATTATAAAGCATAATATCACCCATATAAGTTGTTACTCCTTCTGCTACAAAACCTGTTCTGAAATAATTTTCTTTAGTATAATCGTATGGATACATCTCAATTGGTCTAATAGATTTTATATTCCAAGTATGGTATAACTCATGGGAACATACACCTAGCAAGTCTTCATATCTATTATCCATAATATCTTTCCCAGGACCTAGAAGTATGACTGTATTTTTAGTATGTTCTACGCCATGATATGATCTATAGGGTGTTATTTGAAATAGGAAATGATATTCATCTACTGGGAAGCCTCCAAAATGTTTTATCTGACTCTTCGTAAATAGAGTAAAATCTTCTTTTAATTTTTTCCAATTTGGCTTGCATTTTCCTTGAAACCATAGATGGAATTTTTTTTCATTAACAGTATAGCTGTCGTACTTGATTGATTTAGAACATATAATTGGGGATTCTGTTAGAATATGATAATTTTCAGCACTAAGATAATTACGATCACTATTTAACGATGTAGCAATCTTGTAATTATTTGGGATATCTATATGTATAGAATATTCTTCTTCAATTCTATTAACAATATAGAATACACATTGAATTGGATTTAAATAAAGTTGGTTCTTATCAACATAACAAGAGCCTGCATCTAAACTATTAGCATAATAATTGTAATTTACAATGATCTCATCTACATTATTAGTTTCAACCTCCCAAAGATCTTTTGTTATTTTTTTATATTTTAATCGTTTATGGTTGTTATCAAAGGCTTCCCATTTTTGAATATTTTGAGCAAAATTACCAAGTTCATATCGGCCAGGCCTCCAAGCAGCAAGTTGGAATCGCATCTTTTTTTGACCATTTACTTTTGTAGCAAGTTGGAAGTCTATAAAGTGACGATGAGGTTTAGTATACGAGATTTTATAGTTAATCATATTTAGATTTAATCGGCTAATATATAAGAAATACAAAGAAATCAGAAATAAAATAATTAATCAATATTAATAATATAAATTATAATTTGAATTGTTACTTTTGCTCTTTAAATTAATATTATGAGAAAATATCTACCAACATTATCAGAATTAGTCGACAGATTATCTATTGCACAATTGAAGGAAGTGTTTATTCCTGAACATAAAGCAGAGTATGCTGAAGAGATAAAAGATATTATTCATGATATTCAAGAGAATCTTGAAGAAAATAATACAAAGATAACTGCCGAAACGATAAGAGCAATCATTGTTTTAGGTCAGATGAACTTACATATTTGGCATAATGAATCAAATTATCGTAAAGGAATTAAGGATGGTAATAATTTAGAATTAACTCATGGTTTAAATGGGATCAGAAATACTGCAAAGAATAGAATACAAGAGATTGTAGGAGGTCGTAAAGATTATAAGATTGACTGTTTAGCTGCAGATTTTAAAGATTGGGAGATTTCATGGAACAATAAAAAATAATAAGATATGGATTTTGATGTAATAGTATTAGGAAGCGGTCCTGGGGGTTATGTTACAGCAATTAGATCTTCTCAATTAGGATTAAAGACTGCAATAATTGAAAAAGAAAGTCTTGGAGGTGTATGTCTTAATTGGGGATGTATTCCAACAAAGGCATTATTAAAATCTGCTCAAGTTTTCGAATATATAAATAATGCTGAAGAATTTGGTATTAATATTACAAATGCAAATGCAGATTTCTCAAAAATTATAAAAAGAAGTCGTGATGTTGCAGACGGAATGAGTGGTGGGATTGCGTATTTAATGAAAAAGAATAAAATAGAGGTAATTAATGGTTTTGGTAAATTGCAGAAAGGTGGTAAAGTTAGTGTTAATCTTCAAGATAAAACAACTAATTATACTGCTAAACATATTATAGTTGCTACTGGGGCTAGATCTAGGGTGTTACCTAATATAGCTCAAGATGGAAAGAAAATAATTGGATATAGAGAGGCTCTCGTATTATCTAAACTTCCTAAAAAGATGGTAATTGTAGGTTCAGGTGCTATTGGTGTTGAATTTGCTTACTTTTATAATGCAATGGGGGTTGAAGTAACTCTGATTGAATATTTACCAAATATTGTACCTGTTGAGGATGTAGATGTCTCTAAACAGTTACAAAGATCTTTTAAGAAATCAGGTATTAATATTATAACAAAATCATCTGTAGAAAGTGTTGATACAAGAGGTCAAGGGTGTAAAGTGTTAGTAAAGAATAGTAAGGGTTCAGAGTTAGTTGCTTGTGATATTGTTCTTTCTGCTGTCGGTATTACTCCAAATATTGAAAATATTGGTTTAGAAGATGTGGGAATTAAAATTGATAATGGACGTATTAATGTCGATGAGTTTTATAATACAAATATTAAAGGATATTATGCTATTGGTGACGTTCTTAAAACTCAAGCACTTGCCCATGTTGCTTCAGCAGAAGGAATTACATGTATTGAGAAGATTGCAGGTCATAATCCCGAACCAATAGATTATACTAATATTCCAGGATGTACATACTGCAGTCCTGAAATAGCTTCAGTAGGTATGACTGAGATAGCTGCTAAAGAAGCTGGCTATGAAGTTAAAGTGGGAAAGTTTCCATTTACTGCTTCTGGAAAAGCTTCAGCATCTGGTCATAAGGATGGTTTTGTTAAAGTTATATTTGATGCGAAATATGGTGAATGGTTAGGTTGTCACATGATTGGCTATAATGTTACCGAGATGATTTCAGAAGCAGTAGTTGCCCGTAAGCTTGAAACTACAGGTTATGAAATATTAAAAGCAGTACATCCACACCCAACAATGAGTGAAGCAGTAATGGAAGCAGTTGCAGATGCTTATGGAGAGGTAATTCATACATAGAATTACTTTTCTCATTTTGTATTCTCCTTATAGATTAATTATCTCATACTCAATATCAAGAGTATTAGCCCACTGCTTTGCTTCAGCTTCAGAATAATATGGTCCAAGATAGACATTATATATTTCTTTGCTTGAATTTGACACATTAGGAAGAAAGAAGTAACTAGAATTATAGCCTTCTTTAATTTTTTGTTTAACTAATGATTTTGCCTCCATCTCATCTTCATAATTACCTATCTTAATTAAGAATTTTGCTTTTCCAAAGTCTAAAGTATATTCTATTACAATATTTTCTTTAGAATTGATTATTTCTTCTTTTGGTTCTTCCATCACCTTATCCATATTCCAATCTAACTTACTTGCAATTTGGTTCGGATATTCGTAAAGATAAAATAGTCCATATAAAAGGAATCCGAAAAGAATAATAAGAATTATTGGTTTAGCTGACAATCTACTTTTTTGTTTATTATGAGTATTAGGTAAATTTATATCTACATCCGAGCTTTCTGTTGCTTTTGGATTATAAGTTGGGTAGGGAGGATTATTATCATTATCTCTATCTGTTTCAAAATTAGAGGTTTGCTTATCTTTTATTTGATTTAATCTTTCTTGAAGAATTCTTAATCTCTGTTCGTTGTCATAATGTTCCATAATAATATAGATTTTTCAGTTTGTAAATATATTATTTATTAATTGTGTTTTCAATAGTAAGCTCAAAAAGTTCTGCAAGACTATATCCAGCTTCTCTTGCCTGTTTTGGGATAATGCTTTCTTCAGATAATCCAGGTATAGTGTTTATCTCTATTATATATGGTTTGTTATCTATTATTATGAAATCAATTCTTACTATACCTTTCAGGTTTAATTTTTTGTATGCATTTTTAGTTATTTCTTTAATTAACTTAGTATTATCTAAGCTAATTCTTGCAGGTGTAATTTCATGTGCATTTCCTTTATATTTAGCTTCGTAATCAAAAAACTCATTATAACTTATAATTTCAGTAATTGGAAGAACTTCAACTTTACTATGCTTAAATATACCACAACTTACTTCTGTGCCATTTATATAAGTTTCAATAATAATTTTATTGTCGTATTTTAATGCCAACATAATAGAATCCTCTAATTTAGCTTTTTTCGTTACTTTACTAATCCCTAAACTTGATCCTGCTGAATTAGGTTTAACAAAGCAGGGTAGTCCTACTTTCTGAATGATCTCATCAACATCTAAACTATTCCCCCTCTTATATAAATACGATTCAGCACATAGGAAACCTAAATTTTTTAGTTTATTATTACATTCGTATTTATTAAAGGTAATAGATGATTCTTTAGCACCGCTAGATGTATAAGGTAATCCTATTTTATCAAAGTATAATTGTAATTCTCCATTTTCAGCTGGTGGACCATGTAATGCCATAAAAACAAGATCAAAACGATATCTCTTTCTTTTATCTTCAAAAGAAAAATCAGTCTTATCAATATTAATACGCCTATTTTCTATTATTGCTTCCCATTTTGATTCTTTTATAGTAACTATAATTGCTAAGAATTTATCTTTATTAATATTATTCTTTACAACATTAGCTGACTGTATAGATATTACAGATTCTGCTGAATCTCCCCCAGTAATTATAGCAATTGTTTTCATTTTTGTTTCTTCATCAGCAAAGTTAAGATATTTATTGTATTAAATAATACACTAATAAGGTTGTATAATTTTTATATTTGTTTTACGTTTTAAAACTAAAATTAATTCTTTTGCAACAAAAAAATAATATAAATAATTTATTTTCTTTATTAAAAAATAAGTTTTTATACAAACAAATTATATTTGCTATTGCCGCAATGTTCTTCTGCTTTTATATTTGGTTAAAATATATCGACTTTTACACAGACCATAATAAACATATTAAGTTGCCAGACTTCTACGGTATTCATGTTAACAATATAGATTCAGTTTGTGAAGAGCTTGATTTAAGGTATATTATTATTGATTCGGTATTTAATAAAAAAGTAGAGAAGGGGATTGTTCTTGAGCAGGATCCAATTCCTGGGGTAGATGTTAAAAAGAATAGAAGGATATATTTCACTATTAATGCATTACAGAATAGAATTATTAATTTTCCATATATAAAAGATCAGTCTCTTAGACAAGCAGTGCGAGAATTAGAGAATATAGGACTTGTAGTTGGAGAGCTCGAATACAAGTATGATTTAGCAAAGAATGTTGTTTTAGATCATAAGGTAAATGGTATCAAAATAGAAGCAGGGCAAGAGCTTTTTTTTGGTACTAAAATAGATTTGTTGATTGGAAGTGGTTTAAGTGATGAAACTACTAGTATACCTAACTTATTAGACCTTACACTTAAAAAAGCCCAAACAGAGATAAAGATTGCATCCTTAAATCTTGGGGCTATAATATTTAAAGAAGGAGTAATAGACTCACTAGAAGCTAAAGTTTATAAGCAGAATCCAGTGGCTAACGAGAAAAGAAAAGTAAAATTAGGAACTTCAATAGATATTTATCTAAAATGAGATTCTTAATTCTAAATATATTTATTTTTAATGGCTTCTTTTTGCAGGCACAAGAACAGATTTCAGTTCTTGAGAATAATCCTATATTAGAGCTACAACGTAATAAGGGAATTGAGATGAGATTAAATGTTCCACTTAGTTTACCTTTTCTGGATGATTTTTCGTATAATTCTTCTTTTCCGAACAATTCCTTATGGGAAGATAGTGCGGTATTTATAAATCGTTCTTATCCAATTAATCCAGTTACAATAGGAGTCGCAACTTTTGATGGTATAAATTCAGAGGGGTTAGCATATGATATTTCTGCTTCAATTGATGGAAGAAGAGCAGATTCGTTAACCTCTAAACCTATTGATTTATCATCTATTGATTCAGTGTATCTTTTATTTTATTATCAAGGAAAGGGATTAGGAGATAATCCACAGATAGAAGATTCTTTATTTTTGGAATTTCTTGACGGAGTTGATTCATTAGGGTTACCAATATGGAATCATGTCTGGAGTGTAGAGGGTCAGAGTCAACAAGAATTTGAAAGAGTAGAAATTAAGATTAGGGACACAAAATATTTGCATTCTAACTTTCAGTTTCGTTTTAGAAATAAAGCAACATTATCTGGTAATTATGATCATTGGCATATTGATTATGTTAAACTAGACACTTACTATTCAGGTCAGATCCCTTCTCTTAAGGATATGTCCTTTGTATATGATAATCCTCAGATTTTAAGTAGATATAGAGAAATGCCATGGGTTCATTTCATAGAAGATGTAGCAGGAGAACTGAATGATACATTAGACATTATATTACGAAATAATCAAGCTGGAGCAAGTGTTGATTATAAATATGATGTCTATGAGCATCCTGATACTATAATTGAACATTTCCCATTCCCATTTCCTATAACTGCACCAGTTGATTTTACATCAACAAGGAACGATACAGTGAGAGACTATAGTATGATTGGTAATTTTTCATTCCCGACACCAATTCTTATAAGTGATACTATTTTTCAATCTGAATCAGAAGATTCTGCTACTTTTAAGTTTCAGAATGTAATTCTTACAGAGCCTAATGATAATAAGCAGAATGACACATTAATTCATTTTCAAAAATTTAATTCACATTTTGCATACGATGATGGGATCGCCGAGTTTGCTTATGGTATTAATGTTCAAGGTGCAAAGATGGCTTATCAGTTTAAATTAAATAAGGCAGATAGTTTGCGAATAGTTCAGATATATTTTGCTCAGATGCAAAATAATGTAAGTAATATTCCTTTCTATTTAGTAGTATGGGATGATAATAATGGAATACCTGGGAATATATTACTTAAAGATACTGTATATCCTATTTATCTTGATAGACTAGAGTTTCATAATTATTATTTAGATTCTATTATTGGTCTTAATGGAACCTTCTATGTTGGAATTGAGCAGACAACAAATGATATGTTAAATATAGGTCTAGATAGAAATTCAATTGCCAATCAGTATATGTTATACAATGTTGGTGGTGGTTGGAATTTTTCTCAATTTCCTGGAGCTTGGATGATTAGACCTGTTCTTAGTAGTAGACCAATTATTTCAATGAATAGTGAAGTTAATAAAGAAGATTTGATTAGAGTTTTTCCTAACCCTTTCAGTAATCATACTACTATTATTTTAAATAGGAATACAAATAATAGGATTAGTTTATTTGATATTAATGGTCGCCTAATTAATTCTGTTAACATAAAGGAAGATAAATATATTTTTTCTAGAGAAGGTATAGATTCTGGCATGTATATAATTCATATTCAGAATAATAAGGGAATTTTTAGAAGGAAAATTATTATACAGTAATGTGTGGAAAAGAAGATTTATTTGAGCATTATAAGTTTGTAGCAGATAAACGACAATCTCCCTTAAGAGTAGATAAGTTTCTTATGAACTTTATAGAACATGCTACTAGAAATAAAATTCAGAAATCAGCAGAGAATGGTAATATTAAGATAAATGGTATTGTTGTTAAGTCAAATTATAAAGTGAAAGCAGGGGATATAGTGACTGTAGAATATAATACCCCAAAGAGAGAAGTAACACTTATTAAAGAAAATATACCTTTAGATATTATATATGAAGATGATGACTTTCTTATAGTAAATAAAGAAGCTGGGATGGTAGTTCATCCCGGTTTTGGTAATTATTCTGGTACTTTAGTAAATGCACTAGCTTTTCATTTTAATAATCTACCAAATATGGGAGAAGAGGAAAGACCTGGTTTAGTGCATAGAATTGATAAAAATACATCGGGGATTCTGGTTGTTGCAAAGAATGATGTTAGTATGACTATACTAGCACAGAAATTTGCTACTAGAGAATTAAATAGAAAGTATATTGCGCTTGTTTGGGGAAATGTAAGACTAGATGAGGGTACTATTGAAGGGCATATAGGAAGAAGTGTAAAGAACAGGAAGGTTATGAATGTGTATCCTGATGGAGATAATGGTAAACATGCTATAACTCATTATAAAGTTATAGAACGTTTTGGTTATACTACATTAGTTGAGTGTAGACTTGAGACAGGCCGTACACATCAGATTAGAGTTCATTTTAAGTATATTGGGCATCCTATTTTTAATGACGAACAATATGGTGGTAATCAAATACTAAAAGGTACTACTTTTACTAAGTATAAACAATTTGTACATAATTGTTTTAAAATTTGCAATAGACAGGCTTTACATGCAAAAACTCTCGGTTTCTTACATCCAACTAATAATAAAGATGTGAATTTTGAGTCTGAATTAGCAGATGATATGAAGCAGTTAATTGCGAAATGGAGATCCTATGCAAAGCATCAGAGGGTGAATTAACTAAAAGATCTAATTGTATTATATAGAGTATCTCTCTCAATAGGCATTCTTTTTACTCGTTTTATTAAAGTTACAATTTCTTTAGTTGTCATTTTTGGGTTTTGCTCTTCAGCACCAGCCATAGAATATATTTTAGTGCTATCATCTATAGTGCCATCAATATCATTCACTCCGAAACCAAGAAGAGTTTGCGCACTTTCTTTACCAATCATAGGCCAATACGCTTTTATATGTTTAAAGTTATCTAGAAATATTCTTGCTATTGAGAATATTCGCATATCATAAATTATCGATGCCTCTTTGATATTAGACATTTGATTATTCTTGTTTCTAAATTTTAAAGGGATGAACGTGTTAAATCCCTGAGTTTTGTCTTGTAAGTTTCTTAATCTACTCATATGATCAATTATGTGACTATGTTTTTCAATATGTCCGTATAACATAGTTGCATTAGAAGGCATACCTATACTATGTGCAGCCTCATGTATCTCAAGCCATTGTTCTGAAGAACATTTATCCTTACAAATTTGGTCTCTAATTTCTTTATCAAATATTTCTGCACCACCACCAGGTAATGAATCTTGCCCTGCATCTTTAAGTATTCTTAAACCTTCCCTATAACTCACTTTAGCTTTTCTACATATATATTCAAGTTCTACAGAAGTAAATGCTTTAATATGTATTTTAGGTCTAATATCTTTTAATTTTTTAATAAGATTAGTGAAGAAATTTAAACCCATTTTAGGATGAACTCCTCCAACAATATGCACTTCAGTAATATCTTCTGGAGCTTGCCTCAATAATTCTAACATTTCTTTCTCACTATATTCCCAGGCTTCATTTTTTTTACTTAACATTCTAGAATAAGAACAAAACTTGCAATCAAAAACACATATATTTGTTGGTTCAATATGAATATTTTTATTAAAGTATGTTTTGTCACCATGTAATCTTTCTCTGATTTTGTTTGCTAAAGTTCCTAATAGAGGTACTGACCCTTTTTTTAGTAAGATTATAGCCTCCTTATTAGAGATCCTTTGTTGATTCTCAACTTTCTCTACGATGCTAAATAAATCTTTTGAAAGTTTCTGGTTAGGAATAAAAGAGGTAATCATTATTTTGCTAAAAGTATTTTCTTTAAACCTCTACCTTGATTAGTGTCAATAATAATAAAATATATTCCTGATGGAAATGGAGAAAGATTAATATTGTTTATATCTGTATTATTTTCAGTTGATAAAATTTCTTCACCAAATATATTCATAACTTTAATTGATTCTATTCTAATATTCATTGCAATATTTATATTAGTTTTCCCATTTGTTGGATTTGGATAGATTGTTATAATATTTTCATGAAGTATATCATCTTGACTAGATAATATACATCCATTAGATGATTTTAATGCAGCTCTTCCTCCTTGTGATGTAGAGGCATTCATTGTATAATTCATTACATTAATCTGTTTATTAGAAAACATCCATGTATTAGAGGAGTAGGACATGAAATTTTCGTCCATATCTAGAACGTCAGAACTGAAGGTGTTTGAAAATTGATTGTCATTACAAGTATTATTATTAGTACTTGAATTCACATTGCCCCAGTATATATCTTTAGATGCAGGTGTATCATCTACATATCCACCACTAGAAGAATTATCATTATCACAACACAAACTGTTTCCTTGACTATCTGTCTGTTCACAGAAAGTATGTTTTAATCCTAAATAATGTCCAATTTCATGAGTAGGTGTTCTTCCATCATTCTGGAATGCTGAGGCTGCATTTCCTACAGTTCCAAAAAATGTATAGTCAACAACTAAACCATCTCTCCATGCAGTCCAGCTTAAGGATTGCTGACCAGGTAGATAAGCATAGCCTAGTGTCTGACCACCACTTTGTGAGTTAGTTAAGTTACATACCCATATATTTAGATATCTAAGAGGATCCCAACCATCATTACCACCTAATGCAGTTCTTTTCATTGCGTTAGCATCTGTATTGTCATCAGCATCGAAAGAAGTTTTATTAGTACTTGTTCTAGTTACGCCTGTTGTTGGGTTTCCATTTTCATCTGTTGTTGCTAGACAGAATTCTAATCCAGCATCACCTGCATAGTTCGTAAAAGTATTTCTTGGTGGATTTGGGAATTCAGGATTTAACTTTCGGTAGTCTTCATTTAAGATTCTAATGGCATCATCAATTTGAATTTGAGGTATATTAGTGCCAATTCCAAGATTATGATTTTGTTTATGTATTACATGAACTACAACTGGAATTGTAATAACTGAGTTTGTAAGTTCAGGATAATTATCTGTCCACTCTTTTATATTATTATAATAATTATTAACAATATTTCTATAGTCTATATTTTTTTGTATCTCATAATCCATAAGTTTGGTAGTTATACACTTATTTTTATTCTCTTGTCCCATCACGAATATATGAGACATCATCATTCCTATTATTAATATATTCTTCATCTTATTTTTGGATTATTATTTTTTTATTTATATATTCTTTGTTTGTCTCTATCCTTAAATAGTACACTCCATTTTGATAATTACTTAAGTCAATTTTTGATGATTCAAAAAATTTCATATCTTTAATTAACCTTCCAAGTTGGTCATAAATTTTTGCATAATTAGGAATATTTTTGGAGTAATTCATATAATTTATATAAAATATTCCATCATTAGGATTTGGGAATATTTCTATCTGACTCTCATCTTTATCAATAATTGATGTAGTATTAATACAGAAATTAGAGGTGTCAGAAAAACTAAATTGAGCGCTCTGTGCAATTTTGATATTATTAGATAGATCTTCAATAACAAATGATCCGTTGCCATAATTACAGCAGAAACCATCCCCATATGTATCATAAATAACAAAACTATAACAACCATCTTCTAAACAATATTCCTGTTTATAGATTTCATTACTTAAAAGTGAATCATCCATATCAATAATATTCCAGCTATTATTAAATAACTTCCATGAGGTTTCATGCCCATAGTTATCTGTTATTAGTTTAATGCCAATTTTATTACCATTTATAGAAGTGAAATTAATAGTTTTGCTATCATTTTGCATATTTATGTCTGTAGAGTTATTAGGATTAATACTAGAAACAAATAAAGTGTTAGATGTATTGTTAGCATCAATTCCCGATAATAATATTGTATCTTTTTCATTTTGTCTAAGTACTCCATTCCATACTTGATAATGATCAACCCCACCATTAATAGTATATTTGATTGTTGCTACAAAGAGTGTGTCAGTACCATAGTTTTTTAAGATGATTTTAGGGTATATGGGTTTAGAACATTCTACATCAATTATATTTGGGTTAATAATAGCATAAATTCCAGCATCTGTATTCTGTAGAGTATATGGTTGACATCCATTAGATGAAATAAGACTAGAACGATAAGTGTTGATTGTTGCCATTGCTCTATTCTTTTGTCCTTGAGTAAAAAGATTCATACAATAATCATCTGAATAGTCCATAAAATTCATAAACATATCTCCATTGTTTGTGCAAGATAGCTTTGGATGAATGTTACATCCAAAGTTAGCCTGCTCCTGTATGGGAGTGTCATTCACATAATCATCTCCACATGTAAAATCTCCCCAGATATGTAATAGATTTAACCAATGACCGACTTCATGAGTTGTTGTTCTTCCTAGATCATATGGATAGGATACTGTTCCAATAGTTCCAAATCTTTCATAATCAATAACAATACCATCAGTTTGAGTATTACCTGCATTAGGAAATTGAGCCCATCCCATCACGTTTCCCGCAATATTACATACCCATATGTTAAGATATCTATGCGTATTCCAAGCGTTACTACCGCCATTACTTGTATAGAAAACACTATCTGAGTAAAGCTGGAAATTATCATGATTTGTTTGTTTTCTCACTATACCATTTGTTGGATTCCCTAGATATCTTTTTGCTAAACAGAATTCAATTTGCATATCTGCAGCAAATGGTAGGAAATCAGATGGTGTATTATTAGCATCAAGGTTCATTCTTCTAAAATCTTTATTTAAGGCTTCAATTTGTGAATGAATTTGAGCATCTGATATATTTTCAGAGTTATCTTTATATATCACATGTACAACTACAGGAATAGTTATAGAATTACTTTTCGGATTTTTATCAATCCATTTTTGTATATCTCTTTCTAATAGCTCAAATTTATCAGCATATTCTGTATTAGATCTTTGATATATTTCTAACCTTTCATTTGTCCCACAAATCTTTTTTTCTTGTGAAAAAATAGAATAACTATACAGTATTAATAAGATCGATAATATTTTCTTCATTATAATGGCAAATTTACGTCTTTATTTAGAAAATTATTGAATAAAATCTTAATTTCGAAAGTCAAAATATATTAAATATGAGATTAGTCTTTGCTACAAATAATATGAATAAATTTCAAGAATTAGAAGATTTACTTCCTGAAAATATAGAACTCCTTTCGTTACATGATATTGGATGTCACTCTGAATTACCAGAAACAAAAGAAACATTGGAAGGTAATGCTATGCAGAAAGCTGAATTTGTTTTTGCAAGCTATGGTTATAATTGCTTTTCTGATGATACAGGACTTGAGGTGAAGGCGCTAAATAATGCTCCCGGAGTTTACTCCGCTAGATATGCTGGTAATGATTGTGTTGCTAGCAATAATATAAGAAAGTTGTTAGATAATTTAAAGAGTATAAATAATCGTAGTGCATCTTTTCGTACTGTTATAGCGTTGTTAATTGATGGAAAAAAATGTTTATTTGAAGGAAAATGTTCAGGCAATATTACAAAAGAAATTCTTGGAAATAGTGGTTTTGGATATGACCCAATATTCTTACCAGATGGGTCAAAAATAACATTTGCACAAATGACACAAAAGCAGAAGGGTATGATTAGTCACAGAGCAAAAGCAACTGATAAGCTAGTTAATTTTTTACAGAATTATTAGTCCCAAAAACTTTTTTTAACAGTTTAGAGACTCTCTCTTTAGGATTTTCTCTTATTGAGATCTCTTGTTCAGATATGATAACAAATAATCCGTCAATGGCTTTCTCTGTAACATATGTATCTAGATCTGGGTTCACTTTTTCTACAAATGGTATTTTATTATATGCATTCATTAATACATTCCAATTCTTTGTTGCGTTCACTTTGTTAAGCGACTCTCTAATGATTGGTTTAAATACAGTTATAAGACTATTTTTGGTATTTTTACTTAAGTAATCTGTTCCAGCAGTTTTATTTCCTTTTATTATTTTTTTTGCATCTATTATACTCATTTTTTCTATAGCTTCTGTAAAAATTGGTTTTGCTGAATTCACTGCATTTTCTGCTGCTCTATTGATGCTTTCAACTGCATTTTCTATTTGCTTTTTCATACCTAAACTATTTAGCTTTTTAGCAACTTTATTTGCACTATTAGGGAATGGGATCTTTACCTTTGGATCTAAAAGATAACCATCTTTAACTGAAAGTAAATCTACACCTTTTACTACTCCTATATTAAGAGTTTCTTTTAAAGCATCTGAAGCTTCTTTTTCAGAATATGTTGTATTAATTAATAGCTCCTTGTTTATTTTTTTAGCAGCATTCTTTAATTCTTTCCATGATTGCGCCTGTGATGCAAAAATAAAAAGGCTAAACATTATTGTTGCTATTTTTTTTAGATTGATTCTTATTAGATTATACATAAAATTTAATCTTTTAACTTAAAAATGGTAACAGTTATATTATATGATAATTATTAGTGTTTCATCCAATAAATGGATTTGATTATTTCTAGCCTATTTAACTATTAATATCAATAAGTTCTACAATAAATATGAGATCAGAATTTGGGGGTATTCCAGCTTGAGGTATACCGTCTACACCATAAGCTAAATTACTTGGTATTGTAATCTTCCACTTATCACCAATACTCATTAGTTGCAATGCTTCTACCCATCCAGGAATTACTCCATTTACTGGAAAAGTGACAGTTTCTCCTCTTTCTATAGAACTATCAAAAACGGTACCATCAACCAATGAACCATGATAATGCACTGTAACTTCTTGTTCAATAGTTGGGCTTTCACCATCTCCTTTTATTAGTATCTCATATTGCAATCCACTTGCAGTTATTATAGGCTCTTCATTTACTATTCTTTCTTCTATCCATATTTTAGATAATGCAGACAGAGAATCTTTTAGCCTTAATTCATTTTCCTGTATTTCCTCTTGAAGTTTCTTAAAATAATTTTCAAGTATTTTTTGAGATTCTTCTTCACTTATTAATAGAGTATCTTTATCAAATATATGTTTCATTCCAATTCCTACTGCATATGGATTAATATTTTGAAGACCTTGTCCTTGTAATTGTAAAGCGTTAAAAGAACCAAGACTATAGCTTACACTGTCAATTTCATTTTTTAAATCTTGAGAAAAATTATCATTTGTGTTACAAGCTATAGTTGTAGTAATAGATAATAGTATTATTAGTTTATATCTGTGCATGTTTTTTGTTTTTTTGCAAATATAAGCTTTTACATTTTGCTAAATGTTTTGATATGCCTTTATTTGTATATTAGCAAAATTCTTTAACAAACCTATATGGAGATATGTAAATTAGATATTGAAGGCCTCTTATTATTTAGACCAGAAGTTTTTAAGGATAATAGGGGTCATTTTTTTGAGAGTTGGAGTAAATTAAATTTCAACAAGTTAGGACTGGATTTTGATTTTGTTCAGGATAATCAATCTTTATCTTCTAAAGGAGTTTTAAGAGGTTTGCATTTTCAAAATCCTCCTTTTGCACAGGGTAAATTAGTTAGTGTAATTAGAGGTTCCGTTTTAGATGTTGCAGTAGATATTAGAAAATCATCACCAACATATGGTCAATATGTTGCAGTTGAATTAAGTGATAGTAATAATATTTCATTCTGGATACCGCCAGGTTTTGCACATGGATTTGTTGCTCTTAAGGATAATACTATCTTCTCTTATAAATGCTCAGAAGTCTATAATAAGGAATCTGAAGGCTCAATAATCTGGAATGATAAAGATCTAAATATTGATTGGTGTGTAGAATACCCTATAGTATCAGAAAAAGATCTTGAAGCAGAAACTTTTAAAAATCTTATTACACAATTCTAATGCAGAAGAAATCAGTCGATTTATTTTTATTTTTAATAATTGCTTCTTTCTTTTTTTTGATTTTCTCTTTTCCCACAAAGAGATTATCGAATGATAAGATACATCAACAACATTTTAATGAAAAATATAAGATATTTTCTATTAATAAGCCTATGAATGTATCCTTTTGTAATGAGAAAGTTAATCTTAATTCAGATGATATATGGGAAAGAATGGATAAAGAGCTTTTAAAAAATATTTATTGGCAGTCTAATACAATGTTATATATTAAAAGAGCAAATAAGTTTTTTCCAATAATAGAGCCAATCCTAAAAGAAAATAATATTCCTGATGATTTTAAATATCTAGCAGTAATAGAGAGTGGTCTAGAAGATGTTGTTTCACCATCTGGAGCAGCAGGTTTTTGGCAGATATTAAAATCAACAGCTAAAGAATACGGCTTAGAGGTTAACTATGCTATTGATGAGAGGTATAATCTAGAGAAATCTACTCTTGTTGCATGTAGATATCTTCAGAGTGCCTATGATAAATTTGGAAGTTGGACTATGTCTGCAGCATCATATAATAAAGGTCAGAATGGAATTAGAAGATTGATCGAAAGACAACAAACAAATAATTTTTACAATTTATATTTAAACTCTGAGACATCAAGGTATATATTTAGGATATTAGCAGTGAAAGAAATATTAGAAAACCCAAAAGAGTATGGTTTTATATATCGCCATAAGGATTTATATGTAATGCCAGAGTTTAAGACTATTAGGATAGATTCTACTATCAATGATCTTGTAGGTTTTGCAAATAGCAATGGAACGAATTATAAATTATTAAAGCAGTTCAATCCCTGGTTAAGAACAACATCATTACCTGATAAATCAAGAAGAGAATATTTTCTAAAAATACCTACAGATCCTTCAATTATTGTTTTTGATAATTTTAGAGAACCAATGCAAGAAAAATAGAAAATGAGTATAAAAGATAGTATTAATATTTATGGAGCAAGAGTCCATAATCTCAAGAATATTGATCTGGAAATCCCAAGAAATAAGCTAGTTGTTTTTACTGGATTAAGTGGGAGTGGAAAATCATCTCTTGCTTTTAATACTATTCATGCTGAAGGACAAAGAAGATATTTAGAGACATTTAATGCATACGCAAGACAATTTTTAGGAAATATGGAGAGGCCTGATGTTGATAAAATTACAGGATTAAGTCCTGTTGTTTCTATTGAACAAAAGACAACAAGCAAGAACCCAAGATCAACTGTTGGTACAATAACAGAGATATATGATTATATACGCCTACTTTATGCACGTGTTGGTGTTGCATATTCTTATAAAACAGATGAGAAGATGGTTAAATATAATGACAAACAGATTTTACAACTTATACTAGAAGAGTTTGATGGTAAAAATATTTATATACTAGCCCCAATTATAAAGGCAAGGAAAGGTCATTATAGAGAGCTTTTTCATCAGATCTTGAAGAAAGGATTCATAAAGGTAAGAATAAATGGAGAAATGAGAGAAATAATACCTGGTCTTAAACTAGATAGATATAAGAAACATGATATAGAGATTGTGATTGATCAACTAAAAGTATGTGTAAATAATAATAAAAGAATATTAATGTCTTTAAATCAAGCTTTAAAAGATGGAGATGGTGTTATGATGATATTAGATAAGCAGAATGATTTGGTAAGATATTTTAGTAATAAATTAATGTGTCCTTCTACAGGTATAGCATATAAAACCCCAGAACCTAACTCTTTTTCTTTTAACTCTCCTAAAGGAGCATGTGATTTCTGTAATGGGATAGGGACTATTAAAGAAGTAGATGTGCATAAGATAATTCCTGATATTTCGAAAAGTATAAATCAAGGTGCAATAGCGCCAATAGCTAATAAGAGATCTGATTGGATAACTAAACAGCTAGAGATAATTGGGAAAAAGTATGGTTTCAATCTTAATACTCCAATATCAGAATTCACAAAACGTGCAAAAAACGCTATTCTATATGGTGAGGACTCAACTTTTAGTATTAATCTAAAGAATATTGGGGTATCTAAAACATATAAATTGCAGTTTAATGGTATTGTTAGTTTCATTAAAGATCAGGCTAGTTCAAGTTATGTAAGATCTATTGAAAGATGGGCTAGCAATTATATGTCCAAGAAGAATTGTCCAGAATGTAATGGAAGTAGGCTTAATCAAGAATCTATGAGTTTTAAAGTTGGTAATATGAGAATACATGAGCTGACAGCATTAGGTATATCAAATCTTGCAGCATGGTTATCAAATATAGATTCTAAATTAGATAAAAATCAAAAGGTTATTGCTAATTATATAATTAAAGAATTACAGAAGAGAGTCCAATTTATTTTAGATGTAGGTTTATCTTATTTAACGCTTGATAGGCAATCAAGATCACTATCAGGAGGAGAGGCTCAAAGGATTAGATTAGCTACACAGATAGGAGCACAACTCACTAATGTTTTATATATTCTAGATGAACCAAGTATTGGTCTTCATCAGAAAGATAATCAAAAATTAATAAAATCACTTAAGAATTTGCGGGACATAGGTAATTCTGTTATTGTAGTAGAGCATGATAAAGATATGATTAAATCCTCTGATTTTATTGTAGATCTTGGACCAAAAGCAGGTATTCTGGGCGGTAATGTCGTTGCTAAGGGTACATTAAGTGAAATTATGAATAATAAGAACTTAACTGCAAGATATCTAAATCATGAGCTTCAAATTAAACTACCAAAAAGAAGAAAGATAAATGATAAATCTTTGAAATTATTTGGTGCTAGAGGTAATAATTTAAAATCAGTAGACCTTATTATTCCTTTAGGTAATTTTACGTGTGTAACAGGAGTTTCAGGTAGTGGTAAATCAACTTTAGTTAATAATACTTTATACCCAATACTTAACAAGTATTTTTTTAGAGGAGTAAAGCAGCCACTTCCATATGACAATATAAAAGGTATTGAGAATATTGATAAAGTAATAGAGGTAGATCAATCTCCTATTGGAAGAACCCCTAGATCTAATCCAGCTACTTACACTGGTGTTTTCTCGCATATTCGACATTTATTTGCTAATTTACCAGAGTCTAGAATTAGAGGTTATAAAGTTGGAAGATACTCATTTAATGTTAAAGGTGGTAGGTGTGAGACATGTGAAGGAGCTGGACTTAAAACTATTGAGATGAACTTTTTACCTGATATACTTGTTCATTGTGAATTTTGTAATGGTAAGAGATATAATCGTGAAACTCTAGAGATAAGATATAAAGGCAAGTCTATTGCTGATATATTAAATATGACTATAAATCAATCAGTAGACTTTTTTAAATCAATACCAGCAATCTATAGAAAAATTAAGACAATTCAGGATGTAGGTTTAGGATATATTACACTTGGTCAATCTTCTACTACATTATCTGGTGGAGAGGCGCAAAGGATAAAGTTAGCATCTGAATTATCAAAGAGAAATACAGGAAAGACCTTCTATATATTAGATGAACCAACAACTGGTCTCCATTTTCATGATGTCAAAGTATTTCTGGATGTTATTCAAAAGTTAGTTGATAAAGGTAATACAGTTCTAATTATTGAACATAATATGGATGTTATAAAGGTTGCTGATTTTATTATTGATCTAGGTCCTGAAGGAGGAGAGCAGGGCGGTCAGATTATCTTTAGCGGAACTCCTGAAGAAATTATTAAATGTAAAGAGAGTCATACAGGACAATATTTGAGAAAGGAATTATAAGAAATAGATTGTTTATTGGTTAATGTTTTTATTTATTTTTGTTGACTAAAAGACTTAATCTTATATTTTGAATAAATTACTTTAGAAGCTAATTCTTTAGATATCTATTTACTTTTGATTTTTTTAGTATTTTTACGGCAGTAAAAAAAAAA
>CESM01066875.1_pt1 | contig 38872 bp, 43 predicted proteins | sample 361421 | NCBI WGS metagenome assembly CESM01 (sample SAMEA2622219, study PRJEB7988) | marine metagenome | isolation source: saline water (ENVO:00002010), including | reverse complement strand
ATAATTAGCTATGTTTCTGGGTGACGCATAGGTTGGGCGCATAAATGTAGTTTAAAGCGCAACCCGAATATTGTCCGTCAATTTCGAGGTGCGCGCATTCGTATCTTCCAGCCAGCTTTGCAACTTCCCAGGTTTCCTTAATTTTTTCACGCGTCTGGTTTGTGCCCGGCAAACGAATAGAACATCCGTATTCTATCTTCTTCGCATGAATAGACACGTTTGGCGTTACTCGACAATCTATGCCCGCGTGGTGAAGGGCTTCTATGACAAAAGAGCACCTTGGGTCCGTATAGATAGAACTAACTGAAATGTCGGTGGACATTTTAAATTTAGTTCCCAAGCGAATTATATACCTCCATTGGTTTAATATTTTCGGTAAGATTTTGGACAGTCCGCAAAACGACATATTTTGAATTCGCTGAATTTTTGTCTGTTCTTTTAATTTTTGGACACAAGTTCATAGTCTTGAGGTTGTCGCGTTGCGCAAAGGCGACAATGCATTCGTATATTCCGTCGTCGCCAAAGTCTTTTTCTTCCCATGACAAATCTTTGATGCAATCTTCAATTATTTCAAAACCAGGACTGCCGCATCTGAGCAACTTATCATTTTTTATCCACCGCAAGTCGATTGATATCTGATCAGTGGGTTTGTACTTAAAGTAGGAGACAAGGCGACCGACTCCCACGCCCTCGTATTTTGGGGCAAGAATAATTCCGTCCACGTTTTTGGGTATAACGTTTGTCTGAAATTTATCAAATATGTTTCGAGAATTGCTAGATTCGACAAATTCTTTCTGGGTTATAGTTATGCGACGTGATCTAATAGATGGTAAAATTTTTTTGCCGGCTTCAAGCCTGTCTAAGAGGGGTAGGGCGATGTGCGTATACCCTTTGACGGCCACGACGTCAAAAATGATGAAGTTATTGTCTACAAGTTCGCCATCGAAGGCCGTGCCGCAGTATAGTTGATCGTCCAAGCTGGTGCAATTAGCTTCTGTCACGTAGCCATTTCGTTGAATAAAAACAGAGCTTTTTATCCAATCATTCTCATTTTTTTCTGATTTAAAATAACCAAACAGCAGCACGCACCTCACACCGTCGTTCTTGTATGTAACAAGGTAATCATTGTGTTTTAATTTTGGCAAATCCGTTTTCATTAGAGACGACGGTGTCGGAAACGGAACGACTCGCCGTGGTTTTCCGGCGACAAACTCGTTAGCCTGCCACAGGCTTAGTAGTAAATTATTTGCATCTTTTTTGGAGATAATCATCGTTTTTTTGTCAAGCGGAGCAAATATTGCAAAGCAGGCCAAATTTTATTCAAATTTGAATTGTGATTATAAATATGGATGAGAATATTCCGTCTTTGCGAAAAAAAGAAATTCTCGGTTTTTTGGCTCGTCTGAAACTGATTCGTAGGGCGCCCATGTTCATGCGAGACGGCGATTTTGACTTGATTTGTCTGGACCAGTACTGCGATGTAGATCTCCTCACATCTGAATTCAAACTTAGTCGACTGGCTGCTAAGAAACTGATTTTTTACAAAAACAGTCACCGCATGACACAGACGCACCGTCGCAGTCTTGTCAGGTATTACTATAACAAACTAAGCACTGAGAAACTGATCGATCTCATTCCAGAACTATGTGGAGAATAATGTTTCTTCATATTAAGAAAAAAACATAAAAATACATGTCAGGTTGTCGCGATATGTCTCATTTAAAAAAATATGCCAATCGACCCTCTCCTCCATACCCGGCAAACGAATGCCGCAATAAAACTATGACGGGCAACGACGGCAACACGTACGCGTCTATACCAGACAAACGAGGAAGATTTAGATGGAAAAAATCCAAAGTGCTTCGGTCGCGGCGCGGAACGCGCACGCGAAGTCGTTCTCGAAAACCCACCCGCAGTCGTTCGCGAAGTCGTTCGCCAAAACGCACGCAAAAAACTCGTAGAAGATCGAAGCGTCAATCCAAGAGGAGCGGAAATGTTAGCAGTCGCAGAGCATGGTCGTTTCCTAAATCGCCACCACGCAACAAAAAATCTAAAAGATCGAGTCTAAAGCCTCATAGGCAGAAGCAAATATGGGGCAAATATGGTAGTGTTTATAGTCCCAAACAACAACATTATGTAAGGTTAGGAACGCCCAGATCATTTACTGTATTACGAGATGAACTTACTCGCGATCCAGAATGGGTTAGACGAGTTAGGTGGATGGCAAGAAATACAAATCAGTCGGGATTTCGTGATAAATTACGTACGCTAACAAAGTCGTCGGAAATGCGCGGCGGTAAAAGGCGTAGTCGATCTGGAAGGTCTTTGAAACGAAGAATGCGTCGGAAAATAAAGGTGTCGAGCCGCAAAGCTTTGCTGCAAACTGGGAAAATAACAACAAAGACGGGAAAAATTGGAAAAACAGCTTCTAAATTTGCGCTGGCCGGGTCCAAAGTAGCTACTGTTGGCGGTCGCGCCTTACAGGTTGCCGGGGTGGCCACTGGTCAGCCAGAGGTTGTTGGATTAGGGACCACTGTCAACAGCGCTGGCAAAAAAGCTAAAGCTGGCTCGCGCGTTACACGACGAGCGTCGTCTGTCTTAAAACACACCGGCCGCAGCCAAAGATCTGCCTCCCGGGGAAACAAGAAAAAAGCACGCGCCCAGGGTCTTAAAACAGTCAGGCGTAGCGTGCAGCTTGCTAAGACGGGCGAGCGACAGTATAGCAATCTATCGTAATCAATTAATACTTAGTCTTCGTCGCCGAGAGCGGCGCATATGCTACTTGGATGTCAAAAAATACAATAGCGGCGCCCAGCGCGCGATAACGTTTTTTGCTACGCAGCGGCGGGGGGTTCTCGGGTCGCTTCGAGCACGGCGGCGTCCGTGGTCTGTCTAGCTCTTTTTTGGCGTTGGGCATGGTCAACCGGGTAGCACTGACGTGTCAACAAGTACGCACTCAATTCAACCTGTGTTGCGGCTCCACTCCTCTTCAAGGGTCCGTGTCCTACTCGAGATCAATTTTTTGGAGAGTGTGACTGAGCGAATAAAGCAAAGCCAGGCTTATCCAGTCGCCTTCCCCGCGCGCGGCCGCTTCGACGCGTCGGTTCATAACAGTCGGAGCAATCAATAAAATAAAGCCCTTAATTAGCTTTAATACTAATCGGGATCGCCGCCAGCGCGCCAACCCAGGTGGGTTAATATCTAAGCCCAATTGCGCAATGAGCTCATGGTTCCAATGGTGTTCAAAAAACCTTCTCACTCTACTATCATTTGGGGTTTCTGATTTTAAACTAAACACCAGGTTTCGCATGACATTATTTGGAAAAAAACGTAACGGCGTTTCGTTTAGGGCTTCCTGGGCAGCTACCAACGCGCTTTCTTCGTAAGTCACGCCATCTTCTGCAACTACTGGTTCGACAAATATCTTGTTTGTAATTGGACATAACAAATATTCTAATTCTGCATAGTTAGCTCCTCCGGAGAATAATTGTTTTTTATCATCAAATGTTATTCCCAATTGTTTCAAGTATTTTCTACGCGCATTAGGGGTAGATAAGGTTCTCAAAGTTTTTTTAATGATTTCCTTTTTATAATATAACGTAGCGTTTTGCAATTCCACCACCGAAAAATTTTCTAATAATTCAATTAAATTTTCCATCTTTGATACTACGTATATATTATTTTATTAAAATGCCTTATAATGTAGATTTATAATCATGACACTTTTTTCATTTTAATCAAGGATATGAATTGATGTTTAAACCTATCGTAGTTATCGGCTCTTGTTTTTAGCAGCTTCTCTTTTTTTTGGTTTATTATGTAGTCATTTGAACACGTTTCAGACGTGCAGAGAGATGGAATTCCGCCTAAATTTGTATAAATTTCCTTTAAAACTTTGATTTGATGGTTAGAACTTAGGTAAGTTTTGCTTACGTTGCGAACTTTAAAATAAGAGTTCAGAACTCTGGTTAAAACTACGACGATCGAAAATTGCCAGTAAAAGTAATTTTTGTGAGTAAATAAGTAATCGTATAAATACAAACAATCCTCAAATATTGGATTTTTGGGAGTGACTGCAATGAAACAAGGATTGACCGTCTTCCAAAACACGCCGGATCCAGGAATAACTAATGTTGGGTTGGGTATGTTGTTTTCTTTTATGATGTAGTCTATGGTGTGCATGGGAACGATGTCAACATCAACATAAACACCCCCCTTCACGTACAAAATGCAAGTTCTCCAGTAATCAGCTTTTATTGGACCGTCTGGTATTTTCTCAAAATTTTGACGACGCGTGAGGCCAAAATTATCCTCGATAAAATTTGCGCATTCAGAGTCGCCAAACAGTTCGATTTTGTAATCTGGATTCATTTCTTTCCATTTCTTAATCAACTGTTTTGGAATGTCTTCTATATCTTTGTTACAAATATAGATGATCTTGGGAATTATTCTTGATTTAGTGTTGTTGTTCAATTTCTTAGGTACGATAACCGGAAGATCGTTGATTAATGGATCAAATCCTATTTCAAAAAACCTCATTATTATAGCGTATATGATAATTATCGCCAACAATATAAATAATACTGTTAAGAAAACTATCAAGGCGTACTTGTTCATTTATATTTCAAAATTTTTTTTTGCCCGTTTGTTCATGCTGTTTTTTATTATGTCTGTATAACAAACATTCCAAACATGGAAGAAACCAAACTAATCGACGCAAAAAAAATTGTCGACGATGCAATCGATGTTGCAAATATAGTTGTTGGAGACAAAGACAACGTCATGTCCGGTCTGTTCAAGTTCATCAAAATATCTATGGAGTACGTTGAGGATATTCAAGGATTGACGGGACGCGAAAAGAAAGATTTAGTTATTGATGTTGTGCACGAATTGATCGATCGAGACGAGGGCCCGTTGGATCGCTTTGATGACATCATAAAACCTCTTGTTGAGGGCGCCATAGAACAGTTTCTCGAAGTCGGAAAGAACGGAATAAAATTAAATGTGAAGAAGCCCAAGTGGTGTTTTAAATGGTGTTCAAAATAATTGCCCGTTTTGCATAAAAAAAAAATTTTTTTTTCTTTAACTAAAAAATGACGCTAGACAATCAGGATTTTATCAGATTGTTGACGCAAGAAAAAGGATTGATCTACATTAGAGACGCCTTAGCATTTTATCTGATGGACATCAGAATAAAAAACAACGCTTATAACATGGTAATCATTTCGCTAGCAACATTTACTGCCTTCATCGAATCGCTTAATGCCGAGTTTGGGTGGTCCGTTGATTGCAAAGATAAGGATAGTTCAGCTAGCAGCAAATTAGCTTCCGTCTTTCCTATCGTGACGGCAACCATGATTGCTTTTCTTTCGACCATGATGAAATTCAAACGAATAGTATACAAGATGGAGGAAATAAATAAAAGCATAGAAAAATGCCATTACGCTATAAATCGACAGCGGGAAACTCTGGAAGATGGTAGGAAAGAAAACATGGGATCGGCCAACGGTTGCTTCAGAGAAGCTTTGCAAGATTCTGAGAAAATTTGGTTATTGCTGCTAGATCCAGGCTCAAAGCGCAAATATTTAAAAAAAAGCGATCGCATTCACGAGTTATTTTCAAAAGATAATAGCGAGATGGACGAGGAAATTATAAAAACAATAGCGCATTCTTTCAAGCCTCACAAACCTATCGGTTTCCTATGCATACTACATCATTGGTATCACAAAGTTTTTAAAGCAAAATTTGTTCGTTGAAATAGTTTCAGTTCAGTTATACGCATTGGCTGGCGGGCTGCACGTATTCTTGTGAGCGTTATAACACGGTCGGGTTTCGGATTTGCATTTTTGCGGGTTACGTTTTGAATGTTTTCTGCACCGGGATTTGCGCTTCTTGCCCACTTTGCTCTTGCTGACGCATTCGCAAACTAATTTTTGATCGCTCGGGCACCTTTTTTTGATTCTCGTAGATTTAGCCCGCGTAGTCAAGGGAAGTCTTGTGCTGCTAGTGCGTCTACTGCTGCTCGGAATCCAGTAACTATAGCTACTACTTTGCGTCGTTAAACGGGGCCGCGTCGTCGTTAAGCGGGGCCGCGTCAAGGATTTTGTTGCCGCGCGACTGACAGACAGCCTAGGTTTTTTCGGCCGCTTTTGGGATTTTGCGACGGTGCGTTTTTTCGTAGACTTGCGCGGCGGTTTTAATTTTTTGGCCGCGCGTTTTGGAGATAGTCTAATTTTCTTTTTTTTTGGAGATTTACGTTTTTTTAGCGGTGGTGTTGGGGTGTGATAAGAAATCGTCGTCCGCGAGCGCGTCCTTCTTTTCTTTCTTGGCGAGTATGCTTTGGTTGTTGAAGTTCTACTTCTTCGTCGCAAAACAGTTGATTTGGCGTAATTCTTTGTCGACTTACGATAAGCTTTCCTTTTTGTTGGTCGGGGCGGGGTCGACGCACTTTTTTTCGACAACTTTTGATTCAATTTTTTTTTGGTAGTTTTCGCCATATTATTGTTCTATAAATATTTAAATCAAGTTAAGTTTAACTTGTCGGAAATATTATCTTTTTAAAAAAAAAAAGTGCAATGAGATTCATAAATTTTTGCATGATCATACCAGCGTTTAGTCTTACGCCAAAAAATGATTACATATTTACGCGATACAAATCACCGGGTATCATCGGTATATTTGACGTCCTGTACAAGTTTTCTTGTCAAAAATCAAACGTGTCTCGGGGAATAGAGGAGCGGCGCTTTTCGGACTTGTCTAGAGACCTTTGGAAAGCTCGCGAATACGTCGAAAAGAGGAAGGACGAAAGCATGTATCTTGGGTGGACGCCGCTTCAAAGTTCTGATTTCGACGGTGATTTTAAATTTATTAGGAACGATAATAAATTTCCCCCGGGATCTGAAATTAGTTATAAGCAAATTCCCTTGTATTTTGTGATAGTAGAGCCGAAGCTGTCGGAAAATCGTCTATTTGTGGAAAAAATAATACACAATCCATCAATAGACGTCAGACTAGACGTTAATAATTTAAAAATAAACTTAGAAGAATTAGCAAATAAGAGCGACGCATTGATAGACTTTTCGAAGTTAAAATATCACGACAGTGGGAGATGGTATTTCGAGTTTTTTAATACTGTAGTCACTCCTACAAAAAGCACATAAATTTTCTCCAATGGAGTTTTTTTTTTCAGAATCAGTTTCCGTTAAATTCAATTTCAAATGTGCGACGATATTCAAATTGGCAGTCGCGCGTTCAAAGCCCTCGAGGAAGATGAGCAAGAAGAGCTGGTGTTCGAAGCGTGCATGACTGATTCTAATTCCAATGATTCATTTGAATTGCACGAATACGTTACGCAATTCTTCTTACCAAACACTGAGACGCCGAAGCCTGCAACACCGCCCACGCCGCCGCCACCGCCGCCACCGCCGCCGCAGCCACCTTCGCACGCGCCCCCTGCGCTGAAGCCCAGCAACACAGCTTCGCAACGCAAAGGCTCGGGCTGGGGTCAAGAGTCCCGAGACAAATATCAAAAGACTTGGAACGAACGAAAAGAAATAAGGACTCGCGTCGACACGTCAATACGCATGTTATTAGATACCCACATTTACAGAAAACTTTTGGTCAGCGCAGACGATTTCAATAACGATTTGCGAAACATAGAATTTGACCATAAACTTCTCCGTCAAGAACTTATGATTGTATTTCGCGAAATACCTGGAATAGACTCGTTCAAAGAATATCAATTCACGACTATAGATAAGCTTGTGGAAGATGTATCTCTCAAGTGTATTGGTCGCATCGGGTATCAACGAAAAACCAAGCGTCCTTACAAAAAATCTGGGCGTTATGTTGGTATGAACGGCGCTAAGCCAAGAAGAAAGAGGAACGAAGATGGCGACTTAGTTGAAAATACAAACGTACCGGAACGAAAACCCAAGAGAAGCCGCGGACGACCTAGAAAAAATATTAACATGTTGTAACATAAATGCTTCACGTGATCTATTGGTACGTATTCTTGATATTATTGCTGGTTTTTATTATGATGCTTTTGTACAATTACTATCCATCTGACGAAGGCAGGCCCAAAAAAATTAGTTTGAAGAAATTGAACAAGCCGCAAGCCGTTTGCATAATTGCTAGCAACGGGTCGAGCGCCCAAACTGTAAGCAAGTGCAAAACTTACTACCCCGATTTTGACGTCATAGTCGCGGGATACAAAAAAAATGATTTTCTAGAAGCTTGGGCTAACGCGTATTCTAGGAATAAGTCTAAATACAATATTTTCATGTTTTTGGATCGTAATTTAGTCCCGAATAAATCCCCCAAGTTGAATTACGATGGGATTTTGAATTCGGACTTGGCGTATTCCCTAAATTATTCTACAATTTTTGGAAAGTTTCGCTACGATAAAAAAAACGTAGACAAACAAGCTACAGATAAAATTAGAGATTTGTACGGAGGATCGGATTTACAGCACATCGCAGACTTTGACTCAAATCAGATGGTGGAAGCGTCGCATAAATCGTTTTTCATAGCAAATTCAAAAATAACGGAAGAAGTGCTTAAGTTGCAAAAGCCTTACAAAAAAAGAAAACAAGAAAAGACTGCTTTAGATTATATCATTTTAGAAAAAACTGTAGGATTGGTGCTTAAGAAGCATGCGAAGACCACCATATCTCTAGTATCTAAATTTGAGCTCTAGCTTTAAATTTTTAAAAATATTTTCATAGCTTGATTAATCTCTTTGGCATTTCTATCACCGTCGTAGACTGCCGCGGTACCATTTCCATCAAAGAAAAATATTGTTGGATAGCCCTTTATTGCGTCGTCTATTTTAATTCCTATCTGATCTTCCCCTAGGTTTCCAATGTCTTTATTTTCTCTGTGTTTGTAGGCATTAAATAAAGCAACATTGTACGATTTTTTCTTCGAACGTAAATCATCTAATACAGGCCGAAGAGTTTTACAATGAGAACACCATTCTGCGGTCGCTGCGACAACACATGGCTTATTTTTACCATTCATGTATTTTTTCATGCCATTTAACGACAAGTATTGAATTTTGTTTTTTTTAAACTCATCATTTTCCAAATTAAGATTTTTCTCAGTTGGCGCGAAATCTTGCAGTTTAGTTTGTGTTTGTCCCATTTGTTGAGCAAGTATATTTTTTTTAATATTAATTAAACAAAATGACAAGAACTAAAAAGCAAAATAATGACATCACAATCTACCAAGAAAAGCCAGAAAAAAAAGAGGAGACAGACATACAAACAATCGAGATTCCGCTTCGCGATGCAATATATTTAAGGCAAGCTCTGGCTCGAGGTAATTACGGGGGGCAACACCAGCTGGCCAATTTTTTCAAAGATTTGCTGGGATCTGGTAACGAGGAGATAATAGATTCAAGAGATGCGATCACGATGCTTTCCGTGGGAAGCGTTTTCGCCATGGCTTGTGCATTAATTTTGATGATGGCCTTTCAAACAGTGTTTTTCAAGAGGTTGCTGCTCTTGCACTAGTCTTCTAAATCCACCCCGAAACTATTGCGTCTTCTTGATCCGGAAGAAGAGATGGATATTCTCGACCAAGGTTCTTTATCGCATTTTTTTGCTCTTCTTTTGCGTTTTCTAGTAATTCTATTGGTGAAGTTTTGTAGACTCTTTGTATATTGTCATCCGACGAAATCATAGTCAACGCTTCTGCGTAAGACACGGCTGCGGTCGAGTCTAAGACAGCAAATAACAAATTTGTATCTTGCTTTGAGTTGGCTATCATCTTTCCTGATTGTTCCACAAGACGGAGACCAGCGATTCTGGTTCTTTCGGCCATAGAGTTTGAGGTGACCATAGAGAGTAGAGCTACAAAAGCAACCATTCCTAACACTACAAGAATTAAAGTGAATAAGTTCATTGTTTGCTTTTGACTTGTAATAACAAAATAATAATTTTAAAAATAACAAACATGGTTAGAATTGCGCAAGCATTCGCATCATCCGAAAAAAAAAAAGACATTCCTAGAAAGACACAATTGATCAAAAAATCTGCTAGTCGAAAACTGCCGGATTTGCCGAAAATGAAAGAATCTAACAACATTACTAGGCATACTCCCGTCAATTTATTAAAATCAGAAAAGGTAGAGTTGACTCAGGCTGGGACTGTCGCAGCGCCGAAAAAAAAAGATTATGTTACAATACGTAAATCTGATCTTTGGAAATTCCTGGTGGTTATCACGATCTTAGCAATGTGTTGGATAATTTTGGTGCTGTCGTCGCGCGTAAAAAAAATGCAACTGGATTTGAATAAATTAAAAATGATTATATCGCAGCGTGCTAGGCCATAGAGGACATGGCAGACATCATCGTCGGTAGCATGGGACCGACTGTTTTCATTAGCGGTGCTACCGCTGCCATAGTTTGTGTAATAGTTTGCGGATCGAGCATGCCGGGCGTTAACAAGTTGTTTATCCCCGCCTGTGGGTTCCTGGAAGGAAGCGGCGGGGAAACAGTTGAAGAAGGAGCCGAAGGAGTCGAAGGAGGTTTAAAATTAGTAAACTTTAAATTATTTTTTGACGGCGAGTCTGTTTGCGGTATGTCTATTGGCGCTGCCGAGGGTCGTTTCATCTTTGGCGTGTTATGCGGCATGGGCGGCGCCGCCGCTTGCGATTCGTAAGCAACCTTTGTTTGTGGCATGGGCGGCGCACTGTGATTGTTGGTCGAGTGTCCAGTTCCCAAAAACTTTTTCTTGAGGCCGAAAATTCCAGCACTTCCCAATAGCAAAAACGCCAGTTGCAAAAATGGATTCATGCCGTTGGTCCCATTACGCCAATATTTTCTGTAGATTTGTTGCAACGGGGCGTTGTACGATTGTCCGTCGATTGAACCAGCCACCTCTGTCGACCAGCCATTTAGATCTACATAATTTTTGGCAAATTTGTTACACCCGAGCTCTATACCCGTGCAGCCGACCTTGAGCACGTCTTTCATCGTGTTAACCCCGCTAGCAATGTCGATTGATTGCTTTGCCTGGTACAGTCCAAGTTGAATGGTTTCGTAGGAGTCCCCCATCGTAAATTCTCTAGACAAAATGCAGGTCTGTGGATTGAGCATCTGCAATTGCTTTATTTCTTGCAACAGCGCTGCTTTGTCCATTACCGCGTCTTCTTCTCGCTCGACAACGTTTGGTTTGTTGTAAAAAGTTTGTGGTGGCGCGTGGCCTATGAATTTGTTTCGGCTCTTTAAACTATGTTGGCTCTCGATGTCGCTACGTCTTTTGAATGGCACGCTTGATATGACGGATAATTTGTCTTCGGTATCGTGACTTTCGTCCTTGCTAATTATATCTAAAATATTGTCGTTGGGTTTGTCGCCGCCGTCGTTGCGTTCCTTCGGTAAAAATTCTGGCGGCACGTCGATGTTTGAATCATTTTTTGATTTCAGCGAAATTCTGTCGTCATTTTTATCAATTGCATGTTTTGACCTATTGTATGGAAGTTTTAAATCAACGCGTTCTCGATTACACAACTCATGAAAAACTGCTATATCTGTAGTTCTTACACTTGCGTTATCGTCTCCAACGATAGAATCGGGGGACTGCATTTTTAATAAAAAACATAACATGGGGCATAAAATAAACGCAGCTAAGAAAAAAAATTGAAGCAAAAAAAATATTGAGAATAACAACACACTACAAAACAATGCCTGTTTCCTTAGCCCAAATTAGCAAAACCGAATCTCAATCACAAATTTCGCAATTGCCAACAACTCACCAAATGAAGACTCAACAGTTGTATACCGGCGCCGTTCGTAAAATGCAAGAGGGTTTGAAGCAAAAAGTCGGCACCAGCATGATCATGCACGGCCCCCCGCGCTTAAGCGTTCAAGAACAGAGAGAGAATAAGCCCTTGCCAGATTTGTCCGAATATAAATCAGACAAATCGTCCATGGCGCAGTCGACGACTACGAGACAGAAAATTGCCGACATCTCGGGCGACCAGCCAAAACTTAGATGGAAAGCAGGAGAAAAGCCGAGATCGTCTGTTCCTGGCGTAAACTTGAAGAGAACTAAGGACGATGCGGTTGAGGAGACACAACAGAAACCTAAGACCGGCCCGACCGTCAAAAAAGTTTCTAAAAATCCAGTCGTGCTTGCTAAGAAAGACACGACGAGCGCTGACAGCGAGCCCAGTCAGGGTCAGCCAAACAACGTCATAGAAGCCGAGCGCCTAGCAAACAAGATGCTCCGCGCTGGAAATTTCTCAACTCTTGGCAACACTACGCCGTTCCGTGCCTAATCATGCCAAGTATAATCCAACTTTGACTCATTACACAGTCGAGAAAATAGCGCAAGTCTTTTTTTTGGACCTTTCGCTCGCTTCATTCTCCATTCTAATCTTAAAGCAGGTATTTTAGATCCGACTAAGACAGAGGCAGCTAGTTTCCATGGTCTGTGAGACCGCGTACGCTTGGCGCCACCAGCGAGTTCGCCGTTGTGCTGCCTTAAACGACGCGCCACGCTTGTCGTAGCGCCGACGTAAGTGTTTCGATTATTAGTTGATATGAGCAAGTAGCAGTGCCACCTTGACATTTATCTCCAAAAATATTAAATTTAAAATGTGACGAAACAGCTTGCAAATTTGAATTGTCATCGACGTTGGCATGCCGCTATTTTCGCAGCTACCGCTTCCCCTGCGGGCAAGATTCTCGCCAGAGTTTGACTTCGATGTCAGCCTTCGCACGCAAAACTTAATTCAGTGCGCTAACCGACTTATTAGCGTTGACCTCGCGGGAAAAACAAACGAAGACCCTGTACCCGAAATTTTAAACAATCTACTAAGAAACGTCGACAGAAATGTTCGCAGAACCACGAGGTCTAGAAACTCTGCATCTTTTACGTTTTCGTACGGGGATTTGATTTGTTTAGTTCCCGCAATTAACTTTCCACAAAGTGGAGTTGTTTACAAAGTCAAATTGTTGGATTTTACATCTTTCATGGACCAGCCACCGATTCTGAATCAAGTCATTCAACCCAACTCAGCATCCATCCCTTACAGATTTTTGAATTCCAGCATGCGCCTAAACGTTAGAAATGACACTGGTGAAAACGTACAACTAAGCCACGCGTCTTCTGTAATCTTGTCGCGCTGGGATAGGATGCCAATCAGCATTTTAAATCCAACACTTCCAGAGTTTGTTCCAAGCCGACAAACACAGCAACGACAGCAAATCATGGTTGGTATGACAGCACTCGACCAGTCTTTGATAAGAAGAGAGATAACGGAAGGAATTCGGGTGCAAAGAAGAGTCGTCGACCCAAACGTCACAAACTGCATGATTTGCTTCGAAAGTGGTTTAAAAAAAGATTTCATTGCATCTAACTGCAATAGACACTACATGTGCCCAGAATGCTTGAAGGAATATATGAGTCAACCGTCGTACAATCATCCGATTAATAATCTTGGAAAAAAGTTTATATGCCCATTCGACGGATGCCGCGGCATATTTGATATGAGCAAAGTATTTGACAAACTTGACGAGGAAACCCAAAAAAAATTAAACGATCACTTGAATTCTCTGCCAGAAACGTGCGGTTTTCCTTACGCTTGTGGCAATTGCAATCATATCAATTTTTTGGACCTCACCGATCCGGGCGATAAAAATGAACCTATCACTTGCCAATCTTGCAGACACGACATTTGCAAGAACTGCTGCTGTACGGACCATTGCGAATGCCCTATACAAGGCTGGGTCAATTGCCCCCTTATTATTGACTACCCTGTTGAAAACGAACGCCAAATAAACGCAAGTCATCAAAAGGTTCCAAAATATGTTATTCAAAAAAAAGAGTTTACGACGAAAATGGCTATCAGTAGCTTGCACCATCTCTTATCATCACCGACTCCCTTCAACTGCTCATGTAGCCACTGTGGGTGTATGTTGGAAAGATCTGAGGCGTGTACTGAATTAAAGCATTGCAACATAAGTACGTGCTCGCTCTGCGGATTGAAAGCAAAACCAGGCGAAACGCAAATACACGCAAGTCATTGGAACGAATGTTTTCGCTATGAGGAAGATTTGTTTGAACATATCAAAGTCCCATATCAGTCGTTGTGTCACGCTAGATTGACCACCATTCTTTCTAGTCTCCGCCGAGCTCTTCACGTGACCAGATTGTTCAAATTTTTAACAAATGAGCAAAAAAATTTATGCGACGCTTTAATGAACGATTGGGTGCTGCTTCCAAGTTCTCACGAAATGTCGATTGAACTTGCTACTTATGAGAATTTCGAATACGGACTGATGCTTTTAAGATGGGGCTATCCTACCGTCACAACAGCTTCAAATAGCGTCGTATCTTTGAACATGATGAGTGAATCGTCGCACGAATTTCTCGTTGAACATACGAACAAACTAATACCATCCTTTCAATACGATTCGATGGACGACACGGATAGTGATATTTCTAACGAAATGCCGCCTCTTGAACCTCAGCAGCTCTTTCCATCAATTTTGGACCCGAATATTACTGATCATCCGGGCGCAACCATAGTATTCCGCCCCATAGAACCACCGTTCACAACGCCGCCGCCCCGAGCCGCACAAGTTCAAACGCGCATGCACAGCTACACGAACGTCAGCCAGCCCCCGCCGGCGCAAGAATAATCCTTATAAGTACGTTAAAATATTTTTACAAATTTCGCTAGTTTGCAGTTCGCCGTTGACGATGTTTATGTCATGTCCGCGTTCCATGAGTTCGGCTTGCATCTCGTTATGAGCTATTTCTACCTTTTTTAGATATTGTAGATCTATATTCTTTTCTTCGCGCCTTTCTCTGTAATTAATCCTACTGGCGCACACCAACGTGCTAACCTTGATGTAAAAATATGTCTCTACGAACTTAGGGTCGTATTTTCTTAAAGTGTCGTAGATAATTTCTAATAAACTATCGTTATTTATGGTATACAATGAATCTTCCTCTGGGGAAAACGAATTCATGTTGGCAAAAGCCTTACAACCGAACTGTAGTCCACGCTCCACTACAATCAGAATGTTGTCGTCTTCTTTGAGGTTTATTTTGTCGATTGCTCGCAAGCTATTGATTATATTCGTAGCTCTTGTCGTAAGGACCATGTTTTGAAATATTTTAGAATCTATTTTTTTGGTGTACAACCATCCAAGGGCGCCACTTTCTGTCCATAATTTGATAGGCTCGGGGATCTGTATTATGTGAGCAAAGGTAGGTTTGCACAGTTGAGAAAGTGCCTGTAATATTGTAGATTTTCCGGAGCCGATATTTCCCTCTACGTATATGACATGCAGTTTCATTTTTTTTATTGTAATATTTTTAAACGATTGACAAGAACGAAGTTTCTTAGATATTACATCACAAGGCTGATGATTTTGCGGCATAAGGGGCAGTCGTTATTTTGGGTCTTGTACGTATCGTAGCATTGTTGACAACACACTCTATGTCCGCATGGCACAAACGTCGTCTGTGGCGCGGCATCAAAGCAAATGACGCAAGTGTCCACTGTAAATATTTTTTCTGGTGCTACAACGTAGTCATTCAAAATTTGGATGTTTTTACGCTTGACGGTGTAGAATGGGGTGAGTCTATGTACCAGAGAAATATCAGAAGCGGGCACTCTATAAAATTTTCCCTCGGTCCGGATTGATTTGGGAAATCTGCAGTTGTAGGTGTTATCGTAGGCGTTTTGCGTTGATTCTCCGTCGTTTTCGTAGGCATGAAACCGAACTCGAAGCTTAGAACCCTGCGTAACGCATTTTAAAATCACATAAGCCATGATACGATAGGTTGGCTCTAAATAAGTTTTTTGGTGGAGGAACAATATTTTTTCTTTCTCCATGGAAAATCATATTTCAAAAGCGTCCATCAAAAAATTGAATTTCAAGTGTGAAATTCTAAAACTACCAACACATCACAAAACATCACACACATTTGAAAATGCAGAACGTCCTTCAATTCAGCGACATCAAGCCCGAGCAGTGGCACGTCACGACGCCGCAGGACCGCTCGTCTGGCCATGGAAAGCAGATGTGGGTAAACCGGAGCGAAGACATCAAGGAAAAGATTCTTTTTCAGTTGCCGGCCACTAAGGCGCCGTTTGGCGTGCAACCCGACGGTCAAGACGGGAACGAATCCACGTACAAGAGCACAATCATGCTCGACCTGACACCCGACATGGTTCCTGTTTTTGCGGATATTGACAAGCTGCTCTTGAAGCATGCCTTGCAAGACAAGAAGTTGTGGTTTAGCAAGACCATGGCTGACGAAAAGATTGCGGCAAAGCAGTTCCCCGTCGTGAAGCCACAATCATCGCCCGAGTGGGCTCCGAAGATTAAAGTAAAGATCTTCAAGGATGGTCAGAAGAACGCAACTAAAATTTACAAGGCAGTGCCAAATCCCGACTATGGAAAGGTAGAAGGCGCGGAAAAACTCATAGCTCATAGAGTTACGGAAAATGAAATTCCTCGCGGGTGCCAGGTAACGGCTGTTATTGAGGTTGGTGGTGCTTGGGTCAGCCAGCTTGGATTTGGCGTTGAATTGCGCGCTCAACAGATGTTTTTTGAACACAAGGATTTCGAACCGAGCATTAAGGACTTCAATGTTGCCGGCGGCATTTCGCTAGCCAAAGAAGAACCAAATAACGCGACGAAAAACGAGACGACGGTTGTGGACGACCCTTCTCTAAAGCGCTCGATTGATGCAGATGGTTCTGATGATGTCGAGGGGCGCGAGGCTTCTGCGGCTGAACTTCCCATTCCGCCAGCTAAAATTCCCAAGATGTAGAAGCAATAGTTTCTAAGCCTACCCCAAGCCTCCCCCGAATAAAAAAAAATTTGATAATTTTCTTTTGTAATATTAACAACACTAATAAATGATGGGCGATCTTAATACAGATCTTGATCTTGAATTGTTAGCCAAGGGCAACAATTTGTTTTTCGGCAATGACAATAATTTTGAAAATGACAGTTTGATTGGGGGTTTTACAGATGATGAAGACAGTGGAATGGGCATGATAGTTATTGCCGTAGTCATGGGTTGCATTGCTGCCATAGTACTGCTGTACATAGTTAGACAAAACACTACCCTCCCTGAAACTATCGCAAACTTTTTAGATAAAAAAGTCCCCACTATGCTCAGGAGAAATAGAAAGGTTGAAGAGACGGTGTCGGCGGACGAATCTAAAGCTCATTCGCCAACCCCGACGTCTATGATAATTGAAGCAAAATCTGACACGGGCAACAATTTCGAGAAAGACGACAAAGATGACAGAGACGACACAGATGAGAAAAACGACACAGATGAGACAGACGAGGAAGATGACGTCGACACCATGGCCGGGGTCGGGAATGGTGCTCGGGATCAGGGCAACCAAAAACACCAGGACGAAGCGGCGGGCGAAACAGAAGAGAAAAAATCTGTCTCACATGTAAAAGAAACCATGCCAGTTTTGCTAAATGCTTCAAAATCTAATTCAAAGTCAAGAAGCTTTCCAGTAAAACTCAACAGTTTTAACACGACCATGACAAGCGAAGATTCGTTGCCCAAGCCTAAATTGCCCGGTGTCCCCAAAGCCAATAACATCGAGGGTTCTGCAAAAGTTCTCAAAGCTAACAAACAATTGATCGAAGCGGCCCAGACCGGGGATCTTCGTAAAAAACTATCTAGAGCTTCTTGGGGCGTTGCTCCAATTCTAGACAGAAAAGAAGAACTTCCGTATTACACATCATCTAAAACTCACATTATCACGCCGGAAAGAGAACAATTTCTCAAGAATCAAGTATCAAAAAATACTCAGAAAATAATTACTGCCGGCGCAGTGCCCGTCTTGTTTGATCTTCCCCAATCTTTCAACATGAAGAAATCTGTAGAAGAAAATACTCTCGGATCTAGTCTTCAGCTCGAAACTAGAGACTAAAAAAAAAATATTATAATAATTAAACTGCTCCAATGATGTCAGGCTCTATGTATGATATGAGCGGCACACCTGATATGTTTCAATCATTCATTGAACAAAATGCAGGTAGGGCATATGAAACCTACAGCGACTCGAGCGAAGTATTTGGCAGTGTCAATTTCAGCATATATTACGCGATTTTGGCTGCTTTCTTGGCACTCAATGCTATTCTAGTTTTTAGCATTGCATTCACCGATAAGAATTTTAAGGAAAACGATGTAGATTTTAGTTACACGGTGTTGCAAAACTCAAAGGTCAAGCAACACGTCAATAAACCGTTCGGAAAAAATTTGCAAGATCTTTCAGGCGAGCCTTCAAGTTTAATGAAAGAAAACAAGGGGGACATATCTCCTAATTTTGCTAATTTTCTCAAAGCTGTTTAATACACGTATTTTTTTTGCTTCATTTCGTATTCTCTGATCAACTTTCTGACCAAATGATTTGTCGTGACGATTTGCGTCACGTTAGATATGCCTTGGCCGCAAGCCCATATTTCTGACCAAACTTTCGGCATTTCAAGCCACCTCGACGTGGCGGTCTTATGATTGATGTCGACGTGTTTTGGAATAGATGGGCCTAAATAGTTGGCGCCGGCGCCGGTAAAAAAGTCCGTGTTGATTATGTTTTCAGCACTACAATCTACTACCATCTTTTTGTACTCTGGCGCCGTGTTTGCTTCCTTGGTGGCAAGAAATGGCGACCCTATGTATGCAAAATCTGCACCCATGACTTTTGCAGCAAGCACCGCGGACCCGTTAGATATGCAGCCACCGAGACCAACGGGCCCACCGTACCATTCTCTAATTTCTTGCATCAGCGCGAAGGGCGATTGCTGCCCCGCGTGTCCGCCGGCACCCGCCGCAATCGCAATTAATCCATCTGCTCCGTGCGATATTGCTTCGCGAGCGCGACTATTTTTGGTCACGTCGTGCAACACGATTCCGCCGTACGAATGCACAGCATCGTTGATTTCCCTTCTAGTTCCCAAGCTCGTTATGACGATTGGAACTTCGTGCTTGATAATTACATTCATGTCTTCTTGTAAATTTTTGTTGTAGGGATGCACAATTTGGTTTACAGCAAAGGGTGGCAACAGCTTTTTATGAAAAAGAGGACCCAAATTAAACTTAATTTTTTGCAACCACGCGTCAAGTTGGCCTCTAGCGTTCATCGCTGGAAAGGAACCAACGATGCCCGATCGACACTGCGCGACCACTAATTTTGGATTGGATGCGATGTACATGGGCGCGCACATTACTGGTATTTTCAAATTCGAGAATAGCTTCTTGACAATATTCGAAGACATTTGAAATTCTTTTTTTTTGAAACGACTAAAAATAAATTATTATGGAGAAAGTTGTAAAAGACTTGATTGTTGCTAGGAGATATACCATTCTTCCAGATCCAGAAAATATCGAGCCTACGTGTGGCAGAAACAAAGATAAAGAAAAGTTTAGATTGGTTGCGCGCGGCAAAAAAAAAAATTACCAGTTGCAAGTATATTTTTCGGATTCAAAAGAAAAAATAGGCGTCCGAGAAATCAGAACCGTCATAGAAAATGCAAAGCAACAAAATTTAAAAGTTTTGCTTCTGATCACTATTGAAAAAATGACTTTCTTTGCACAAAGAGAATGCAAATCAAAAAATAATTCTTCGGAATATCCATTCATTGAACTATGGACCAAAAACGAACTAAACTGCAATATTATAAATCATTTTACGCAGCCAAAATTTACGGTTTTGTCGTCAAAAGACAAGCAGCAATTATTACTTAATACGGATATTAGAAAATTTCCAAAATTATTGCAGACTGACCCGGTTGCTCGATTTTTAGGGTTGCAGAAGGGTGTCGTGGTCATGATAGATCGTGTTTTGCCAGGTGGACAAACGACCAAAATCTATAGACACGTATGTTAAATTTTTTACATCTCGTTTGGATAATATCTCTTATCGTGGGGCAAAATGCTGTATTTGGAGGTAGATCGTCCCGTAAAACTATTGTGCAAGCCTACGAATAATACTTTGGACACGGACCTGCCACCCTCTACGGGAATTTCGGCTATGTAAATTCCCCCGGCTTGTCTTTCCGAGGTGATGCCAAGGGGTTTGATGCCTCTTTCGCTTGCCACGATAAACAATCTAAAGGCGTTATTGTCCAAGTTTGTATTTTTTCTCTTTACAAACTCTTCTTCTATTTTATCAGAAGGAATCGTGTCCCAAATATCATAAGTGCTCAACCACGCACCCTCTAAGTCAACTAATTCTGCTTGGTGCAAAGATCGGATGCGTTGCTCGTAAGCGTTCAATGTATTCTGTATGTGTAATTTGCGACGTTTTAGTTTTCTCTTAATTTTCAATTCTGACGTGGTTATGTTCGAATCTGAATCTTCTGGATCTGGCATTTGCTCTTAGTATATGTATACTTTTTTTTGATTTTTTGTTGAAAAAAAATATGTAGATCTTTTAATATAATAGTAGTGATATGGAACCATTTGCTCTGACAACTGCAATATTATTTGTACTATTTGTTTTTGTAAGTTTTTTTGGGATTCCAATCGAGGCCAGTTTCAATAAAAATTTGACAATGGACAACAACGTCTACTTTACTATATCTGAAAATTATGCGAAATCAAAAGTAATGAAATGGGTGATTGCATGTCTCGGACTTGTGCTATTGGTAACCTTCCCGGTCGGCATCTTTTATTACGTAGAATGCAACGTGCCCCAATCGCTTTACGCCGCGACTGCGGTGTCTGCACTTGCGTCACTTTCTGGATTCCTGACTTTAATTACTTTGAAATGGATAAAAACAACTAGCCAAGTCCATATGACCATGGCTGTTTTGACATTTGTACTCGCTGCTCTTACTTTATGGGTAGCGGCCGCTGATGTTAAGACGTACGTGTTATCTGGCGTTGGGTCTATCGGTCTTTTGCTTGCTATTATATTTGGCGCGAAAAGCATGGATGTTAACCTTGCCGGGGGAAGCGACAGAATGAACGGTGTTTGGGTTGCGCTCGGGGAATTCTTACTAGTTATATCTATATCCATATTTATGTTTGTTGCTGCGCAGTCGGACGACGAATGCGAAGTCACGTAATAGGCGATGATAGCGACTCGTCAAGCGCATCTTCTTCGAGATACTTCAATATGAGCTTGCTCTGGACCGAGCCCACTTGTTTGGCGTTCGCAACTTTCTCTTCGTAACTCAACACATGAGAGTGTCTTGTTCGACAAATATAATTTTCCGTATGAATAATCAAGGACACGAGCTTTAAAACTAGAGGAGGCAGATCATATGGATTATCAAATTCGCAAACTTTTTTGAAAAAGATGGGCAGGCTATCATACCCCTTAACGTCAAAATCATACTTGTTTCTAAAGCAAAAATAAACTTCGCTTTCGAATTGCTCAAGAATTTTTTTTTGCAAACCCCTTCTCACGTCGTCATTTTGATAAATTTCGTATTGGGGCGATTGGCACAAAATTGGACAATACAAATCGTGCGACAAGTTGTAATTTAGCAATTCAAGAAACTCTAAATATATCTGTCGAGAAGCCGATCGCCTGATGTTGTAGTAGTTAGTGTACATGTCGTATAATCTACGACTACAATCCTCCGATACGTGGTACAGCGTTGAAATGATGAAGCAATGCCACACGATTCCTCCTTTACTTTTTTCGAGAAATGCTAGTTTCTCATTTGACAAATTACTGCGAAAGTTTACGAAATATAAATACGAAGACTCGATCACAACTCCAAACTTTTCTAGCATAGCTTTCTTGATTTGTGTGCATTCAATGTAATCGTATTTCTGTCTTTCCCTTAAGCGAAGCACCTCTTCCTCTTCTTGTCTTTCTGGGTGGACGTGCTTCATGTACACAGCCGGCTTGTAAACCGGTTGTAAGAACATTTCTTTCTCGTCTTCTTCGAACAGGACAGTCATCCTGATGTAGAACCGAATTACTATCAGACATTCGTCAAAAAATAGCCTATCGTGTCTGCCGCGGACGTGCGGGCCGCTCAAATAGTCACCGGCGCGGGCGAGGTACGCGTCCAGGTCTAGAAGTGACATTTCAAATTTGAATGGACCTAATTCAAAGATGACTGGAGATATGTTTATGATGGAGATCAATTATAATAATTTTTTATAGTAAGTAAGATATATGAAGTCCCTCCCGGGTCCTAAAATTGATACGGTAATATGTTCAGCGGGTGGCGTTGCGACAACTTTGCTTCTGAGACATTTCAACAAACTTGGCGTCATGACCAACGATCCCATGGATAGAGATCGCTTGAAGCACTCGAAGTATCCACCTAAAGATGATAACATCAAGAGAGGAATTTACATATACGGCGATCCACAAGAAGCATACAAATCTCTTGTAAGGCGAAAATTTCTTGACAGACAAATAAAAAAAACCGCCGGCAGTTGGGCTCATGAAGAGGACCCCCTTGGACTGGAGGGACATTTTGAATCTTGGTTATCGCATTCGAATAAGTATCCAATCATGTTTATCAAGTACGACGACATATGGAATAAAATTCACCACATCAACGAATTCATAGAATTTTCAGATCACAACGACCTGCCAGAAAAAAGGCCGAGGAGAAGCGACGCCGTGCTTCTTCCAAAATTAAACAACGGCAAAGAACTATACGAAGATTACGCAAAACGAATCCAAAAACTTCCATCAATATTTATTAAAAAGCCAGATAAAATCGGCATGCCTACTCGTCTCCTCGGAAACAAATCCATGAAAATTGCGCTCGTCGGGCTCATGCGGGGGTTCAACGACTATTCTCGGTACGAAAAGAAACTGTTAAAAAGAAATAGGCTTTTGCATGAAAACTTTAATAAAATTTTCAACTACCCAATGCTCATATTCAACGAAGGCACAATATTACCAGAACATCAAAAAGCAATGCATGAGCAATGCCCAAACTTGATTTTTATAGACATAAAAAAATGGTGGAACGAAAATGCTAGCACCGGTGGCGGCTACAAAAGAATGTGCCTCTTCAATTGCTCGTTTTTGCAAAAATATTTGCATGAACACGGATATCACTACTATTTGCGATTAGACGACGATGTTTTCATGCATCAGGCTCCAAATCCCGTGCATTTGTTTGCATGGATGCGAGAAAATGACATTGATTATGTGTATTCTAGGAGAAAAATTGATTCTCATCGCAAGACACAGGTCACCCTCAGCAAATTTTGCATCGACTATTTCAAAAAAGATATTAAACCACATTTCAATTATTACAATAATTTTCACGCATCAAATACCAAATTCTGGGCCCAACCAAAGGTGCAAGACTTTATCGAAGCATGCAAAGATGGCATCGCAAGTCACAGGTGGGGCGATTCGAGCGTACAGTCCGCCGCCATACGCGGATTTGACGCTAAATCCAAGTGTATTGAACTTAATTACGGACACGGAAGTCACGGATATACTTCGTACACTAGAAAGGGAGAATACAATCCTCGTCACGAATGGGATCCTCAGAATTTATGACCTAACACTACGTGTGCCGCCTAAAATTGCTGCTTGGTTAACGTGCGCCGGTAGATTGGCCACGAACGCGCCCACGCCACGCCCCACTTGAGCCAAACCCCATGCAAGCGTGTCGATAACTAGGTTTTTTATATCTCCACCCTCCGCTGTCGCATCTGTGTTACCAAATAAATGAGAAACCATATCAATAAGGGGTTTGGCCCTTGTCATCGTAACTCCAGTGTCTGCGATTCTCTTAAACAAACCTTTACTATTTTGCAAAGCTGCGTTAAGATAGTCTGCTTTTCGCCAGGTGTTAGGAAATACAAATCCCGGGACTTGTTTTATGATAACTCCTTTCAGTTGTGCAATGGTCATACCATCAAGCTGAGTTTGGGTAACGGAGTCTCCGAAGAAACTTGGATTAGAATAAACCACACCATATCCCACAAGTGCAGCGAAACCTGCGACATTTAGAAATTTCGAAATCGCTTGACTTGCCCTGTAACTTGCAAAACTGTAAAATTGACCATTTATGAAGCGATTTGCCAAGTTCCGCGACTGCGCCAGCGCGTTTCCCATTGGACTATTACTTGCCAACATGGCAGCGGTGCACAGTACGTTTCCACCTGAATCGCAAAGAAAACCTGCCAATGGATTATTATTGAAATAGAAGTAAACCATGGCAAAGGGTTGCACTGCTTTGTTTACCAACTCCGCTGCGGCTTCTTTTACTTGCTGGCTAATTTTTTTATCACCTTTTATAGCCGCCAACGATTGAGAAATGGCCGATTCTTCATTTCTCAAGGATGTCTTCAAGGTGTCAATCAAGCTTTTGCTACATCTCTCAATTCTCATCCCGCAAAAAGCCCCCAAGGGTGCTGGAAAATTAAAAATTTTGGATGTGGGGTCTTGAAGTGATTCCCAACCTTCATATGTATTTAACCCAAGTTCTTTATACAATTTATCATACGCTTGTCTTATTGTATGATTTAAAGGAAAACCTTCCATGAATGCCTTTTCCGACATTAAGTTATCAGACGTATCAAGATACTTCCTTCTAGTTAGAGGTATCCCAACCCTAACTCTCGATAACTCGGTGCTATTCATAAAGTCTTGCACATTGTGGTCATTATCAAATTTCTTAGCTGCCCGTATTAAATAATATAACGGGTTTGGAAACGTCGAGAAAATGGCAACGTCGCCATTTTTGGAAAAGCTGCGTTTGTTATTTTCGTGACACGTATCTCGCCAAACACCGTCGCATAGATCCACTTCGTTAGTTGGCCGGTCAAAAATAGCTGCTTGGTAATTGTGGATATTGTTGTCCTCGTCCCTTAGGCTTTTTTGATGTAATTCTAGTCTATACGTGGTAGATGTAGCGTTTTGCATGTTTGCGACATATGGATTAATTGTTTTTAATTCGGAGTAAAGCTTAGTTTTTATTACACGAAACCATCTATCTACCGACGCGTCCGAATATTCGAAAAATGAAGGATTTTTCAAGAGCATGTATTTAAGCGAGGGTGTGTTACCCGGCATTGACGGTGTGAAATAGGTAAGAGCTTCTTTAATTAATTTTTGCACCTCTGGATCATGTGTTCTTTGTAGTAAATTGTTTGCTTCTTCTTCACTGATTCTCTTCTTGTTTTCAATGTATCTTCTAATAATTATACGACTTTCTTTTTCATCGTGCAAGATTGCCAAATAATACAGTATCACGAGGGTTATTTTATATTTATGACTCGATATGAAATAGGCTATTGATGCACGCAACTTTTCTACCTTTTTACCATAGGATTTCGAAAATTTTTTGTAAAGATAAGACGCGGGAAAAATAACGAACGCGTCAACGGATACAGCTGCTATTTTGAGGGCCACAAAAAGAAGTTTAATACTGATCAATAAAAGAGTAAGCACAGCTCCAAAGCCTGAAACAGACCACACATCATTCTTTTGTAAATCTATGATTTCGGTTGCCAATTTAGGAATGTCTTTTGTGATTTGGGAGAACTTGATTGAAATTTTATTGATGATGCTTTCAACGTCTAAAAATGTGTCTACGGCGGCGGATCCGGATTCGACAGTTTCTTTTGCAAGCAGTAGCCAGTTTCCAATTTTATCAATAACTATATCTCCATCATTACCAAAGGAATCGTTTTTTTTAAATGTTGCGTTTGGCATACAGTGCACGCGCCTCTGAACATACGGTGAATCTTTTCGTATGAGCCACAACACTGCGCTTGGTGGAATTTTTTCTTTATCGCATAAATTTTGATCTCTGAGGTCTTGTATTTGTTCAGATGAATAATTAAAAATTTGACTCACATAACTTTGATTGCAATTTCGAGATATCCACTTTAAGAATCGCAAATAGTGGTCGCTAATCTCGTTAAAATCTTTTTGTACGTGACTAACCCTTCTCTGAATCGATTCGACATCTTCTTTGCTTGTAACAGAATATAATTTTTTGGAAATTTTATCTGTATGTTTAGTCAAGTCATCAAATTCAAATTTTAAGATTTTATTTTGCAAAGCTATAAACGTCCTGTGCTTGTTTTTATCCGCATTTTGAACTGCACACACAAACCCCATGGAACCACCCTCAGAAAATGAAGAGACGTGCTCTATGATATCAGATGTTTTCTCGCACTGTAGAGCTAAATATTTGGCCTTTTCTTGTAATTTTTTCAAGTCTGACTCGGTAATCATGGTCTTAATAAAAAAAATAAAAAAAATCGTTGCTATTCGTAGTCATAAATTAAGGAGTATTTGCTTTCCACCCCATACCTGAATGGACATTACAATAGTAATAAAGAGTTGGTGCTCCTGCGTTACCAGGCACTATCGCCCCACGTCGTTGTAGAGTAACCAAATTCATCTGCATAGTCCATTCCATGATTTTTTCCGGGCATGATCGTGCCGTTGGGCATTTTATGCGCATTTTTATTTCGACCGTACGTAATACAGGGATCTTGCCCGCAACCGCAATTAAACTTGCGCGAATTTTTAGCGCGGACAGCGTCGGGGGTAAACTTGCTTGTATTATCAGATAGAGCACTCAAAGAGTTCCCGCCCTCTTGTGTAACTTGCTCATGTAAAAATTTTGTTTCTCTTTTCAAATTATCGACCAACGTAGCCAATTCCCCGTGCCAATCAGATTCATCGAATTCGACTTCCGAAACGGATTCAGAAATGGATTGTTTTGAATCTTGGACGTTAGATGTCATTTGTGATTCAATGTCAGAAACTGAATTTGTCGCGCTATAGGTTGTCCTTTCTTCAATTTCAGAGACTGGCTTCCAACTATCCAATATTTCTGCAGTTGTTGACTTGGTTCCGTAAACGTTTTGAGCTTCGTATTGTTTTTCAAGATTATATGCTGAAGAGACGTCGGAAAGAAGTTCCCTTTCTTTTCCCATGACCCAAAATTTACACTGTAATACAGAACCCCCCAGCGGCATTTTGGACGCGCTAATAACATCAGAGATGGTGTTAATGGCGTGTGAGTTAAACGACAAGAGATGGGCGCCGGGGATGATACCAAATTTTGAAGCCGGGGAATTTTTATGCACATAGGTGACAATTACCATGTCATTCTGTCTTTCCAAGTCGTTATATTTCATGTAGAGCGCGAGTATAGCCGGGGACGTCCCAAGAAAATTAGCTCTCAGCGGAGATAAAGTCATTCCTAAGACATTGACGGATTCCATGGACTCGAATGGAAAATGGACAAATTTGAGGGCGCCGGTGTATGGATTAGTTGACTTTTTCATTTTTACTATTTTAGTTTCGGGGTCAACCTTGACATTGCTACCTGCAGAAATAACCCGAGGAGGTGGCATCTCAAATTTAACAACATGAAATTCAGAAAGCTCATCGATTGGGGCGCGATGCAACAGTTCAGAAAATTGAACCGGTTGAGTTGACCACGAGACGTTGACCTGACCGTGCTCTTTGTGAAGATCGTAAGTTTTCCCAGCATACGTTATCGACGTAATTACATCTCCTTTCTTAAGTCCCATTTTTTCTGCTTCGCTATGCTTCAATACATTAGTAACCATTATACCGCCATTAATTTTTTTGTTGGATAATTTAATCATTTCTGGAGACAATGGAGAATAACACAGGCCGAAAACCGGATTTCTAATCACGCCAACTTTATTCTCATTCATGCGCATTTTGGTGTGCAATTGCTTAAAGTATTCGATGGGAACGCCAAACGCAATATTCGCCACGTCGCCGCCCCCGATTTTGCTATCTACGATGCCGATCACTTTCCCGTCGCTGGCCCTGATTAAAGGTCCGCCGGAATTTCCGGGATTTATGGCTGCTGTAGTAGAAATGCGACCAGTTTGGATGTTAGCGTCCCACCCGCTGACGATTCCTTGTGAAAATTTGATATCTGACCCAAGCGGGAAGCCCGCAGTGTATAATTCTTCCCCCACGCTCAAGGTGTTGCTGTTTCCTAGCTCAAGCATTTTAGAGGTATCATCCCCCCCGTTAATTTTTTCGGGCATGTTAAATGAAATAAGAGCTATATCGTTGTCGGGGTTGACGGCGACGATGAGTGCCGGTATTGGAGAATTGTGTTTTGCTAATTGAACCTCGACATTTGTAGCATTTGCTACCACATGATAACACGTTAATGCGAGCTGAGACAATTTGTTTCCGTTTGGGTTTGACGGGATGATAAAAGCAGTTCCGACGCCAGAGCTATGCTCCCCAGAAATATTTTGCTGAATATTTTGTTCTTGTCTATTTACTTTGACTTTCATAACCGAATTGAGAACTCGGGAAAGATTTTCATTTTTTATACCAGCTCCTCCTACCAAGAGGGACATAATGTATTTACTATATAAACATATTTAAAATTTGTAAAACTGAGAATGTTGTTGGTTGATACTCAAAATCATTTTTTGAAATTAGATTAGCAAAGTTAACGACCGGTTACCACCCGTTGCAAATTGAGCAAAAAATTTTCTTTTATAAATATAAGAGGATTTACATACAAAAAAAAAATGCCTAAGCTACCCAAAAACTATGGCGCAAAAAATTATGATCCCCTCATTTCAGCTCTTGAGGAAGATGATTGGTTTGCGCCGATAGCGCAACAAGAAAAACTCGCTGGTGGAAGATCAAGGAGACTTAAGAAGATGAATCTTTCGCCCGAGAAACTAGCCGAGTCTGACGCGGATGGCAATCCGTACAATACTGCCATCGCACAGGTAAAAAAGAGAGCACTTGCTCGTGCAAAAACGCTAGAGAGACTGGAGGCGAATAAGGAGAAGGCTGTAAAGATGGCGGCTTCGAAAGACACCTCGGATAATAGAACAATCGCGTTGCTCGACGTACAGGCGAAAAAATGGCAAAAGGCAGAGAACCTCAAAAACGAGATTGCTCAGAAAAGAAGAGATCACGAAGAAAAACGCATGGCGGACGAAGCGGAATTCCAAAAGCAATTGCGGACTCTGGATAAGATTAATTCATCAGTTTCGGGCGGCGGCGGCCCGACCGATGAGGAAATCATCAACCAAATGCTCAAAAATGATTCTTTCGCGGGTGATATTGAAATGGATGAATTTGAGGGCGGGAAGAGAAGAAGAAGAAGAGGTTCTAAGAGAAGCAAGAGCGCCAGAAAGAGCAAGGGCAAGAGACGCACCAAGCGCCGCAGCAAGAGCCCCAGCAAGAGCAAGAGCCGCAGAAAGACCAGATCAAGAAGCAGAAGCAGCAGCGGCTCTAAGAGCGGCTACGGCAGACGCCGCAATTACAAGACCAAAGCCGGCAACAACTTTTACGTCTCGCGCAGAGCTGATGGCAGAATTACCGGCGTCGTCTCAAGAGGTAAATCTCAGAGGGCGGACATGCGCGTTAAGGCGAAGAACAAGGTCAAGTCCGGTTACGGAAGCATGGGCGACCTCTAAATATTTGTATCGCGTTTATGACGAGACGTAATTTTTTTTTTTTCATATTAAAGATGAGTTTTACTAAATTATCAGACAAAGATTTTCAATCTAGGTCTAGATTTATAGACACAGAAAAAAAGTTTGATGCCAAATTACACCAACAGACGTACGTGGCGTTAAATGTCGCAAATGCGAACCGTCTACCAAAATCATCCACTCCATGCTTTAGAATAGTCGGATTATATGAAAGTGTAGAGTTGGCGACGGAAGCGCTAGCCCAAAGCCGCGACGAAGGCTGCGACGGCGTAATATCTGAAACGCATGCGCCGATTCTGCTATCGAAGAGTGCTGACGACACAAGCGCGCCAGAAAAGTCACAAGCGGTGATACAGCGTAGAAAAGCTAAATTCGAATCGCAGCGACTACATGTGCAAGACCGCGTCGATACGACTCGCAGCATGTCCGCGCCAAACATCGGTCATAAAGTTGACAAGGGCACGCGCGAAGCCGAAGAGTACGACCCGGTCGTTTACCTGGCAGATAAGCCAAACTTGACCAGAGCCGGCGTGCCGGAAACTAAGCACGATTCCGAAATAAATTTGATGGATTACGACAACCTAAAAAATTCCCAAAAAAATATTCAAAAGCGCGCGATTAAAAACTTAAACACGAAGCCAGCGGTAATTTCTTTAATTGGCGAATCCGAAGAAGAGCCAGTTTTGTTTGTTTACGCGATGTTTGATTCTGTAGAAGACGCCAAGATCTATACTGTAAATACGTTATCTTCTATCTCAGAATTTGACCTGTCGATTGTCGCCACTAATGAATGGCACTCTACGACAGATTTTGAAACAGTCAGAAATGATTTGGAATCGGTGGAATATTTGGATCAAGGTCTTGCAGCTCTTATGAATGTAGCTAAAAGTTCTCGCGCAAAGACAGGAGAATTAAAAAAGTATATCAAAGAAGAAGAAATTATACAACCGGTGCCAGATCTAGAGAGACCAGCGGCGGAACAAAAATCCGAAGCCGTGCAACAGCTTCTAACCAGTTTATGAGATTGTATATGACGCAATCATTATTGCCGACAAGTATTTGAATTGCGAAAAAAGTTGTGGTATATATTTTTCGTCAAGATAAATTAAGACGGTATACAAAATCATAATCAGAGAACTAAGATTTAATAGCGTGTTGTCGTGCGAAATAACAATCATCGTCGTCAGAACAGAAAGGCTTGTCAGTATGGCGTTTTTTTTACCATACTTAACTGGCACCGTGACGATCCCCGAGTTCTTGTCGTCCTCGTAATCTTGCACGTCCATCAAAATTTCTTTAAAAAAAAATATAAAAAATATCATCGCGCTCATCTTGATTAACAACGCTTGATTGGCAGTATTTATGACGTGAATCACATCGTTATTCGAAATTAAGACTTCAGTTACAGATAGTGCTCCAACAATTGGGGAAGATGCTATGATTCCGGCGACGGATATATTTTTTATCCATGTGATCGGTTTCAAAACGTTGGTATATATAATAGTCGCAAACAATCCCAAGTATAATGCCATTTTTAACACGGTAGATTCGAGAGTATTGATGACACATATTTCAGCAATGTACACGTACGTCAAAAAAATTACCACTTCGTGCTTGTAAATGTTTCCTGCTACGACTTGGTTGCTTTGTCTGTTTGCATCCGTGCCCCTGTGGGCGTCCACCAAATCATTCAAAATCATGGACGTAGCGCATGTTGTCGCAACGAGAGCTGCGGTCGTCGCCAATTCAGGCGTAAATTTAATCTCATCAACCGCAACTATTGCTCCACTAGCAGTCAGCATTGCGGATTGTGGAATCACTATTGGTCTTGACATTTTAAACAGCGCCCTCGGCACCCTCTTAAGCGCTATAGCCGTCCAAGAGACCACGAGTTGCAGTAAAATAATCATCTTCATTTTTGTTGACAACAGTTGAAATTTGATTATTTTTTTATGTTTTCATCAATCAAGGAGTATGATTGCGCGCGCAGATTATGTCGCACTCGTGGCCGGGTTTCTAACTACTTTGTCTTTGGCGTTTCAACTCAACACATCGAGCCGATTATACCGGGCCAGAAAGCCACAGATAGGTTTGAATAATTACTTCATCATACTAACGTTGATTGGTAATATCATGTGGTTATATTGGGGAGTTGATTTATTTATAACCACAGATGGAGATCGTGGGGTATTCAGCATATTATGGGCATCGGTGGCTGCTTGTCTCTTGCTTGCCATCGTCGTGCTCAAAAACCTGCCATTAGATAAATCAAAGTATAATTACAATTTGTTACTAGTGTAATAATTTAATTTTGTGGATAGGAAGCAAAAAATCAAAAATTTTCATGATTAATGAATTCGAAATGTGCTCGTTAGAATGTAAACTGAGATAAGTTTTTTTTTGGAGTTCAATCTCTATTTCATATGTAAAATCTTGATTTTCTTCGTTTCCAAACCTTTCTAAACACGCGCACGAATCCATGACATTCTGAAAATCGTCTGACGTAAAAGTTTTGGAAAAATCAAACGACCAGCCAGACAACGTAAAAAATTGTTTCGTATATTTGAATCTAATCAGCTTTGGCGTCTCATTTTCCGAGTAATCGGTAGGGTTTTCTGTGCTCAAAGAAAGCCTGAGCCCAGAGGGAAATACATTACTCTTGTCGAAGGTTAAATTGTTTTCAATTTTATTTGTAATACTCTTAATTTTTTTTTTTTGCACGGCGATAGTTTTTAACTCTTGGTTTTCTGTGTACATGCTGACTCTAGTAGAATTACTGAAAAAGAAATCTTTTCGAATCGCCCAATCGCTCACGCTAGACCATTCTTTGAAGCTCTCGCACATAGATAAACATTTTTTAAAAAAATTAACCGTTACGCCGGCTTTGAATCTTCCGTTTTCAACCGTGCCAAAGCGAGCTTCCAGTTCCCCGTGTTCATGGTGTCTCAATTGCTCAACTAGATTTATTAGCTTCATTTTCCCATCATCCCAATCTTCTAAATTATCCATTACAATTTAAATTTAAATTATTGTGCTGTTCATAATTTCAAATGGCAAATCAATATTGTACTGCAATTAAAATTACGGAAAAAGACGTCACCGAAATCAAGTTAAAGATAGGATCGGCGTCTAAAAATAGCAAAACAAAGTACTTTGTGACACAAAAAAATGAAAAATATACTCCTATCCGACAAATTGTATTCCAAGACCTTCGCCGGGCAGTCAAGGATAATCTTATCTTGTGCGAAACGGTGCAAAGATCTGGTACCCCGAAAGTTGTGACTCTGCGAAACAAGCCAAAAGACTTTCCGTACATCGCGACAGTATTTTTACCCTGTGTCATAGTAAAATTTGGAGCTGGTATGTTAGTTCCTTTTTTCCTAAACATGACAACAAAAAAAAGCACTTCGCATACGCGCGACAGCACAAAAGAAGAAATCGAATATCCGGAAAACGTTTTAAAAATTACAGAAGACGTGTCGTGCAACGACGATATGTACATTCAAGAAGAAAGTTTTGTCGAAGACTACGATATTGGGACCTCGCTTGTATCAGATAATATTTCTGAATCTTCTGAATCCGAATCAGCTAAATCTGAAGATGACGAATTTTCAAACATGACAGATATTACCAATTTAGACTGCGACGACGTCGGCTTTTTTTAATTCTATTTAATAATCAAATGACAGTCACCTTATCAAACACATCTACGTTTGGCGTTCCCGTTGTTACCGTCGCCTGGTTGATGGGACTAGTCGCCGCACTCAGCGCGCACGCACTGCTAAAAAAAGAAGTCGACGACGATTTCAACACTTTTAACGATTTCATAAATATTGATAATGTATTTATCACGTATTTAGTCATGCTAATAATTGTTGCCATATTTGGTTGTCGGTCCGTAATTCTTTATCTAAGTAGTCATTACGTTATTGCACCCTCCCCCTTAGAACACGACGAATTTGCAAATTTAGACGTGTCTCAAGACGAGACCATATCCGTCGTATCGGCGCTTTCCACCTAGATCGACTCTAAAGATCTTTTCCTAGTTCCCGTACTTTTGTCAAAACTTAACTTGTATTCGTCCTCGGCGCCGCCAGACAAGCTCTGCTCATTCTGGCATTCGGTGCAGCTTGTCAGCATCGTCTCAATCAGACGTTGACGGTTCGATGTAAATATCTGCTCGTAGTCTGTAGAATCTAAATCATCGCCACTCTGCTCAAAGATTTCATTTAATGCCTTTGCCATCATCTCGTGAAGCTTGTCGCTAGACAGGCCACGAGAAGCAGGCGCTTTCGCCTTCGATGGCTTCAAACGTATGAAGTACGTGTTTGCCTCGTCATTCTCGTCGCGAACGTTAATTTTTTGCGTATTCGTGTTCTGCGATTTTAACATGCTTTCAATGACTGTGGAATTTTCTTCAATCTTTTGATCCAACAGGCTCAGATGTTCCTTATAATTTTTGTTGACTTCCGACAGAGAATTAGTCAACCTGTTTATTCGCAGGGCCAGGTTAACAACGTCGCTAGAAGCTTTGTCCACCTTTTTTGGAGGTCTTTTGATGTTGCCAATTTTGACTTCCGCATTCGTTGATGTAACAGTCCTCGCTTGCATGATCGATTTTGTTAGCCTTTCTGCTAGCATGGCGATTGCGGTCGCCACGTCGTCGGAATTGTTGAAAATTTGCTCTATTTCGTCCGGCTCTACGTCCTCGATGACGTCTCGCACGTGAGACTCGTTTAACTTTCTCTTGCTGTTGTTCGTTTTAAGCTTCACGAGTCCAGAACTCGAATCCGTGTTCCAAGTCAAAGCTTTGTCTGGCGAACCATTCAATATTTCCAGCAACTCTTTTCGCGCTTTTACCAAGTCTTGGTTGATCACACCTCTTTGCGTCTTTGCCTCTTCAATCAATTTTTTGCGTTCAATGTGGGCCTGTGCAAATAGCTTGATCGCGCTACGCGACGGATCTTGCTTAGAAGTCATCTTTTATTTGCAACAAGAATATAATTTTTTTGCTACGAACGTAAATTATTAATTTCAATTGTCCCACTTTTTTTTTGATAATTTCAAATTTCAATTTTTTTCCAAGCAACCTAAAACACAAATTTAAAATCTTATCATGGATTTACAAAACGTCATGTCCTTCAATCTTGCACCTTATAGAGTCGTCGGACGCGTCAAGTGGTATGATTTTGACAAGGCCATGGGATTCATCCAGGAACTTAATCAACAGGGCGAACCCATTCAAGACGTCTTCGTCCACAAGTCTGAACTGAAGCCATCCAACGCCCCTTACCACGCGTCAAAACTTATCACCGGCGAAATCGTAGAATTTGAGAAGAAACCTCCTCAGGAGGGAAAGAAGCAAGAGCAGGCAATCAATGTCACCGGATTTTTCAACGGTCCACTCATGTGTGATTTCGGCATTATCGAGATGTCCAACTACACGTACTACCATTCCAAAAAGCGCAAGAACAAGAAGAGGAGCAAGAATAGCGACGATTCCACCGACGAAGGCTCTTACCGGGAGGACGACAATATTGACCAGTCTTCCAACGCGTAGCAGCCGGCGACGAACGGATCCAACTCCTATTCCCCTCGATTCCCTTCCCCCCCGATAAAAACGAATCTTGACGCACCTAGTTGACGCTCGGTAGCTTAAGGCCTAAGATCAAATTAAAATCAGAATTTTTTATAATATAGCATTTTTTATCGCTCAGATTAAATTTAGAGATAGCGGAGTTTTTCTCGCCGTTTCTAAAAACATCAGTCCATTGATCTCCTACCATGATATTTATGGTGACACCAAATTTGGATTTTATGTGGTCTCTGGCGTCACTTTTAAATTCTCCTGTTAAATAATTATCATAGTACTTTTTTGGCATCATGTACATGCCAGCTTGCGGAATCGAACCCAGGTCGTAATTCAATTTTTTGAGTTGCTTGGCCATGTAAATTAATCCATTTTTGGTCTTTGGCCTCGCAGTTATTATAAAAATTGAGTAGCCTGCGTTTTTAGCCGTAGTGTACAGGTGAGCCACCGTGGGGTGCTTCGTGAATTTCTCCTCTTCCCCGCTTGTTACCGAATCATCCGATTGCCAAAACAGCAAGGTCTCGTCGACGTCGAAGCAGATACATGCGTCAGCCGACTTGTGCTTCATGATCTGCTTTTGTAATAATTTTACAGCATCTTCGACATTTCCTTCGTACAAAATATCTGTCATTGTATTCTATTAATTTTAATATATATTATATTAACAAATAATGGAAAAATTTGAAACGTTTGTCATCAATCTAGAAAGAAGAAAAGATCGCCTTGAGTCATTTTTACAACGGTTTCCCGGGACCGGCAACGCTAAAAAATTGAAAATTTTTAAAGCCATAGATGGAAATAATTTAAATTACGATTCCCCCGCGTTACATCATGTTTTGAAAGAATCCATCGAGCAAAGGCATCTTAAATTAACATTAAATTCTGGAGAAATAGGGTGCTTGTTGAGTCACGTCAGCCTCTGGAAAAAAATTGTCGACGAGAACATACCCTTTGCTCACATTTATGAGGACGATGCCCTGTTCTCTGAAAATTTCGTAACTAGAATTAAAAAGGTATTTGAAAATACTTTTGGTATAAATCCTCCTCCTGCTATCGTGTATACCGGGGGCAGGAAACATAAAAATTATGTCACCAAAAATATTACAAAAACTATCGGTAACCTTGTCGCGCATTCCAAAAAAAATTGGAATCGACACGTCAAAGATTTAGATCGCTGGCTGCACGCTTACATCATCTCGAATCGAGGCGCTGGGCTGTTGCTAGACATGGTGTTCAATCACTTCAACGGCAAACTTGGCATAGACCAAGCCGTCGTCATGTTTCTAAACAAAAGTAGCGAGGAAACATACAGCGCGAACCCACTTCTATGTTACTCCATACCCCAAGGAGACTCAGATATTAGAAACTGGGGCATAAAACAGAATTATTGCCCCTTTTCCTTGCAAGATAAAGTTAATTTAATAAAATTTCCGCAATTCATTCAGCACGACGACGATATTACTGACTCGCTGAACCCTGACGTCAAAGAAAAGTGTGAAGATTTATATGGATCAGGCGTTATCGATGGCATCATCTCACATTGTCACCAAGGCTACGACAATTTATTTCTTCCACACCACCGCTTACAACATAATTTTAATGTAGATACAACGCTGTACATTAATCAATTCAGGTATAGCAACTGCTCTCAAATAGGCGTTATTACAGATGATCAGGGTGATGATTTTATACTTTGTGGTGGGGGGTCCAAAATTCCCAATCAATTGATTGTGAAAGACTTAGATTTCAGCAGCGTATGCGGACATGACGACACACCTGGGGAAAACTGTGTTAGATTCGACACACATCGCTGGAACGATTCACTCGGACTAATCTACAAACAAAATTATCATAGCGCTTTTATCGATGTATGGGATATTCTGAATGCACAAATAGTTGGCGAAGTCAAAGAAGAAGCCAAATTTCAAGTTATTTTTGAACACGCAATTCCACAACTAAAAAACAACATCGAAAAAATCTCAATTTATCAGGATGGCCGCGTCGGTGATGAGACTTACTTGTGGGCTGAAGTCACTTCTGAAAACTTTCAAACACACAATGTCGACAATGAAGACGTGCTTGACTGCACACTGAAACCAGGAGGTGTTGTTCTCCTAGGTGATGAAATGACCACATTTTGCACTAATTCGAATCGCCCCAATCTACCTTTGCGTGATTTGACAAACTATCAGAAAATGAATTCTTTGTCTTTAATATCTCAGTATAATCGACTTGTCTTAAAAATAATAAAACCCGATGTGGCTCCTCGCGCAGCTGATGGTAAAATTACCATTAATTTATACGTGACAAAAAATACGGATGCGTATTTGTCAGATTCTAAGAAATGTACCGGAACCGACGAATCGTGTACCTCAAACGATGATTGCGATACGGGAAAGACGTGCGACTATGATGAAAGCACGCTATCATCTTTTGGCAAGAGGCTGACACTTTTAGCAGCGTGCACAAGGATAGAACACGCCGCTCACCTAAATGATTTTCATTTTAAGTGCGAAGATAACAACGCTACGTGGGATCCAAAAAGGGAACAGTGCGTAGACTCTTGCAACACTCGGTGCTGGCATAAAATAACATTAAACTTAGAAAATGTTCCAACGTCTAGTCAAAGTTAAGAAAGAAACTAGTATATTTATTTTGTATGGGGTTCACGGTATACTCCTGATTGGGGTTCAATTCCGGATCTTCAAAAGTAAACCCAATACATCCCTCGCACACGGGTTTTGCGTTATCAGCGGGATTCTTGCAATGTACTTTTAAGACGTTATGATCCTCTTGCTCAACATTTTCTAAATTCACGTCGCATAAAAACGCAGACTTATGTCGCCCGGCAACAGGACAGTCTTCATGTTGCGCCTCGTCGATGTCGCGCAACACGAAGTAGTCGTCGCAGGCCACGTCTGGCCTCTTTGGGTCGTCCCGTTGGAACATGAAATGTTTGTCCCCGCAATCATCGACTTTTGTTTTCGCCAAAACGTCTAATTCTTTGTTTTCCACTTCATAGCACGTTTGCGTCGTTTCATCCCAAAAAGTTGGAAGATCGCTAAATAATCCGCTGGTGCAATTAATTGAATTGTATTCCCTCGCCTCCAAATCGTCGTGTTTGTATCGCACAATCACAACTCCCGATCCTCCATTTCCTCCAGACTGATATTGAAATGATCCACCGCCGCCCCCACCATGACAAAATAAGCCATCATCTCCGGATCTTGCTTGACAGCCGAATCCATTAACGTCACATCCTTCACCATTACTAATGAAGTAACCACCAAGAGAACCGTTTCCACCTCCACCAACTCCACCAACGCCGGCAATTTCAGCGGCACCAGCGCCCCCGCCGCCGCCGCGATACATCAAATTTCCCGTGATTGAAGAAGCCCGACCGTCGCCGCCGTCTTTTTGAGAAACATTTTCAACCGTTTTCCCCTCACCTGCTCCCCCGCCACCCCCCGATTGCCAAGCTTGGCTTGGAACGCAAAAACCATCCTCATTAGTCCCCCCTACGCAAAAACCGTCGAATCCGTCAAAGCCTTGATTAGCGATTCCGCGACCCGCGACTCCTTGTCCCGGCGGATCTCGCCAATAATCTGTAACATCATCATAGGCATTATAGAAAGCACCACCCCCCGAGCCACCATCACCACCGTTTTTAAATTCCGAAGGCAGGGGAAATATTATCCGGTTGTTTCCCCCATACCCCCCACCTTTTGATAATACATAATTATCAGTTCGAAAGTTAGCGTTAAGATTGTGCTCGCACTCAAGTAATGATCCATCATCACCAGCTGATCGTGTTGCACAATCAGATGTTTTATTGCACTTACCTTCATAAAACTCATCTTCA
>CESM01000287.1_pt1 | contig 38972 bp, 40 predicted proteins | sample 361421 | NCBI WGS metagenome assembly CESM01 (sample SAMEA2622219, study PRJEB7988) | marine metagenome | isolation source: saline water (ENVO:00002010), including | reverse complement strand
TGATTTTGAGACCTTTGGTCAATTCAGCGGAGGCATCTGGTTCTTCATATTTGGTGCGATGTTTGGGATATTCTCAATATTAGCTGCTATGATCACAGAAGCAACTAGGGAGTAGGTGATTTTATGGATTCTATACTAAACACACTCTTAGTTTTCTGGTTTTTATTATTCATATTCTATGTTCTAGTACATCGAGGCCTTTGGATATTTTCTGATGTTTCTCGAACTATGGGTTTTTTCATGTTAGAGAAAGCCCTTGGCCCTGGTATTGATCTTGTAGAAGGGCGTCCAAGTTCTGCCGCTAGATCTTGGATTATTCAGTCAGCACTTTGGCTTTTTGTAGCATCAATATTTACCTTTGAAGGGCTTTGGTTAACTCATGAGCCAAATGCTCTACATGCACTTTCTTCTTGGGGATACAATCCTTCCTCGGCATCTCTTATGGCTACTGGTAAGGTAGTAACAATGTTCGGTGGAGTTTCCATGGCCCTCATAGGATGTGGTTTGCATATACTACCTAAGTTACTTGGAACTGAATTAGCTAGTGAGCGTAATGGAACCTTAGTCTCTTTCCTTTGGTCAATTTCTGTAGTGGTTTTCATGATAGGATCTCACGACCCTGTGATATTGGAATTCAAGATAATGATGATTGGTACTTTAATTCAATCTCTTGCTTTGATTGCAGTTATAATCAATCAACTTTTGACATTATCCAATCGTTCTGGATCAATACCTTTGCCAGCATGGCTTATCATATTCGGATTAATGGGTCAACCTCTCGCAATTATATCAGCACTATTGACAGGCGTTTTGTCAACAGGATCAGGTCAGTGGTTGTTGTATCATATGAGCGCTAATACAATGTTCTTCCTTTCAATAGCGGGGGTTGTCCTATACACTACTAGTGTAGTCAGTGGGAATCCTCTCTGGTCTCGTTCTTTAGTTGGTGCTACTCTAATTGGTGGTTTAGTGACTCTTTCACCGCTTGGTTCTCCTGATGGTTATCTAACAGCCTCTATGTTAGGGATTGAAGCAGAGGGCCTATCGTTTAGCGGTAGTTCTGACATAATAGTTAGCTTTCTTCTTGCTCTTGCTATGGTCCCCTATGTTGCCTTTGCAGTCAATTCTATGCTTACAATGCGAGGAGGAGACTCCTCTCGAGAGAACCCCAATATGGCCGGTTTAGCCGAGATAAACTTGGGGACACTTGCTTTAATCCCCGTCTTTTTAGGCTCATTGTTCATTCAATCTGATGCCATAACGGGGACAAATGCACTAGGTGGTATGTCATTCACAATTGAGACGATGGCTAGATGGGCAGTAGTTGTACCACTGACATTTGGGTCGACTCTGGCTCTTTATCCTTCAATTACTGGGCGAGAGCTTGCGTCGCCCGATCGAGCTCGTTATGCTTTCTGGCTAATGTCTGGAGGAGTTCTGTTAGGACTTATGGTGACATTGATGTCCAACACAATAGACATGGCTCTGATAGATGCAGGCATTGAAGATCCTTCATCATTATCTCACGAGTTAGCAGTTGCGGGTTCCGTGATATTCTACTTTGCAGTAATATCTATGATTCTTCACTGTCTTAACATGGTAAGCGGTCTCTTTAGGGGCGTAATAATTGATGGTAAAACAAAGTCATCTTCAAGCATAGAAGCTGAATCTTACAATCTATCATCTCCTACTAGTATTCGCCGAATACTGGGTTCAGGTGCCGGAATGGATACTGTTGTAGTGCCTGTTGGCGAATCTGATGAGGCAGGTTCAGCCACGGATTTGTGAGTCTAATCATGAGAATAGGTCTGGTTGGTAAACCCAATGTTGGGAAATCTACCACCTTCTCTGCTTTGACTCAGACTCCAGTTGATATCGCTAATTATCCATTTACAACTATTGAGCCAAATGTTGGAGTAGCTTGGATCCCTCTACCTCAAAAATGCGCCTGTGCGTATCTAAGGTCAAAGCGGGAAGCCAACGGAAGGCTCGAATCTACTAGTTCTGAAGATCCGAGAAAAGGTAGTATTTGTATGCCAAATACAGGTTCTTGTGTTGAACATAATCGTTTGATTCCGGTAACCATGGTTGATGTTGCTGGTTTAGTTCCGGGTGCACATGAAGGAAGAGGCCGAGGCAATCAATTTCTTTCTGACCTAGCACGCTGTGATGCATTAATCCAAGTCATCGATGTTTCAGGTTCAACAGACCTAGAGGGCAATCCAGTTGGTGAAGGGGGTTCTGACCCAGTTGAGGAACATCAATTCTTGCTAGGAGAACTAGATGCATGGATACGTGGGATTATTCAATCCAGTTGGCAGCGTGGTGCCAGGAGAGTTCAGTCAGAAGGAGAAAAGGCTCTGTTGACATACATACTAGACCAACTGAGTGGTATAGGGGCTGAGGAGAATCATATCTCGGCAGGACTTACCGCAGTAAGATTGGAACATCCTGATTCAGGAGTTCCATGGTCTTGGGGGGAATCCGAATTGACAACTTTAGCAAGGACTGTTAGATCATACCTATTTCCTATTTCTGTAGCAGCAAATAAGGCAGATCGATCTGATCATGAATCATGGACAGAATTATCAATATTGGTTGAATCTTCTGGAGGAGTATTAGTCGCAACTAGTGCCGAAGCTGAATTGGCTCTAAGTAGAGCAAGTATTGCTAGGCTAATTGAACATAGGCCGGGAGAAGAAGGATTCAATATAACCGAAGAAGGAGAAAAAAAACTTTCAGTAACACAAAGAAATGCTCTTTCATCTATTGGTGACTCTCTTTCCAAATGGCCAGGAGGGGGTCTTGTAGGTCTAGTTGGAGAGGTTGTATTCGGTAAGTTAGACAAGAGAGTAGCCTATCCCGTTCAGGATGAGACACATTGGGTTGATGGCGAGGGAAATATTCTACCAGATGCCATCTTAATATCTGAAGGTACAACAGCAAAAGGACTTGCATATGCTGTGCATAGTGATCTTGGAGATGGATTTATTCGAGCAACTAATGCACGTAGCGGTAGGGTTGTTGGTGCTGATTATGAAGTTGAGAACGGAGACGTTATTCGAATCCATGCCAAATCATAGAAGATAGAGGATTGGAGTGGATAGGGATGTCCGAAACCAATAGAAACGTTGGCACACACCTCCTCCTCCTACTAGTTGCCGTAATATGGGGGTCCACATGGGCTGTGGGTAGATTCCTTAGTTATGGCTTGGATGAATCAACAAGATCCAACATAGGTCCTTCTACTGCTGCTTGGATGAGATACTTGGTAGCCGCAATTGCCTTTTTTATCTGGTATTTAGCATACCGGAATCGAGGAGGGCCGAGACTATTCCCTCATGATTATAATTCATGGCGCTATACTATATGGCTTGGAATCCTTGGTACGATGGCCTATCAACTTCTTTTCATGCATGGAATGAGATGGACAGCAGCAGGAGACGCATCTCTAATAATTCCAATTAATCCTGTTTTTACAGTTCTATTAGCAGCCCCTATGTTGGGTCAGAGAGTGACAAAAAGAATGGCTTTTGGTTTGACCTTAGGAATATTAGGTGTTAGTGCAGTAGTGGGCTGGAGTCCCAATACAGATATCCCAATAGAGCATCGATTGATAGGAGATGCTATGATCATGATGGCCGCCCTATGTTGGGCCACAAATAGCAATCTAACTAAGATAGCTTTAGAGAATAAAGACATAGGTACTACCGAAGAATTGGTCATATGGTACTCAATAATAGGTTGGTTTATGCTTACTCCTTGGATGTTAGCTGAAGTATGGATTTCGGGTATTCCTCACCCAAATGTCACTGAATTAGCATCTATTTCATATTTGGGACTATTTTCAACTGTGTTGACATACGTATGGTTTGCCAGAGGTATTGATAGGATTGGACCTACAGCCGCTGCGTCATACGTATTCTTAGTTCCAGTGTTTGGAGTTCTGAGTGGCTGGCTACTTCTAGATGAGAATATAGGTCCATCAATGTTAATTGGTTTTGTGCTAATAGTGTTAGGAGTCAGAGAAGTTCAAAGAGAAAGCGAGAGGGTGAGAAATCCCTCTTAAATTCTCTAAATTAGCATCCAGCATCCGCACAATCAATCCCCATTGTCTGACAATGGGTGTCAGATTATTCGTAATCAATTACTTTCTTCAACCGAATAGAGATCCAAGACCTTCGAAGCCGGCTCCGTCGTCTTCTTCAGGCTCTTCAGCAGCTGGGGCTTCTTCAGCAGCTGGTGCAGAAGATCCTCCTCCACCAGAAGCAGGTGCCGCAGCAACTGGTGCAGCAACAGCAGTAGCCATCGCTTCACCAATGTCAACTTCACCTAGTGAACTAACAAGTGCCGAGACTCGGCCCTTATCAGCATCAACACCAGCGGCCTTTAGAACCGCGGTAACAGCCTTATCGTCTATATCTTTTTCAGCAGAGTGCAAAAGCATTGCAGCATATACATATTCCATTTTTCTCACCTTATATTTTAACCGAAGAGATCACCAAGTCCACCGAACTCAGCCTCTTCTTCCTCCTCTTCCACTTCAGCCGGAGTTTCTTCCGCTGGTTCAGCTGCATCGGAGGTTGCAGCAACTGCACTTGTAGCCGCGCTAGCAGCAGCACCTAGTGCTGCAGCTAACTCGTCGTCTAGAGCAGAGGAATCTAACTGGCCAGCTAATGCCAGTGCACGTGCATTCGCACGAGATATGAATAGTGGAATTGTTTCATCATTACTGATGCCAGCTTCCACTGCTACAGAAATTGCCTCACCGCTTGCCTTTGAGACAAGTGTAGGCATTGTTATCGGAGTAAACCAACGTATATTACAAGCCAGATTGAAAGCACCTGATGTAGCAGTAATGATATCTGATTCAAATCCTTCAAGATCAAGATCTAATGATTCAGCATTGAAAAGAATACCATCTTCAATGGCTCCAGTTAGTATAATTCCGATTTCAATAGGATTGATACCCAGTTTAGCGAGCATTATACCAAGATCAGCAGATATTTCATCTCCTTTCGAGAAGGTTGTGGACTTCTGAATTGCTACTTTCCCCTTGTCAATCTTTGCAGGTATACCAACTGCATTGAATTCACCAACAATTGGTCCTGGTCCAAACTCAGTTGGGCCTGCAGGAACCGTAACATCTTCCGGAAACACTTCACCGGCTTTAGCAGCGCGGCCCTGTTTCGTCTTTGCTAATTCACTATACAGTTGGAAGGCATTCATTTGATCTGTTTGAACAATAGCAGGTTGAATAGCTCCTTCTAGAAGAGTTTCTAGCTCAGAACTAGACCTACCAGATTTTTCCCAAGCCAATTTCATTAGTGTTTTCTTGGCCATGGTTATTGTCATTGATTGGCGCAGATCTTTCCGCATGTCTAGCATATTTTTAGCTGGAACTCCGCCAATATCTACAATGCCTATGACACCATCTGAATTCAGGATATCAGCAATCTCGCCAACTCTGTCCTTCTTCCAGTGAGCAATTTTTGCTTGTATCATTCGACCACCTCGATCTTTATCGAAGGTCCCATTGAAGTTTTTACATAGCAAGATCTGATATTTCCAACACCTCGCTCTAACTTACCAGTTACACGATTCCATATAGCCATTGCATTGGCAGTTAATTCGTCAACAGATTGACCACGAGATCCGACTGCAGAATGGAAAGTCATACGATCTCTACTACGAACTATTGCAGTATCCTTCAAACCAGTAGCAATCATAGCAGGATCAAGTGTTGGAGGGACCGGTCTAGGCATTTTACCCCTAGGTCCTAATACTACTCCTAGGAATCTTCCAACCGTACCCATATGAGGGATTTCAGCAAGGAAGAAATCTGTACGGTTAGCGAGTTTACGTGCCTGTTGTCTGTTTCCACCCAAGTCTTCTATTGTTGCTGGATCAATAACGTCAATTCCAGCCGCTCTAGCTTTGGATGCCATTTCACCATCAGCAAACATTGCAATTTTGACGGGTTTCCCTCGTCCTGAAGGTAGACGAACTTCTTCCTGAATTCGATTTGCAGGATTCTTAAGATCAATATCCCTGAGATTAAAAGAAATTTCAACGGATTCTGTGAACTTTCGCTCAGGAGCGTTGTTCAATGCTTCTTCAATTGCTGTCTGAATATTTTCTATCATATTACTCACCTCTGCGGTTAGCGAGGTTCCCCTCTCCCGCAATTCGTGAAATTTCACTCAAAATGTTCGTTAAATCTCCCTTCTTTCATTGCCTTTAATGCAGCCTTTGGCTCCATTCCTTCAACCTTCACACGCATAGCAACACAGGTACCCATGACCTCACGCGAGCGTGCGTATAGTGTTGAACCAGTTAAGCGATCTTTTTGCTTCTCAGCAACTTGCTTGACTTGATCCATTGATAGGTTCTCAGTGGCTGCATCCCAGTCACCGTTACACTTCTTCTGACCGAGGGTTTGTATAATCACATGAGGTGTCTCATTACGTGCTGACATCCTTGTTACCCCCTTCTGAAGTGCCTCGCCGACCTGCTTTCCATATTTGAGCGTGATGTATGGGGCCTAGAAATCTCCTTTTCACAATTATTCTACTCGTTGAGTTACTCTAACTTGATCAGCCCGTACAGTGAGAGCGACAGGAACAGCAGCTTCAAACAGTTCTACGGTGACTTCTTCTTTGGACTCAGTGACACGTATAACTCGTGCTGCTTGTCCCTTAAATGCGCCACCGCTAATTTCGATAATACAACCTTCTTCGATTCCTGCAGTTGCCGCCTTAGGCTCCAGATAGGATAGCGTATTCTCAAGAGGTGAAGCACCAGGTAGTACCTTTCTACAGTTCTTTAGACGTGTAGTAGTCATTCCAACCATACCAATTAACTTTTCAACATGATGAATTGCCGATGCTTCAACAAAAATATATCCTGGAATATTTGCAACAAGAACTCCAAAAATCTCACCTTGAATATCGCGAAGTGATCCGGTACCTGATAATCTTGCCCTGATCTCATTTGCAACATTCTGCTCTTGACCTATACTTGTTTTTAGAATGTAAAGGAATGAAGCAACATCACCATACATTGGACCAATTTGTGGTATTGCATATCTTGGCGCTCCTGAACCGTCTGCAGTAAGAGATTTTACATTCTCAATATATGCAGGGTCTACCCAATCAAAATTCTTGTAAATGGTTCTTGAACTAACTTGATCGGAATCTGTCTCGAAAAGAAGAGGTGTAACATCATTTAGCCGATTTCCGAAGGCTAGACCTCTAGACGGTCCTGAACGAACAAATTTAAGAGATTCTGGTTCAATTCCGGTGCATTCTGTAATTCTAGAAGCAACTAATTCAACATTTTCAGGATCGCCAATTCCGTATATTCCATCCCATGCTCCGGGGAAGTCTGCGACCTCATCAGCTCTCTGCATTAGAAGTACTTTCTCTTCATACCGAACATAAGCAACAAATGCATCTGACATTTTTCCACCTCATCAGTTAGTTAGCCAGTCGAAGAAAGAGGGTAACATATTATCCATCAGAACAAGCATTGCAAAACCAATTGCACCCAGAACAAACATACCTATTCCACAAACAATGACAGTCTGTCTGAATTCCTGTTTTGATGGCTTTCTAGCCATCTTAAGGATACGTGCCATAGAACCGGTTTGGATTCTTCTCAAACGCTCCTCAATACCATCTTGCCATCCCTGCACAGTCTCCTCTACAGGTCCAATATCTGAATTCTGTATAGCCATGACTCTCCCTCAACAGCGACTGGGCGACCAACCATCCCTCTTTAAGCACGCCGGGCGAACCCTAGGGGGTTCGTAATACAAGTTAGAATTAGAAACACGTTCTATTAATTTACGAATTCCACAGTTCGACTTCGTAGATTGCGCATCTGTGTATGCATTTTTGCACCATGAATCTGCTCAGACTTGACTCCGGTTAGAACTAGTAGGACACGAATTTCATCACCCATTGACTGATCTGTAGTAGCTCCCCAGATTATTCTAGCATAGGGGTTTATTCTATCTCTAATTAATTGTGCACAACGTTCGGCATCTCCTAGAGACAGAGTAGGTCCACCGACTACGTTGACTAGTGCACCCCTAGCATCTGAAATATCAATATCAAGAAGAGGCGATTCCAATGCCTCATTTGTAGCCTTCTCTGCACGATTTTCACCATTTGCTTCACCCAAGCCAATCATTGCAACACCGCCACCATTTTCCATTACAGATCTCAGATCTTGGAAATCGAGATTAACTACTCCTTCTTTTGCAATCATTTCAGAAACTCCAGAAATAGATCGTATAAGTAATTCATCAGCCACTCTAAACGCAGCATCTAGTGGTAAATCACGAACACCATCTACCTCAAGCAGTTTCTCATTAGGAAGTACGACTACAGTATCACAAACTTCTCTCAATCGTTCTAATCCCCATTCTGCATTTTGTCTTCTAAGAGCTCCTTCCGACAAAAATGGATATGTTACTACAGCAATTGTTAGTGCTCCTTCAGCCCTTGCTAATCTCGCGACAACATGAGCAGATCCGGTTCCAGTTCCTCCTCCCAATCCAGCAGTTATGAAAGCAAGATCACATTCTTCTACTTCCTTCTTTAGTGACCTTTCAGATTCAAATGCAGCTTGTTCTCCTTTCTCAGGATCACCTCCTGCCCCCCTTCCTCTAGCACTTCTACCAATTAATATCTTATTTTCTACTCCAACTCTCAGTAGATGCTGCGCATCAGTATTTATTGCCATTCCTTTGACATATTCTCCATCAAATAAATTTTCTAATTCTAGCCTTGCTACAGTGTTTGATCCACAACCCCCGCAGCCGAATACTCGAATCTTAGGTTGTAGAGATTGTAACAGGTTCTTTAATTCAGGATCGGATTCTCTCTGAACCGGCGCTGCCGATGATTCATCCCCATCCTGAAGCTCCAGTACTCTATCGATAAGGTGCTTCATAATCGAGTCTGCCCTTAGTAGCAAGCATAATGCTTCCCCTCATAACTGAGCCCGTAGGGCTCATTTAGACACCATATTTCAATTAGCCAGAAGTTGCTTTCTTGTTTCAATAAATCGAATAATAAAAGTGTATATTCCACCCCAGAAAGATACGGCCAAGGCAATGGTCATTCCATTTAATTCAGAATTTCCAAGTAGAGCCCAATGGGCATATTCATGCAAATCAGATACATCAATACCAGATCCTCCAGTTCCTGCTTGCCAAGAGGCCCACAATAAACCTGCAAGAGTTACTACAAGCCTATCGGCGCGTGAAAAACCACCATATATTCTACCTAGACCTACAGATTGGGCTTGTGTACCCATGTATGAACCAAGCAGAGTCAGTAATGCAGCCGCATAGCCTGCCATTGGATCAATTACAAAAGCAGCATTATACCCAATCGCAACTAAAATCCCACAATCAACAATTCTATCTATTGTGTGATCAAGAAAATCGCCATATGGTCCAGCGGTTCCTTGGTGTCTGGCCAATGCTCCATCTAATGCGTCAAAAATTCCTGCAATCAGTACTAATGCTACTGCACCTAATATTATCATAGATCCTGAGCTATTTTCTTCTGCGATTGCAAGAAAGTAAAATGCAATCCCTGAAATTAATAGAGAAGTCCAAGTTAGAATTGCTGGATCTAAATTACCCATTCGGACAACAAGTGGTTGCGCCGCTTTTGTCCAAATACCTCTCATTTTCTCGAACATCAGCCCACCCAGTCAATTACATCCTCTGCGTTAGTTGGTTTGAAGCCATCTGCAATCCATGTGAGAATCTTTGCAACTGTAACATCAGGATCCTCATACGAAGTATCAAATTCTACCCAAGGAGTCTCAGTTTCTCGTTCATTCCAAGCACCACCAAGTAATTCCCACTCTACATTTCCCTCTATTTTTGAGGTATCATAACTACGTTCTATTAGACGATTACGTAGAACCTCAGGTTTACATCTTAGAACCACAACAGCATCAACAGGAAGATTATGGGAAAGATGGCCATCTATTAGTTCCATTTCCAAGGCTGACAATTTCCAAGAATCATTGATGTATTTTAGTAGAATCTCAAGATCAACAGGATGTGCTCCATCTATTGGGTCAATTTCATCTATTGCATTTGCCTCATCAGCCAGTTTTTCGATACTTGAAACCTTGAATCCATGATTAACTAACAGTTTGGCAATGCTCGTCTTACCAGTTCCTGGGGTGCCGGTCAGAGCAACTCGGAATGTACCGCTCATACCTCTCGGCTGTGGATGGAACGAATGAACGGTTCGGGAAACAAGCGTAACATTGACCCTTCAAACCCGCTCGCGTGGGGTGATGACTGAGTCAGTTAGTGTGATGAAAGCCTTTGATCCAAGAGAGACAAAATTGAATATTCTTCTTATTGCAGTGCCTATCACTTGCTACTTTTCTTACATTTCGCACGATAAGACAGGAGCCTTCTTTTCATCAATGGTCGCAATAATGCCACTTGCTTTTCTTATGGGTAGAGCGACAGAAGAGATTGCCCTACGTACATCCGAATCTCTTGGAGGGCTTCTCAATGCAACATTCGGTAACGCTGCAGAGATGATAATAGCAGGCTTGGCAATTTATGCTGCATATACTGCTGGAATTGGTACTGAAACTGCAGATACTATGATTCATTTAGTTCAGGCTAGCCTTATTGGCTCAATATTGGGTAATTTACTTCTTGTAATGGGGCTTGCTTTCGTCTGGGGGGGTATCCATTTCGATGAACAAAAATTTTCTCCAAATCAGGTTAGTGCCAATAGTAGTCTACTATTTCTTGCGGTCATGGTATTGATAGTGCCAGCAGCATTTCACAAGACAGTCCCTGGCGCAGATGGTATCGAAGGTGTAGAAAATTTAAGTCATATTGCGGCTCTAATATTACTGGGTTTGTACGGATTATTTTTATTCTTCCAATTTAAATCTCATGCCCATCTTTTTGCTACAGACGGTACTCATCATGAGGCACCAGAAATGACCTATAGGAATGCAATAATTCTACTTGTAGTCGCTACTATTATGGTGTCTTGGATGGCTGAAGTTTTGGTTCATTCTGTCGAGGAAGCCGCTACTGATGTAGGTCTTCCACATCTCTTTATTGGAGTGATTCTGATTCCTCTTTTCGGAAATGCTGCAGAGCATTTCACGGCAGTATCTGTTGCGGGTAAAGACAAGATGGATCTCTCATTTGCGATTGCAATAGGGTCCTCAACACAGATTGCAGTATTTGTTGCGCCATTGATGATTGTATTCGCATGGTTACTAGAAGTTCCTCTGACTTTTGAATTTGGCACTCTAGAAACAGTTGCAGTATTCGGCGCTGTAATGATTGCAAATATTATCTCGTCTGATGGGAAATCTAATTGGCTTGAAGGAGCAATGCTTCTCGGAATGTATGCAATTCTTGGCGCAGCATTCTTCTTTCATCCCTGATTGACTCTTTCAGTATATCATAGTTCAGCGTAGTAATCAATTACTGCATCATCTAGTGATTGAATAGCTTCCTTTTCATTAACAGTCAGAGTTTTTCCATCTCGTCTGAGTGATTCTCCTTCTACGAATACATCCATTACTTGTCCGCCTGAGTATAGTACATTGGATAGAAGTCTTCTCCCATCTCTGCCAACAGGACTCATTCTTATATCATCGAGATTCCAAGTAATCCAATCTTTAGAGCCTCTAGTTGCTAATTTCCAAGTAGCAGAAGGATCAAGCACACGTGCATTCCAGTGATCGTGTTTCTGAACTAAACTTGCAGCCTTGGCTTCAGCCCGCATGTCTAGTGAATTATTACTTGCTGAACCATCAGTTCCTAATCTAACATCAACACCTGCCTCTTTCATTGCAGGATAAGACATAGTCCCCCCACAAGCTAGCTTCTGGTTTGATGAAGGACAATGTACAGCATGGGCATCCTTACCTGCTAGTATTCTCATTTCTTTCTTAGTTACCCAGCCACAGTGCGCACACACAGTTGTACCATCAGTAAAGTAATCTAATGAATCAAGATATTCAATTGGATACATACCAGTAGCCGCGTGACAATCTGTCACTTCTTTCCTGGTTTCAGAAGTATGTATTTGTAGCATACAACCGGTTTTCTTGGCAAGTTCAGACCCTCTTAGCAGAGTTTCCTCATCACACACGTATACTGAGTGTGTCCCTACACCGTATTCAATACGTCCAGGTCTTGGGGATGTACCTGTAATCAAATTCTCCATATGTCTCAAAGCATCCCCCGAACCGGCTTTGAAATCAGGTGTGAGGCCATCAGTTGTGGGGCCGCAAAGTGTTGCCCTTACTCCTGTTTCAGCTAGAGTTTCTCCAATAGTTTGAGTGTAGAAATACATGTCACATGCAAATGTAGTTCCGGTAGCAATCATTTCTGCTGCTGCGGCTCTAGTCCCAATTTCAATAAGCTCGGGTGTTAGATTTTTTTCAACAGGGAATATTGCCGACTCAAGCCATTCCATAAGTGGTAATCCTTCCCCCATTCCTCGATTCAATATCATTGCTAGATGTGTATGCCAGTTTTGGAATGATCGTGTAATCATTCGATTACTACCGTCAATTGTTTCTAATACGTCCTCATCACCATTACTTGAACTGTATGAGCCATCTTGGTGGAGAATAAAATCACCATTCTGAGGTATACAATCATGATCAATTAGCCAAGCATTGGTGTACCGGCGGTCACCAAATTCCATGACTTGCCGAGAGCATGTCACACCTCAAACTTCTGATTGAGATTAACATATAATCTAACTAACTATACATATGGCATTTAGAGTACTGACAACTTCGCCATTTTCGTTTGTAAGTTTGCATTCTACTAAATCATCCGGATGCATAGGGCCAACACCTTCAGGTGTACCGGTCCATACAAGATCACCTGGCTCTAGGTCATACCATCCAGAGAGATGTTGTATGAGTTGACTAACTGAGTGTATCATTAATGAGGTAGACGCATTTTGGCGAGTTTCACCATTTACTGAGAGACTTAATTGCATTGCTTTCTCACTGTATGGCGTCCAAGTCCCTAGAACACCACTTCCTCTGAATGCCTTACCTTCCGTCCACGGCCATCTCTTGTCTTTTGCATGACTTTGTCTAGTTCGGTTAGTAGTATCGCATCCAACACACATTGCTTCAGGTTGCAAATCTTTACCTAGGCGTATTACCAATTCAACTTCATGATCCACATGCTCATCAGCTTTCAATAATTCAATTATGTTTGAACCATCAGTATCTGCTTCTATGTGGGCACTAGCAGGTTTTAGAAAGAATCTAGGATACTCTTTCGATATGTCTCCCCCTATCTCTTTTGCATGACCTGCGTAATTTCTGAAGCAACACCATCCTATTCCCATAATCTCGTCGAAGTGTAGGCGGGTCTTGATGCATACGCTTCTGAATTAAGCCCAAATTCACTCTTTATGACCTCAGGATTCAAGGAGTCGAATCTCCTGAAGATGTATAATGTCAGATGACCCCTATCGCATTCTTGGTGTATCTAAAGATGCGACAGAAGCAGAAATTAAGCGGTCATATCGTAAATTAGCAAGACAGTATCATCCAGATAGAAATCCAGATGACGCAGCAGCTGAAGAGAGATTTAAGTCGATTCAAGCTGCATACGATAGCATAGGAACGACGGCTGCAAGAAAAGAGTACGACCAACAACGTAGAATGGAAGAGATGTTTAGCAGAAATGGAAACTCGTTTCCTGGATTTGGCGGTCGTGGACCCGGTTTTGATTTTTCAGATATTTTCTCTCAATTCATGAGTGGAGGTGGCCATTCAGATTCTCGATTTGAACAAAATAAGAGGCGATCAAGGAAAAATCCCACCTCTTCTAGAGGTCCAGATATAACTGCGGGTATTGACATTAAACTTGATCAGGCATTATCTGGAACAGAAATAGAATTTGGACATCGTAGACTAAGATTATGCAAGAAATGTGACGGCACCTCATTCCAATCAAGAAGGAATTGTTCTACCTGTAGTTCTAAAGGTGTAGAATCGCGTTCTTCAACAATTACAGTAAAAGTTCCCAAGGGTGCTCAGCATGGTCAACAATTGCGTCTTAAGGGGATGGGTCATGAACATCCAAATGGAGAGGCAGGAGATCTTCTGATTACCATACGTCTAGATGCGGAAGAGGGTAGAAGATGGGAAAATGGACGTCTTATACAAGAAGTATCAGTTCCATACTCTACTTTGGTGCTTGGAGGCAAAATAAGAATCACTACTCCCGCTGGAAGGAGAATCGAAATGGAAGTATTGAGTGGTACAAGAATAGGTGATCGTAGGAGAATATCGGGGCAAGGTCATGATGGCGGCCCCCTTGATATTGAATTCGTTCTAGAAGAGCCAGGACAGATTGATAAGAAGCAAAAAGAAGCCCTTGATCAACTTCGTGAATCTGGCCTTTGACTAAACATCAATTAAAAAACACCAATACAAGGCTTGAGACATGTTAGAGGTTAGGGACTTCACCAAAGTCGCGGACTTCTTACTTCCTCGTAGTTCGAAACTACATGGGGCGATCTTCCTAATCAGTCTTCTAATGATTCCCGGTTTGCTTGCAAGTCTAACTCCAATTGATGTCAATGCATATGACATGGAATCTCCTGAATTGACAGCATATCAAGTGGTTAACGATGAATTTGAAGCCGCAGAGAAGACACATGGTTTTGCTGTATCCATAAGGCAGAGTGATGAAATTCTTTCATCACCACCGGCTCCTCACTTAGACGAGGATGGAGAAATTGATTTCGCCAATCTACCTCATCCCTCAGAAAGAGTGCCCTATCCTGGAAAGAGTTCTGGTATTGTGGGTGATGAAATTCCTTTAGGTGGTATACTTAATCTAACTGTATTGCATGAGATCGAGAATAAAACGGAAATCGCGAATTCACATTATCTTGCTAACTTCACTAGACCTTTGGTAACTGAATTAACAGGTACTGGATTCATGGGTCCAATGTCTCTTCCAGATTTACTAAGAGCATTTATGGCGGGAGAATCATTACTAACTCAAAGTACCGTGAATTTCCTAGGAATGCCACAACCACCTAGGACAAATTGGGATGATTGTGGAGAATTAGAATGCCTCACTTTCGATGACCCTAACATTACACAGGCGCATATTGACCTTGCTGCACATCGGATGATAATGTACTCAGATGGTGCTATGTTACGCTGGTTCTCAACGGACAGAGGATTCACACATGACGAGAATAGCACTTTGATAGGTCCAATAGGAGGTACAATTCGAGAGGATGGCAGCTTTGATTCCGATGTCACATGGGGGCCAGGAAGGTGGTCTGCATCTACAACATGGATACTTATCCAATTAAGTCGAACAGATTTAGAAGATAATGGAATAACCTACTCTTGGGCTGATGCGAGAAATGAACCTCAGGGGTATCAATTTTCTGGGCTAAAATTAGTCACTACTCCTCCGGAATATAATGTTGAATCTTGTAGGGAATATCAGGAAAATGGCCAAGAAAGTTGTAGTTTTGAATGGGCTATTATTGATTTAGAAAAAGAAATGAGAACAACAGACCAACTCGCGGTTACTTTCTCAATAAATGAAGGAGTAAATGTCGAATTAAATCGTGAATTGTTAGAATCTAGTATATTGGTCATCGCCATGGCTATTGCTATAACTATTCTACTTTGGTTTAGTCTTCGCAGATCTTCAGATGTAGTTATTGTTGGAGCCACACTCATTATTTCACTACTATGGATGCAAGGTTCAATAGGCTGGATGATGGTAATTGGAGAGAAATACGGTCTCAAAATAATTAGCAAAAGCCAATTTTCGAATTTACTTCCAATACTGGTAATTGCCTTGGGAATAGACGACAGCCTCCATGCTCTTCATAGATACAAAGAAGAGAGAAGGAAGAATAGATCTCCAGAGTCTTCCGCACATTCCTCCCTTTCTCGAGTTGGAAGAGCGATCATGTTGACTTCATTCACCACTATGTCTGCCTTTGCAGCAAATCTCACTTCAGATATTGCGGCATTGAGATCTTTTGGTGTCGAGGCCGCCCTTGGAGTAGCAGCCGCATTTATCTTGACAGGAATTTGGGCGCCATTGATTAGAATGGATTGGGACAAGTATCTAGAAAAGAAAGGTAAATTACCTCAAGAAAACAATTCTCTTGTTCATATGATTCGTGAGGATAATTTGGTTTCAATAGCACATAAATCCTCAAAGAATTCATCAGTTTTGATATTATTTATTTTATTCATCACGGCGATAGCATTTCCAATGATGATGAGCCTTGAAGGTGATTTCAAGGTAGAAGATTTTCTAGATGGCGACTCCGACTTTGCACAAGCAGTTGAACTTGCAAATACTAGATTCAGTGATGAGGGGGAACCGGCGGTTGTTATTATTGAAGGAGATATGCTAGATCCTAGAGTCTATGCGGCTTTAGAATTAATCCGAGAAAATATGGCTGATTCTAGCCCTAATGATCCGGGAAAGTACACTACGACACCTCTTGGTAGTCCAGAGATGCATGGGATTGATGAATTGGTTAAAATGGCTAAAGCCAGTATGTCGACGAATTTCACACCGTTTGAGGAAGCAGGTTGGGATTCAGAGTCTCTAGATTGTAACAAATTGTTCAATGGATTACCTGACGAATCAGATCGTGATTGTCTTCAATTCATGTATGGCTTTGTCTATGTGCATGGAATCCCTGCTGGAGGATATGTACCGGCAATTCCTCCATCCTTATCTGCACTTAACATAGCTCCAAGTTGTGAAATAGATCCCGAATTAGTTCATTTATGTAAGAGCGGGGAAATTCCCGAGTATCCTCGAATGACACTTAGATGGGGAATATCTAATTCCGAACAATTTATCCTTGTTGAGCAAGTCTTAGCCGAATTAGAATTAGATATGCAACCATTGCAAGAATTAGCCGCTCAAGATCTTTCTATTAGAGCCGATATAGATTCTGCATCTGACGAATATCCTGTTACATGGGCTATTGCAACAGGCGACCCAGTGACTCGATATGTTGCTGCATCTAGTATGCAAAATCAACTACAAGGGACTCTCGTTTTGGGAGTTCTATTCTGTTTGATAACTCTATGGTGGGGATTTAGGAAGGTAGATTATGGATTGAGGGATTATTCAATCAGAGACTTGATGATTTCCTTACCTGTAATTATCGCAATCACTTCCTACATTCATTTAACCGTTAGTTCAGATCTTGCTCTAGGAATTGGTTTGTTAGTGATTATCGGAGCTGGTTATTGGGGTACTAGAGCACTCTGGACTGCCATTTTTACAACAATTCCAATAGTTATAGTAATAATTTGGCTATATGCCATAATTTCTGCCGCAGGATATGGATTAAACATGGTAACAGTCGCAATAGCAGCGATGAGTTTAGGTGTTGGTATTGACTATGTGATTCATGTAGTGGAGAGATATAGAGAGGAGCGATCTACAGGTGCAAACGTAGAGAATAGCATCAAGGCGATTGGTGGAGCAGCGGGCCTTGCATTATTTGGATCAGCAGTATCTGACGTAACAGGATTCCTTATTATTTCTCGATCCGCAATGGGCTTCTTTGCAAGTTTCGGATTATTTTGTGCGGCAATGATTGCTCTTTCCCTCTTTGCAAGTCTAGTAGTTACACCAGCAATGCTTGGTGCAATGTCTCGAATAAGAAACTATAACGAACAGCAGGTTGAAGGGATTAGAACGTAGCGGAGAGATGAGATCATGGACAAGTCCGAGACTCTAACCGATCTCGAGAGAGAAAATGAATATTGTACTCTTCGTTTTGAAGATGGCAATTCATTCAAACTTGATTATGTTGAACTTAGACTTGGTTGTCCTTGCGCTAAATGCGGCCCCCGTCAAGAAAACCAACAACGTCTTATCGAGTTCCGAGAGGAAGTTTTACGCCTACGCCTTGAGAAGCCCAAGGCAGAGTTAGTTGGGCGTTATGGTTTAAGATTCGGTTGGCCTTCAGGATGTTCTAGTGGAATCTATTCTTTTGGATTATTACGACAAATTTCTGAGAAAAATGGTTCAATAATAAATTAAGAAATGGTCAGTAATCAAAACCGAAGTACTGAAAACAGAACCCTAGGTCGCTAAACTATCGCAATGTGGGATTCCCTCCCTCGTGGCGGTCGGTGATCAAATGACCGGAGATAAACCTAAGGATGATTCAGTAGATTCCCAAGAAGAAGAGTGGAAACTGTATTCCACTGCAGCTTACTCTTCTGTCGATGATGTATGGGAAGAATCAATTGTCAATTCTAGAAACGATGAATCCGAAGAGGAATGGTTTGATGGTGATGATTTCGAAACAGGTTCCTCAACTGTAGATTGGGACTCCCCACCATGTCCAGCACCACTAGGAATTTCACATATGATCCGCATTGGTGTTTGTAATCACTGTCTTTATCGCGTTAGTGGCCGTAGAACTGAGAAAGAAGGTGCAGAAGGAGGATTAATACTTCGTGCAGAGGCACTCAAACGAGATGTAGAATTATCTTCTTCCGAAATACCCGAGCTTTGCCCTCTTTGTGAAAATTTATTTGATGATGTTGAGAATATAGTTGAAAGAATAGCGGAACAAACAGGTCAAGTAGATCATGGTACAATACAAATTGGAGTGCATATACCCAAGGATTTGATCCAAGAAGAAGATAGGATAAGAACTCGTCATGGTGCTACTGGAAGTCGACCACTAAAGGCATCTTTCACAGAGTCTATTCAAATGGGTCTAAGTTCTATTATGGATGGTATTAGATTTGTAAGAGAACGCCCAGATTTGATGATACTAATTGATTGTTTGACTCTTCGAGTGGATGTTGATATTCGTCCAGTATATGTTTATGGAAGGTATCGTAAATTAGATCGGGGTATTCCTCAGACACGTTGGCCATGTCGTGCATGCCGAGGTAGATCAGACGGTTGCGAATCATGTGAAGGCACTGGATTGCAATATATTGATTCAGTTCAGGATCTTATTGGGGTCTCATTTGTCAAGGCTCTTTCTGGTGACGACTCTTCATTCCATGGCATGGGTCGTGAAGATATCGATGTTCGATGTTTAGGTCGTGGAAGGCCATTTGTTCTTGAGATAAAGCACCCTCGTAATCGACGCACAGATCTCGAGGAGATGGTCAATATTGTAAATGAAATGGCCAATGGCAAGGTCGAAATTAATGAACTTAGTTGGTGTGACAAAAAAGAAGTCAGTCGAATAAAGGAAACTCGTTCTGAGAAGTCATATACGATACGATTCAAAATAAATGAACCACCTGAGAATGAGATTATCATTGAATCTATCTCCAATCTTGCTGGTGTGACCTTGGAGCAACAGACGCCCAAGCGAGTATCTCATCGTCGGGCGGATAAGAATCGAAAGCGAAAAATAACATCGATAGGTGATATTTTAATTGAAGGAGACGAAGTACAGTTTTCAGTACGCTGCGAGGCAGGCACTTATGTCAAAGAATTAGTACATTCAGATGAGGGAAGGACCGTGCCCTCAGTAGCAGGTATTCTCGGGTCTGATTGCGAGGTTATTTGGCTTGATGTTGAAGAGATTCATGCAGATTAAATTTATGCTCAATCAGATGGGCTTAAGAACACGGTGCAGGTCGACCGCTCGCACGACCTACGGTCGATAGGTGAAAATTATGCGTCGAAGTCACGGAACACGTCAAGGAACTCGCAGTATTCTTAGGCGCTCTAAGAGTCAAAGAGGACGTCTTGACATTGCTCGAGTCATGCACAAATATGAGATTGGAGACCGGGTCGCAGTAGTCCTTAATGGATCTCAGCAGAAAGGTATGCCACATCGCAGATTCCAAGGTGCTACTGGTATTATTCAAGCTAAACAGGGACGCGCTTGGGTTGTTGCCCTGCATGATAAGAATATGGCTAAAACTGTAATTGCCCGTCCTGAACATTTACATCCTCTGGAGTGATTTCTGATGAGTGAGAGAGAATACGTTGATTTTTCAAAAGTCCGAGACTTATTATTAGATGCGAGAGAACGCCGTGGGGAGTTGTCCTACGAGCAAAAGGTCGCTTTACAGCATGCAGAGTGGGCAGCAAGTGAAAATAGGGGAGGCATGAAAACTGATTCAAAGATATTCGCTGATTTGTCAGCAAAACTGTCAGAGCATGAAAAATTAAATCAGCATCCAGAAGTATGTGCTAAGATCGCTGAACTAATGCCTATGAAGGTTGAAGATGTTAGAGTCATTATTGCTTCAAAGCGTATCGCAATGGACACAAGTGAAATCGAGGAAATAATCACTACAGTGCGTCAATCAGTTCTCTAAACATATCATTATAGTCTCAATTATTCGTGTTTTTGATATTATATCCAATGAATTCTTTGATGAAGTAGACCCCCTTTCGAGTAGTGAGGATAATGCAACCCAGTGGATCAAATAACGGCCGCGAAGGCGCAGAGAGTCCATTTGAAAATGAGACTCATGTGAGGATTCTTGAGGTGATGCAACGTCGACCTACGGGATATGAAATTCATGGTCTTTCAAATCCAGGGCTGTATATCGTTAGAGCGCGTATTAGTGATGGTTCTTCGTGCAAGGCTGGAGACTGTATAGGGACTAGAGATGGTATCATTGGTCCCCAATCTCATCTTCGCCACAGAGACTTATCATCTGATTCATCATCATCTCTTATTGATGTAATTAAAGAATCAATCACAAATAACCCAGATCAACATCTGAACTTCTTCAATCGTGCAAATAGCATTTCTTTGAAGATGCATGCATTTCAACTTCTGCCCGGAGTTGGTAAATCAACAGCACAAGATTGGGTCAAGAAAAGAGGACCGAATGGTTGGTTTGACTTAGAAGATGTTAGCAAAAAACTAGATGTAGATGCCCCATTACTTCTGGCAGAAAGGTATGAGATGGAAATCAAAGATCCATCTGAATCGCCTAGTCTTCTTGAGTTACTGGTGCGATCGCAGCCCTAAGGTGGGTTGGTTGATGGATGATCTAGATATCAAATTATTAGTCGACCTCCTGCGAGATCGTATTAATCCGGATTCATCATTAGGTCAACATTTCTTACTCGATGAAGATGTTATTAATCGAGCTATAGAGATTGCAGGTAATGATAGACCAATTGATTCTTCCAGTCATGTTCTAGAGATAGGCCCAGGTCCAGGATCTTTGACTCTTAATCTAATACGTAAGAATACAAAATTAACTGCAATAGAGATAGACCCTGAAGCGATCTCTCACCTAAATCGTGTTTTTGGAATAAATGATGACAATATTTCTTTCATTAATGGAGACGCATTAACAACAATTTGGCCTTCTGATATCACTCATATTGTTTCTAATCTTCCATATCAAATTTCAAGTCCTATTCTTGATAAGATTCAGAAACATCATCATTCTAATCCATTACAAGGTATCACTTTACTTGTTCAAGATGAGTTCGCAGAGCGTATGTCCATGACCTCTGGTCTTTCTAGTCGTGGTCCTTTAGGTCATGCTCTCTGGCTTGACTTTGAAGTAGAATTAGATCTGAAAGTACCGCCACACTCCTTCAGTCCTTCACCTCGTGTAAACTCACGCCTAGTTAATCTAAAACCAGTAATCCGTGAAGAGAAAAATAACTTTGATGATAGGCTATTTAGAATGGTAATAACTCATTGTTTTTCCAATCGCCGTCGCAAGTTACGAACGCTTCTTTCTAATCCTCCTCGTCGTTTAAGTCGAATTCCTGGTTGGCATAGAGATAGGTGGAATATCGCGATTAAATCAATTTCCCCCGAAGTCTTAGAATTAAGACCTGAGAATTTATCTTCACTACAATGGTGTGATTTGATCTCAGATATATCAGCATGAGAATACGAATCAAGGACTTAAGAACCACGCCTTCAAAGGCAACTGGCGTATCGGAGATTCATTGGAGCGTACGGGGGAACGTTCTGTGTGGAGTTGATTAGATGGCAAAGAAAGACACTTATCTTGCCCTTTTACGTAGGGGTATAGACGAGACAACAGCTCAGCTTCTAGCCGATTCCGGGATCAAAGTAGGAGATCTGAAAAAACTCGATGAAGAGAAGTTGAAGAATAATTATGGTCTTAAGAAAGAGATTGCGAAATCTGTTCTTGAAGCAGTTAAATCAGGCCCACGTGCATCCTCAAAACAACGCTATCTTGCTGATGTTCTTTCTAAAGATCAACAAAAGAAGAAAGTAGATAAAATTGAAGAACAAAGATTCAAGCGTGAACAGAAAGATCTTGTTTCTGAATTAAACGAGAAGAAGGAAGAATTACGAATCGCTAAAGTTGAAGCGTTTAGATCAAAGAAACTGGTCATGAATCGTTTAGGTAAGACAATTGAATTAATCGTGAAACTAGAGAATTCTTTTGATGATGAGTCTAAGAGGGAACAGAGAACTAAATTAAGAGACCAACTTGAAACTCGTGGTCTCGAAGCTGCTCGTGACCATGAAATGTTAGAATTAGTCGGGACTCCTCAAGACATAGTCGATTTCAGACGTAAGATCGCTCCAGTTTTGTGCATGTATGCTTGCCCTTCTTGTGGGGAGGAAATGGATCCTCGAGGCGGTAATGTAATCGAAGACCCAACTGATTTTTCTTTTGTTTGTTGGGATTGTGAGAATGAATTCCATTCGCCCATGGCTAGATTTGTCGATGAAAATCTTTCAAATGGTTCTTTGATAACTATAGACCCCAAGAAGAAACCTCGGGATAAGGTATTCAGGGCACCAAAGAAGCGTTCTGCTGAGACAATTAAAGATTTGATGATTAAGGATCTTGAAGCCACCGGTGCATCTGCTGAAGAAATGGCTGCAGCTGTACAAGCAAGTGACCTTACTGGTGGTTTGATGAGTATAGATGAATGGATTGATCAAACACTTGCAGTTAAGGGATATATTCAGGCTCAAGAACATCGCGAGGACTTCATTATCGCCACAGGAGCCGGCGCTACAAAATTCAATAAGTGGATGAAAAAGGCAGGATTACGATTCAATAAACAAACTGGAAGATGGACCAGATGGTCAGATAATTGAAGATAGGCTATTCCTTCGAAGGGATGTGACCATTGATTCCGGCTTGCTCTTAATCTTGTTTATTGATATCATAGGTATCAGTATAGCCGCTTGGTTCATCACTTCACGACTTAAATCGAAAATAGTTGAAGTTGAAAAGAGGAAATCAAATCGTTGGAAGCGATCTAAAGATGAATGAATACCTTCTATTCATTGATTGCAGCAGTCCATCTATCCGATTGAGGAACTCCAACTACTTCGATATGACAGGCTAGAACTCCCTTTTGTTTATTTATTTCAGAGCGTAACTGCAAAAGATCATTTATGCAACAAGGACAATGAGGTCTTGTTGGCTGAATCCAGAGTTGAACAATTCCTGCCTCGTCAACATCAACACCTTTCAGTATAGATTCATCAGTCATATCTAATCCATGTGGGTCCTTACGATTTCGGAGTATCTTAGCGAGCCGACGTTGAGCGCTCGCCTTGGTTCTAGACATGTTTATTCTCCCCACTCTGTAAGTAGACCCCAAGAATCTCCCATTGTAAGACATTCCATCCCATCTTTTGTTCTTACAAAGGTATCTTCTGTACCAACTGCCCCTTCTTCATAGAGGACTTTTGGTTCAATAGCCATAGTACCTCCAATGGGTAACTCTCTATCAAATCCCTCAGCAACAACTGGAGTTTCGTCTAATTCAAGTCCTACAGAGTGACCAAGAAAAACTGCCTGTTCAGGGGGCATACCCATCAGATGATCAGTATATCCCATTTCCTCAGCCTTTGCTCGAGCGATTCTCCAAGCATTTGAGCAATTATCACCTCTTCCCAGAATGTTAACTACCGAATCTCTAATTTCAGCCATATCGGAGAGTCTTTCATGCCATTCATCAGATAGTTTCCCAGATGAAAACATCCTAGTACAATCGGAAACATATCCTCTGTGGAGATGAACAATATCGACTATTACAGGTTCATTTGCATTTATTTTTGCATGCCCCGCACCTAGACTTGATATTGGGCTTGCACCTAATCCACCCAATGCAGAATCAAAGTAGGATGGGATTGCTCCGGATCTTCCTGCGGCAATAACCACTCGATCACAATCCATAGGCCATCTACGCATTCTGATACGACCACCAAAGCCAGCGGTTCTACTCACTTCATCAGCTGCAGCGGCAATTTCCAACTCCGTACACCCCTTTCCACCAGTCTCTTTGACTGCCTGAAACATTTCTCTATTTACTCTCCCACTTTCACGATGCATTTGAATTTCCCAATCAGATTTTACTTCTCTAAGAGAGTAAAGAACGGAAGTGCAATCTTCAATTTCTCCGAGAACTTGTAATTTATTTGAGAAAAATTTCCATCTTTCTTGTGGTACTTTTCCAGAAAGCATAGATGGAGCATTGTTTGCGCCTAAATCTCGTATTGAATCTGCTAGTTGACTCATTCTTGGTTGAGGCAAAATAGGATCAGGTAGATCATTCCCTCCTGACTCAAAAATAGCTCTTGAGATAGATTTCTTTACCCAATGTGTGTTTTCTACATCGGAGCCTTCCGCTCCAATCAATATCATTCCGTTTTGGCGACCTCCAGTTAGCCAATATAGTTCCACAGGATCATCAATTAGAGCAGACTCATGTCCACTATCTGCGAGGCTCTTTGACAGCCTAGATCTACGTTCTTCTAACTCCGCAGTTGGCACACGCCAGTCTTCGCCATCAAAACCCGTGAGTCTGTCCGCATCCCACGTCATGAACGAGCCACTAAGCCTCTGACACAAAGGTATTGGGTATCAAAACAACTCCCGCCCGCCATCCAGCATCATCAAAAGACAACCACCAGTGCCATAGATTGTGAACGGCGTACTGTCGTTGGACGACGCCTCTTTTGATGGCAAGCACGTTTTGTTCCGTGTTGACATTAATTCGCCACTCCATCCGGAGACACAAGAATTCCTTGATGATGGCCGTTTAAGAGCCATTACTGAAACACTCAGCGATCTTTCGAATTCAAAAGTAGTAATCATCGGCCATCAATCAAGACCAGGTAGAGCAGATTTTACTGATCTTTCAGGGCATAGTCGAATTCTATCAAAAATATTAGATCAACCGGTGAAATTCATTTCTGATGTATGTGGAAAAGATGCGATATCAGCAATTAGATCAATGTCCAATGGAGAGATAATCTGTCTCGACAATGTACGTATGCATCCAGATGAGATTTCTCTAAAAAAGGCAGAACCGGATCAACTACGTGATTCTGATTTTGTAAAAACTCTAGCTCCTGAATTTGATGCTTATGTTACTGATGCGTTTGCTGCTGCGCATAGAAGTACCCCTTCTCTATGTGGTTTCTCAGAAGTACTTCCATGCTACGCAGGGCGTCTCATGGAGCGTGAGATAAGTGCTCTACAAACTGCAGTAAATAATCCTCCTAGGCCATATGTGGCAATATTGGGTGGGGCTAAAGCGGATGATTCATTTAGAGTGGCTCAGAATCTAATTGATAGAGGAATTGTGGATACAGTGGCTTTCGTTGGTGTAGTTGGAAACATGGTCCTCTGGGCGAGTGGGATTGATATTGGTGAAGGCAATAAAAATTTCATCAGATCTACTCTAGGTAATGATTTTGAAATTGCATGGTCTATGGTTGAATCACTCTTAGAGAATCATTCATCTTTGATTTTCATGCCAACAGATGTTGCTGTTGAGGTTGATGAAGTTAGGATTGCCAAGCGTATTGATGAACTTCCTGTTCCATATCCAATATACGACATAGGTCTAGAAACACTACAATTACTACGCCCTATACTAATGGATGCTCAATGTGTTCTTTGGAATGGCCCAGCAAGTTATTTTGAGAAACCCCAATTTGCATTTGGTACAATAGAGGTGTTGAATATGTGTACTGAAACAAATGCAATGACAATTGTTGGAGGAGGTCACACTAGTGCCTTGGTTAATTCTAGAGGAGTAAGTAATCGAGTTACTCACAATAGCACGGGTGGAGGTGCCTGCCTCCAGATGCTATGTGGTGATAGGATGCCAGTCATCGAGGCCCTTGAGCGATCATTCAAGATACATAATCGATAGAGTTGGTGTCGGCATAAGTATAATCCGTAACTCCGTCCACCGAGGAATATGGAAGAAGAACAGCCCCCTGAAAATTTAGATGATGCTACAGCAACGCTATCAGGTGAACCAACAACAGTATTTGTCAACGTGGGCAACGTCAATCAGGGACCTGTTGTGCCAGTACAAAAGAATCAAGCTGCAAAGGTTATTGGTATTCTTGTAATAATTTGGGGGGTCTTCAATTTACTTGGTTCACCCCTGAATCTACTTTCAGACTTTAACGCCACCGACATCGAAGGAAATCCTATTAGTTATCCAACTGAATATTTTGTAATAACTATCTTGTCTGCAGTTATAGCAGGGGCAGTAGCCATTTTCGGTGGTTACCAGGTTACTCAATACAAGAAAAAAGGTATATGGATTACTTTTGCAGCCTTTGCTATTGCATGGATTTCTAGCATAATTACCAGCACTATTGCAGGTTCTGCTATGGACACGGAAGCAACTGGAGCTGCAGTCGGAGCGGGTATGGGTGCTTTCACTGGCATCTGCGGAATTGTTTGCTACGCAATATGTGGGGCAATTGTGGCAATTCCACTTATGTTATCAGATGGTGGAATGGAATAATATAACCACCTTTTAACTAATATTTGAGGCTCTAGTAAAGCGCGAGTTGTGAAACCATGTCTTGGTTTGATAAATACATAAGAGGGCATTTTTCTTTCTATGACGAATCTGTAACGGGTTGGTCAGACTTAAGTTCGAAACGTAAGGCTCTGATGACTTTTAAGATACTACATGACTTATTCGGGGTGCTAATCGTATTGGTACTTACTGTTACCGCAATAGATTATTTGTTTTGATTGCAATAACAATACTGTATTCAGGACAATTCTCTAATGTCTAGAATATGTCCGATTCTTGAATTAACATCTTCTATAATTGATTTTAGTGAATCCTGATTTCTTCCCTCTGCCCTCATTACCAAAATTGGTTCAGTGTTTGAAGGCCTACATAGATACCATCCATCAGGATATCGAACTCTTATTCCATCAACAGTAGATTTTTGTAAATCTGTGAATGCTTTCTCAACTGCTGTCATTGTTTCTTCTCTACCAAGAACTAAGGGGATCTTTGTTTCATCCGTAGAAGGATAATCTGGCATTCTAGCAAATCTTTCACTAAACTTAGGGCCACCCTGATACGGAGCAGGATCGCGCCCAACCATTTCAAGTAATCTTGCAGTATTGTAAAGTGAGCAATCGAATCCCGGCCATCTGTCTCGAAGGAAGAAATGACCTGACATTTCTCCAGCCAGAGGAGAATCTGGATTATTACGAAGTTCTTTTTTCATAAAAGAATGACCAGTTCGAACCATTTTCGGGATTCCTCCACTTTCGACAATTACTTCCTCAAGTGCCATACTACATTTAACATCAAAGAATACAGTACGTTCCGAGTCAGTCCCATCGCGTCTATCAACCAAAATATCAGCAGCAAATAATGCCATTAGTCTGTCAGGATGTATGAACCTGCCTTGTTCGTCTACAACTCCAATACGATCCCCATCTCCATCCATACCAATACCAAATTCACAATTATTCTCAACAACTGCTGTGGCTAAGTCAATCATATTCTTCTGTCTTGTAGGGTCAGGAGAATGATTAGGAAATTTATTATCCCATTCGCAGTATATAGGAATCAAGTCAATTCCCAATTTTTCCATTAATCTAACAGTAAGAGGCCCTGGTACAGCATTTCCACAATCAATCGCTACACGAATTTTTCTTTTCGGTTTACCTGCATTCTCCACAATAGTATCAATCACTTGATTTTCAAAATCCTTCATTTCTATGACTACTCCAGAGCCCATGTTGAAGTCTCCTGAATCAAAGGTTTCTTTCAATTCCTGTAGTTCTTCTCCCGCCATAGGAAGAGGCCCTCTACAAATTTTGAAACCGTTGTATTCAGGTGGATTATGACTTGCAGTTATTACTACTGCAGCATCTATTGAAAGATCAACAGTTGCTCTGTATAGAACTCCCGTAGTTGTAATTCCAAGATCAATAACATTTGCACCAGCTCCACTTAAACCTTCAATAAAAGCAGCATGTAGTTCAGGTCCAGATTCTCTTATATCTCTAGCAACAGCAACTGTTTTCGCATCCAAATGTGTTACTAATGCAGCCCCCAACCTTCTAGCAAATTCAGAGTCAAGTTGACTCCCTGCAAGGCCACGAATATCATATGCCTTGAACACACTCATAGATGACTCGAGATACTAGGTCTACATCATTCCATCGCGGAGATGTTACGTAATTAAGCAGAACCAGAACCTCTTACAGCACGAGCAATAACCTCTACTTTTGCTCCTGCTGGCAACTCTTTGACAGCAAATGCAGCCCGGGCTGGCAGCACGGTTCCCTCTAACCATGAAGCGTAAACTTCGTTGAATCCTCCAAATTCTGCCATATCCTCTAATAGAACAGTAACCATAACTAAATCATGCTTACTCGATTGAGCTTCAGCCAGTAGATTGTCTATTTTGCCCAGAGCACTACTCGCTTGTTCTTTTATTGAATGTCCTCCATCAATTCCTATCTGCCCGGCAACCCATATGTCATCACCGACAGTCATACATGGATTATATGGAAATAGTGGCTTTACTCCACCTTGTATTGCTTGCTTCTTACCCATGTCTCTGGGAGTGGCACCTCAGTCATAGGATTATTCTCTGAACATATTCACAATTTTGATGTGGTCTGCAGCAACATTTTCACTGCTTAAATGACTTACTGGAACCCATGCTGCTGATACCGCATCATCAGCTCCAATAGGGATGTCATATTGATTAGCTTCAACTTGATAAAATAGACCGACACAATGCTTTCGAGGGTCTCTTCCTGGAGTACCTAATATGTCTAGGACCTGAGGGTTAATCCCTCTTACTCCAGTTTCTTCTAACATTTCTCTAAGTACAGCATCTTCAGGATCCTCTCCATAATCGACAAAACCACCAGGAAATGCATACTTTCCTTCCCATACAGGTGGTTCTGGTCCTCTTTCAATCATCAGAAGCTCTAGTCCTTCTACTCCTCTTCGAAGAGCTACGGCATCTACTGTGACAGAAGGGCTTCTATAGCCATCTCTCCCACAAACAGTGCATTTCTCATTCGCCATATCTTCTCTTCCTTAATTGATAATCTTCAATCGCTGTATAGAGGTCACGTCGTGAGAATGATGGCCAATGTACATCTGTGAAATAAAGCTCAGCATATGCAATTTGCCAGAGAAGAAAATTCGACACCCGTTCTTCCCCTGAAGTTCTAATTACAAGGTCTGGATCTGGTAGATCTGCTGTATACAATCTCTCTGAGATTGTTGAAGGATTAATTGAGTCTAATTGGAGTTTTCCACTTGCGTGCTCAGATGCAATTATTTTGACAGCATCGACAATTTCTTCACGCCCACCATACGCTAAACAAACAGTAAACAAGAAATCTTCATAATCAGCAGTTGCATTTTTCGCTTTATCGATCGCCTTTCTAACTCTATCTGGTAATAATTCAGTTCTCCCAACAACTCGTACTCTTACCCTATTTTCATGGATCATTGGATCTTCTGCGATCTCTTCAAGTCCACTTTCGTATAGGTCAAATAAAATCTTTAGTTCATCCTCATTCCTTCCACTAAGATTCTCCGTAGAGAGTGCATAAACTGTTAGATAAGGGACTTTCAACTCTAATACCCATTTCATTACTTCCTTCAGTCTCTCCTTACCTGCTTTATGGCCTGAATCGGTATTCATTGATTTTGACCATGCGAATCTTCGGTTACCATCCATAATCATTGAGATATGTTTTGGTATCATTTCAGGGCCCAAAGAAATAATTCGATCTCGCATCCGATTTCTTCTTATTCTATCTATACGCGAAATAAAACTCCAGGCAATTGAAGAATTTGCTATCCTACGGGCAGGAATTGAAAAAATTCTGAATTTTAGAATCCAGTGGGCCAATGAATCAAGTCTGCGACCTAACGCCTTACGTGTTCGACCCATGTACTGACCAAATGCCATTTGCGCTAAAGGTCGTCGGCGTCCGATCCTGCTTACTCAAAGATAAGATCTACTGAATCTCCAACTTTATCTAGAAGGCCATTCTCAGGATTTACAACAATTACTTGCCCACAATGTTCCCAAACAGGAATATCATGCTTACTATTCCCAGCATATCCGAATTTCTTTTCTCCGAATCGCCCAATAAGGGCCTCCGCTTTACTCATTCCACGTAGGTTAATTTTGCCTTCCGAGCCAATCACATCATCAAACAAACCAACATGTGCAGCAACAACTTCAGCCAAAATACGATCAGATGCTGTTGCAAGTATTACAGTTCTCCCTCGAGCCTTTTCTCCAGTTAACCAGTCCACAAATTCATCATGATATTTTAATTTAGAAGGGTCAAAAGTAAGTTTGCGAGCGAGTAATTTTTTCCATTTTGCTCTCTGGCCAGTTAGTTCAAGAAATAATGTTACTATAATCATCCAAGGATATCGTAGAAAAACCTTCTTTGCACTGACAATACTCATGTCAGTAAGAATCAATGTACCATCCATATCCACAGCGAGTGGCATATCGGCAGGGCTCTCTATCACGTGTATTCGTCCAGTCCATTCCGATTGAAACCTTCGGGTAAATCTGAGTTTTTTAGACCGATTCTATCAAGCCAAGATCTATTCTCGGAGATTATGTGTCTGGTACCGAATCATCCTCCAATGAGACTTGGAGGCCCAAGTATCTTGTAGAGATAGACACAGAAATAGAGGCACCTTTTGGATTTTCATCTCACCTCCTCAGAGGTATGAGAATGAAGTTACATCTCTTCGAACCGCATAGTGATCTTTCTACGGTAGATGGATGGTATGAGATTACTAAAAAATTAACCTCATGGGGTGAAACTCCAAGTGAGATATCTAGTATAGAATTCAAAGCCACAGATCGTGGTCCAAGTTATACCATAATAACTCCTGAAAACAAATGGTTAGCTGAAGTGCAACCTTGGGGTGGCCCAAAAATACGTCCTCGTGCCCGCATATCTCCAAATCACTTTGACATTCCATGTGGTGGTTTTCTATACAATGAAGTTGAACTAATTCTACTTCGAAGAATGAAGCCTGAGGCCCCGTATGCTCTTGAAGTTCTAACAGATCATCTTCAGCGAAATGATATGAATTCTGCTTGTGAATTAATACAACGTTGTGGGCAATCTCTAGGAGAATATCATACTTTAGCAAAAGAAGAGTGGACAAATCCTCCCGATCAGAGACGTTGGAATGAGCGCTTTCATGAGATTGAGGCGCGTCTTAAAACAACTTCATTATGGCGCGCTCCATTTACTAGAGCAGCCCCAGCAACGTTAGATATTGGCGACGTTAGATTCTCCATGTTTAGCGAATCATTATCGGGCCAAATGGCGATAAAAATTGGGCCTTCTAGACTTGCTCATGGTTTGGTTGAAACTCATTTCAATTTACCAGGTATACGAGATCTAGGATCACTTCTACAAGATCTATCTCGTCAGCATTATCTCACAAATACAACATTGGAACTTTCACAACTTCGTGCTGCCTTAATCAAAGGATGGAGAATAACTGCACCTCCTTCATGGTGCTCAAGACGTTCTCTTAGTGCACACACAGGAGGCTCTTTGATATGGGAGTATGAACAATCACTACTTGATGTACTTGAGGCAACATCAAACCAATCTGGTAGGCCAGAACCTGCTGTAACACTTATTGAAAAAGTACCCAATTTACAGAAGAAATTATTCAGTGCAAGAATTCTTTCATCAGGCTCTTGGATTTTTGGGATAGTCGGATTACTTGGGACCTCTACTTGGATCAAAATGGCTATGGAAGATAACTTTATTTTTCCAACAATGCCATTAGTTCTTTTCTTTGTCTCATATTATCTAAGAAATAGCTATAATCGGGCGGCTCCACCGCCTGAGAACCCAATTCACTAATCATGAATTATTTATTCTTACAAGATTACCATCCGAATAATCATAGAACATTGGCACTCCTGTTGGGATTTCCAATTTTGTAATTTCTTCTGGAGATATTCTCTCAATATACATGACTATGGATCTTAGTGAATTTCCATGTGCAGCAACAAGCACATTTTTTCCTTCATCTAAATCAGAAATAATTTCTTCAATAAAATAAGGTATAGTTCTCTCAGCATTCATCTTTAGACTCTCTCCTCCAGGAGGGGGGACATCGAAAGAACGCCTCCAGATGTGAACCTGTTCAGCACCATGTTTTTCCGCAGTTTCTTTTTTGTTCAAACCCTGTAAGTCACCATAGTGTCTTTCATTTAATTTTTCATTATTGTATACAGGGGGGTTCTCTGATGAGTTATTATGCTGCATAATAATTTCAGCCGTTTTTTTTGCTCTTATCAATGCACTAGTGTGTATTACATCAAATCGGTAATCCGCCAATTCATTACCAGCAATAGCTGCTTCTTGCTCTCCTTTCTCGGATAATTCAACGTCTGTCCAGCCCGTAAATCGATTAGCCGCATTCCATACAGATTGGCCGTGTCTAATCAGTACCAAAGTAGACATTTCGAATTCTCCTATTGCCATCTTAGACGTGGCTCATGGAATTTCAATCCACACTCGCTTGCAATTATTTGAGAACTTAGAATAATATCTTCATTCATTTCTCTCTGAGATGCAGACGACTGAACGGAGTAGAAGTTACAAGAAATTGTAACCTTAGATGGCCCGAATGAATTTACTTTCACCCATGAGTCCTCTTCTTTTACCGCACGTGGATCATCTTTAACTTTAGCAAGTAATTTTTCACAGAATAATTTCAATGATTCGGCATCAGAGTTTACTTCAAATTCGAAAATGGGTTGTATTCTTCGGAATCTTCTCTGACTGAAATTTTCTACTGGCGAGTTAACAAGATTTGAGTTTGGAACTGTTATAATTGTATCCGCTGATGAACGAATTATGGTTGTTCTTAGCCCAATTTGAACTACCTCCCCCTCAATTCCATCTACAAGAATCCAGTCTCCCACATTGAATGGTTGATCAATTATTATTGATATTGCTCCAAATATATTTGCAACACTATCTCTAGCTGCCAGAGCTAATGCAAGACCGGTAATACCCAGTCCAGCAATAAGTCCATTCAAGTCAACTCCAAACAGTCCAGCCATTACGAAACCAGCAAGCAGAACTACCACTAAATGGCCAACAGATTCTGCAACACTTGCAAGTGATTTACGACTGGCAGCATTTTCTTCTCCCTCTACAACAATAAAAGCATCTAGATAATCAACTAGACGATATGCTGCGAGAAGTAAACCTAGTACGAAGAGGGTGAAAGACCAATCAATTACTTGATTGGCAAGTGAAGAGTCCCATACCGCAATTGTATTATTTTCAATCCAAGAAATAATTTCGGAAAAAGCGAGAAAACCGACCATCCAACCTAGTGATTTCGGTGCAAGTAATGTGCCACCATCTATTCTTTCACTCTTTGAAAGTAGATTCAGTAAAAATGGGAAAATGAACCTGCGTGCAGCAACTCCACAAATTACAGATACCACAATTGAGGCAATAACTACCGCTAATGTTCCACCTGAGAACCCAAAGAGAACCTCTCCTCCTTCCATTAAATCATTCAGTATTTCTACCAGAAAGGAGTCTTCTTCCATGTTTTGGCCGAGGGCGACTTACCCATAAACCCCGCCCCGGTCCATAGGACCGGTTAGCGAGATGTTGAATACTGCCCTACATCTCGACGGAACGTTCCCATGGCGAGCAGCAAGAGATCTTCTGATTATATCCCAGTCGCTAGAGCGCGACGAATCCCTGCAATTGCTTTGCTAATGATATTCCTAATTTCTCTAATTGCTCCGGGTTGTATACAGACGGAAGAAGCAGATCAGGGAGAGCCTGCTTCGGATATCTGGTCAGAGGATTATGCGAATCAGATATTTCCTTGGGCTGCTGCTGATAATGATCAGTTACAATTCAGGGCATATCATGATTATTTTTCGATGAAGGATAGGATGCAATTTCTTGCCGATCGTAACCCTGATATTTTTCAATTTCATGAGGGATTACTCGGTGGAACCAATGCACGTGGTAATGAAATGACTTCAGCGGACTATGAAGGATGGTACTACAATCATCTAAGTCCATGGATGAAAATTACTGGCAACGTTCAAGATGGAGATTACAACGAATTTAATGGAGATGATGGAAACTATGCAGATCGTCCAGATATAATGTTAGTTGGTAATCATCATGCCAGAGAGTGGATGTCATATGAAGTACCCATGTTTTTCCTAGAGACCATTGCATATTACTACGGAATGGCTGGTGTCGATAATGACGGTGATGGTTTGGTTGATGAAGATGGTTGGGATGGAATTGATAATGACGGTGACTGCAGTCGTCTCAATGAAACAGCTCAGGATTCCAACGGAGATGGCGTGGCATGTGGGCCTGGTGATTTGGGAGTCGATGAGGACTTTAGTGAACAATATATTACTGATATGATCAATACCCGTGAAATTTATCTAATACCTATGCTAAATGTTGATGGTAATCGCTATGATAGAGAAGTATACTGTGGTGAGACAGCCTGGGAGAATTGTAGAACCTCAGGTTGGAGAAAGAATCTGCGAGATAATACTGTTACTGGAGTTACTCCTTTGCCAGATATCGACGAAGAAGTGGATGAAGGTTGTGACGGCGTAGATCTAAATCGTAACTATCAATTTGAATGGGGGGCACCACTGGGAGCCACAGGCCCATTAATCCCAGGAGCCTGTTATGCAGGAGTGAATAATGATGTTTACAATGGCCCCGTGGACGACACTGATAATGATGATGACGGACAAATCAATGAGGATCATGTTGATGGTAAAGACGATGATGCAGATGGAGAAGTAGATGAAGATTGGTGGGGAGGAAATAGTGAACCTGAAACCAAATTTATTCAGGACATGACTGAAATGAATGATGATAATGGAGATGGTTCATCCGAATTCAAAGCCACTCTTACTTGGCATTCATTTTCAGAACTTGTTTTGTACCCATGGGGTCATTGTACCGACTGTGAATCTCCAGATCATCAATTTCTGATTTATCATGGTGATCGCATGGCCGAAATGACACTGTATGAGAATATGCAATCATCAGACCTATATCCTACTACAGGCGATTTTTGTGATTGGCACTATGGAGTCCACAACTCATATTGTTACACAATTGAGATAGGTAATGCCTTCCATGAGTTACCTGAAGATATTGCTCATATAGCAGTCCTGAATGTCGGACTCCCATTTTACATGGTTGAGATTGCTGATGATCCAAGATACCGTGCAGTAGTTGGAATACAAAATACAACTGGAACTCAGTGGATAGATACTCCTGATGAAGTAATGGTGCCTAGTCGTGGCGAAATTCCCGTTGGAATGTGTCTTGAGGAATCATTCCCATTTACTTCTGATATTAATCGAACTCATCTGAAATGGCGTTTGGTTGAACCAACTAGACAACAGGATGACTTTGGTCCGACAGAGTGGGTTGCAGTTGATTGGAAACTATCTCCTTTCGAGCAAACAAATGAGCCCTGTGTTCTACTTGATGGTTCTAATGGCACTCGTATTGTTTCTAATGTCCCTGCACCGGATACAGCTGTTGGTAAGATACACTACAAGGCGGTACTAGGTACCACAAATGGAGCATTCCCATTTACATATCCAGATCCAGATACTGCGAACTATTACGAATTGTCTGTTACTTATAGGGCACCATTTGGGTCCGGTATTCTAGCACTCATGATGTTTACTCTAATTGCTACAATGGTTTGGGGAGGTCTTGGATATACGCTAAGGGCAATGTTTGACGATGAGCGTGGTGTAATCGGCCTTCCTCCTGATTTCGAATCGGAGGAGGATGTCTGATGCAATCCGGAGGTTCAGACGAATTTAGTGGTCGACTAGGACTAATATTCGCAACTATTGGAGCTGCTATTGGAACTGGGAATATTTGGCGTTTTCCAAGAATGGTTGGAGCAAATGGTGGAGGTTCCTTCCTAGTTCCTTGGCTAATATTCCTATTCCTTTGGTCAGTACCTCTAATCATTGCAGAATTTGCTTTGGGTAAGCGTAGTAGAACAGGTACAGTTGGTACTTTCCGTATATTTGCAGGTAACAAATTTGCTTGGATGGGGCTCTGGACTGCTTGGATTTCTACAGCTATTGGTTTCTATTATGCAGTAGTTACAGGATGGTGTCTAAATTACTTTCAAACAGCAATACGCGGAGGTCTCGGATCAGAAGTTGATACAGTCCAAGTTTGGAATGATTTTCTTCAGGATCCACTTCAAGTAGTGTTCTTTCAGGCATTAGCAGTTATGATTACAATGGCAGCAATTTGGAAAGGTGCTAAGGCGATTGAAAAAGTAAATGTGACATTGATGGTATCTCTTTTCATTCTTCTTTTCGCTGCTCTTTTCCTTTCTTTTGTAATGGATCTAGATGATGGCTCATTGGATGGCTTTGTTTACATGTTCAGTATCCAACCCGAGTATCTAACTCAGCCTGAAACTTGGATCAATGGTCTTTCACAATCTGCTTGGTCCTGTTCAGCAGGTATGGGTATGGCAATTACTTATTCTGTTTACATGCGTAAAGATGAGGACACTACACTGAATGCAGCAACAATGTGTCTTGCAAATAATAGCATTTCCATAATTGCAGGTCTTACTGTAATGATGGCTGTATTTTCAGTAAGTGATGACCCGTTAGGTGCTGTAAGTGGAGGTAGTAGTGCAATTACTTTCTTAGTACTCCCTGAAGTATTTGCTCAGGCACCAGGAGGGCCAGTAGTTCAACTTCTAATGGTGACCATGTTCTTCTTGGCACTCTCATTTGCAGCACTTACTTCTATGATATCAACAGTAGAACTTTGTGTGAGAAATTTCGTTGATCATGGTATAGAGAGACAAAAGGCAGTAGGATTCACAACACTTGCAATATTCTTATTCGGTTTACCAAGTGCTGCTATGTGGATTCTAGTCGATTCAGATACGGGCGTTGCATTCCCTCAGTTCTTGGAAGTTCAAGATCATATATGGGGGTACGGTTTAATGTTCAGTGGTCTCTTTATTGCATATTCAATCTGGAAATATGGATGGAATCGTTACAAAGTGTGGCAAGATGAGAACGACATTACTAGTTTTTCATTTAGAGATTATCTAGATCATGGAGTTTCTTCTTTCCGCGACGATTTCATCAATACAGGAGATAATGATTGGTGGATTGGTCGATGGTGGGATTACATCATGTATCTTGGATTCCCAATTATGTTTTCTGTATTGATGCTATCTTACTTCAGTGACCTTATCTTGAATGTTCACGATCCTTGGAATCCTGCCAATGCTCATGGAATTTCTATTATTCTACTATTTTGGGGCGTCACAGCAGGTTTATTCATTAGTATGAACAAGTTTGTTTTAGTAAACCGAGTAACCTCTCTAAATGGTTCGCTATGGCCTCCAAATTGGGAATTAGAGCCTCGACCGCTTTACAGAAATGTCCCCGATGGAGCAGAAGTGTCAATTGACACCTTACCCGGAGGAGAGGATCCATTTATTGTACAAGCAGGAGACATATTACCTACTACTTTCGTTGATGACTATGGTAATACCCAAACTTACTCAAGTAATTCCATTGAGGCAGAACTTGCGTGAGGGAAATGAGTGTTAGTAAGCGAAGATTATCCTTGGTCTAAGCTTCTCAAAGAATATGCGATGTATTGCTTAGTTGGCTGTTTCAACGTGACCATATTTTTTGGGCTATATTGGTTATTTTATGAGATTACTCTTCATCCCACATATAGATCGGGTAGTGCTTGGTCTGTAGCCTATGCATTATCAACCATTAAATCACATTTTCTCCATCGTTGGCTTACTTTTGAGTCACAATCCAATTATCGCAGGAGTCTAGTCATAATGGTTGCTATTTATGCAATATTCTTAGTCATATCAACAGTATCTCAATCATGGTTTGCAGATACTCTTGGGTACAATCATTATGTGGTTTGGGCGGGGAACACAGCAGCATTTGGATTCATTTCATTCCTATGTCTTCGAATCTATGCATTTCCTCTTTCGGAAGGTAGTATCACCCGTAAAGAACGCCTTTCTGAGTATCGCGAGAGGCGTAGGGCTTGAAGAACAAGTAATGTCCCCTGTGTACTATGGTTCAGGGAGTTCGTGGCACACGGGACTTCTATCCTGAGGAAATGAGGGTCCGTAATTGGTTGTTTGAACACTTTCATGCATCCGCTAAAGCCCATGGATTTGAGGAATATGATGCTCCTGTTCTTGAGAGTGAAGAATTGTATACTCGGAAAGCCGGAGAAGAGATAACTCAACAATTGTATAATTTTGCGGATAAGGGAGGCCGTAGTGTTTCATTAAGGCCAGAAATGACTCCTTCGCTAGCCCGTATGGTCATGGCCAAAGCAGGTGCTCTAGCATTTCCAATAAAGTGGTATTCAATCCCTCAATGTTGGAGATACGAGAGAACTCAACGAGGACGTGGCCGTGAGCATTACCAATGGAATGTAGACATATGGGGTTCTGATGGTATTGAGGCTGATGCCGAACTTATCTCAGTCCTAGTTCATTTCTTCCGAAGTGTCGGATTGAATTCCAATGATCTGGTAATTCAGATGAGTAGTAGAAAGGT
>CESM01235305.1_pt1 | contig 39487 bp, 33 predicted proteins | sample 361421 | NCBI WGS metagenome assembly CESM01 (sample SAMEA2622219, study PRJEB7988) | marine metagenome | isolation source: saline water (ENVO:00002010), including | reverse complement strand
ATAATAATAATAATAATAATAATCTCATTAGTAAAATAACATATATTTTTAGATTGTAAATATAAATATTTTTAGACTAATCTAAAAATATTTAATAGAATTATTTATATATTTGTGATATGTTATCAAAATCTGTAGAAAACTATCTTAAAACTATATTATACTTGTATGAAATAGAAAAAAGCAGTATTAGCACTAATGCTATTGCAAAAAAAATTAATACAAAACCTTCATCTGTTACAGATATGATAAAGAAACTAACCAATAAAAAATTAGTTTTATATGAAAAATACAAAGGAGTAAGACTAACAAAAAAAGGAAAAAAAATTGCAATAAATATTGTAAGAAAACATAGACTTTGGGAAACGTTTTTAGTAAATAAACTTAAGTTTGATTGGAAAGAAGTACATGAAATAGCAGAACAACTTGAACATATAAAATCAGAGAAACTAATTGATAAGTTAGATAAATTTCTAGATTTACCTCAATTTGATCCTCACGGAGAACCAATACCAAATAAAAGTGGAAACTTTCCTGAGCTAAAATCTATGCCACTAAGCACATTAAATAAAAATGAAAATGGAGTAGTTATGGGTGTAATCCAAGATAATACAGAATTTCTTCAATATTTAAACAAATTAGATATAAAGCTAGGATGCAACATTAGAATAGAAGAAAAAATGGAATTTGATAACTCAATGGACATATTTTTATTAAATAAAAAAATTCACATTAGCCATGAAGTAGCGAAAAATATTCTTATAAAAAAAAATGATTGTTTCAATAAACCCTGAAAATCCTAATAAAAGAAAAATAAAAATAGTTATTGAATGCATATTAGATGGTGGAGTTATAGTATATCCTTCTGATACAGTATATTCATTAGGATGTTGCATATTTAATAGGAAAGCTGTAGAAAGAGTAGCAAAAATTAAAAACTTAAATATCAAGAAAAAAAATTTCTCAATTGTATGTTCTGATATAAGCCATATTTCAAAATTCACAAATAAAATTGATAATAATATATTCAAATTATTAAAAAGAAATCTACCAGGACCATTTACTTTTATTTTAGATGCTAATAATAAAATACCAAAAATATTTAAAATAAAAAAGAAATCTATAGGAGTTAGAATTCCTGAACATATAATACCTTTAACAATAGTTAAAATGTTAAATAACCCAATAATTTCTACATCAGTAAAAGACGACAATCAGATATTAGAATATATTACTGACCCAATATTAATAGATAAAGAAATAGGAAAAAAAGTAGACATAATAATTGACTCAGGATTTATCGGGAATATTCCATCAACTATTGTAGATTGTACAAATAAAAAAATTGACATAATAAGACAAGGCAAAGGAAATCTAATACTTTAATAAATCTTTAAATTTGGACTTTGGAACATTAAAGGTAATAAATCTTCAATTGACTCAAATATTAAAACTGTATCATCAGATTGATGTAAGAGTATTTTAATCTTTCTTTTTTGCTTTATTTGATATTCTGCAATGACTTGTCTACACGACCCACATGGAGATATTATATTATTAATATTGAATTTCTTAGAGCGTGCAGAAACAGCTAATGAAATAATACTAGTATCAGGAAATTGAGATCCAGCATAAAAAATAGCTACCCTCTCCGCACACAGTCCTGAAGGAAATGAAACATTTTCTTGGTTATTAGCTGAGACTATACTTCTATTTTCTAATAAAACAGCTGACCCAACCTCAAATCCAGAATAAGGAGCGTATGCATTAGAAATATTACAAACTGCGCTTTCAATCAAATCATTCTCAATAGAATTTAAATCTAATCTATTTTTTTTTTGATAATTAATTAAGATTTTCTGTTTCATAATTTATATGATATTGAAGTTCCCATTATATATATATAAGATGGAAGTTGATCATTAATAACAGTCTGTATTCTATAAAAAATACTAGAGTTAATACCTTTAGAAAGTGGATAAGAAAAACCTGCTGTATACCTAAATTTTTCAAACATAATATCATCAACATTAATAAATGCTTCAAATTGAAAATAAGGATCTAAAGGGTTTTTTCTTATATTATAAGCAATTTCTGTTTTCTGTCTATAGTTTGTTTTATAATTTCTATATAGACCCTGATATTGTACTCTGTTTCTAATAGATATCTTTAGTCTTTGAAATTTATATCTGTGAGAAAAATCAATATAGAATCTATTAATATAATTTGAGTTAAAATCCAAAGTTCTATTATTAGAAAACCTATATCCAGTAGATATAATAATATCGGTCTTTTTAATTCTATGAGTAAGCTTAAAATCAGTAAATGACTTATCTAAATATCTAGAATTTTCTCTAAATCTAAAACCTTCTTTAATAGATATATTAGTTCTTTTAAAAATCTTTTGATTTAATCTTATACTACTCCAAATCTGAAAATCATTATTCTGAGATATACTAAAAAATGGAATTACATTAAATACCAGTAAAAGGTATATAATTTTATTTCGAATCTTCTTCATAATAGAATATTCTAATATTGGCAATATCCTTCAAAAAGTCTATTCTTCTAATTTCAATCCTTACTATATCAATTCCTGTTCTATTCTTTAAATCTTGAATTAACTCATCTCTCTTTTCTGGCACTATTAATTCAATTTTCTCATATATTATATTTTTTCTGCTCTCATGTCTCATTAACCATAAATGCTCCATTCCATATGTGACAAATACAATTAATAAATTAGCAAAGACTAATTCAGAATAGCTAATCTTTTTATTAGAAAGAGCATTTACAACAGAAATACCGATAACTAAAAATAGATATGTCATTTCCTTAATAGGAATTGGATCAGTTCGATATCGTATAATCCCAAAAATAGCAAACAACCCTAATGCAAAACCTAATTCTAACTTTACATTATCTAATAAAAAACATAATAAAAAAACTGTTAAACTTATTAATAAATAAGTAAACATATAATCTTTGTTTTTTGTAATTGGATAATATATATATCTAACTAAAATTATGATTACAAGTAAATTAAAAACACCTTTAACTAAAAGTTTCCAGAAATCTACATCCCATAATGGAGTATTGAATAATTCTAATTGAGCATGTAACAATAATGATAATAAATTCATCTTTAATTATTTTTTAAATTATTTATATGTAAAATTTTATTCTTAAATCTATTCATCTTAAGGTTAGGATCTAAGAAAATACTTGAAATGCAATATTTACTTAGTCTAAACGGTGAAATTTTCATCTCCTTGGCAATTCTAATGAAATCTGATTTCCTAGTCATCCTATCTTGTTTAACTTCTGCAATTACTAAATCTTTAAGATTACCAATTTTATTTCCTTCAACAAAATTAAGATTAATATCCATAGTAAGCCTCTCTTTTATCGTTTTATGTACAAAAGTCATTCTGCTAAAATTAATCCACTGTTTTAGATCAAGGTCTAAATCAAATCCTATTTTGTTAATTATAAAATCTTTATGTTGTTTCGATATTTTTTTTGGTATTTCTTTAACTTTAATTCTTTTTTTAATTGTTTTACCTTTATTATTCTTTAATTTAACTTCTAAAAAAGTAGTATTACTTCCAACATATGTTCTAAATCTAATTTTATTTCTATTAACTCTTTCATTATGATGATCTAAATAGAATTTCCTGTCAAAACTATCTAAATACAGAGACTTATATTGATGAATTCTTTCATCATTAATGTCTAGTATTTTATAGTAATCAACCATCTTTTCTAATAAAATCTGCAACTTTGAATAATGAAAAACAAATTTAGTATCTGATCTGTTCATCAGTTTTACATCATCCATTTCCGATAATGTTATAGGGTAAAAATTATTAATATTTGGAAATATATTCACTAATTCTTAATAATAAATGGATCTAATATAAACTCTAAATTATTTTTATTTATATAAATATGTTTAAAGACTGGGGAGTCATAATTAACATCATTAACTACAGTGCTATCAACATATGTGTATATAGTATAATTACCTTTTCTTAAAAATTCAAAATGAAAATTTCCATTCCAATCAGTTTCAGTTTTATCATCATAAATCATATTCTCATCATCAGAATAAATTATAAAAACATCTTTTCCTGATTTAGGATAATAAAATGTGTCAGAAGAAAATGTTTGAGCGTTATATGAGATTGTATAATAAGTGATATTTCCTGTGATATTGGATGTCCCTCCTTCGCCAGATGGTTTATCACATGAAATAATAAACAATATAATTAATAGTAAAAATATTTTTTTCATAATTATTTTTTTATGATTCTTGAAACTGAATTTCCTGATTTAATATAATAAACACCCTGATTAAAACCCTTGATTGATATTGAACTTACTCTAGGAGTTTTTAAAATTTGTTGACCCAATGAATTATATATTGTAATATGATCTCCAAATGCATCTAGAACATAAATTCTATCATTAGTAGGGTTTGGATACACTCTCATTTTTTTGTTTTCTTCAAACTCATATTCAAAAGATAAAATAGTATTTTCAAAACCAAATGTATGATTTTGATAATCAAAAACACCTACTCCATTTGGAATTCTAGAATAAGAAATATCTTGAGGCATATTAACAAAATGTACAGCATCAATCACTAAACCGCTTGGATCAGTAAGATAAACCTCTTCCTGATCAGCTGAAAGTCGATAAGTTGTATGTAACCCAGATTGAGATGAACCAGCAGTATCACACCATATTATCAAATAATCATCAGGATTGATAGTTACATTAGGAAAACTCCATTTATATAAATCGTTTTCATTATCAGACAAATAAAAACCATCCAAATTAATTGAAGAATTGCCTCCGTTATATAATTCAACCCAATCATCATATTCTCCACTCTGATCATTCACAGATGAAAGATTAGATGCCATTATCTCATTTATAACTAATCCACTAACAATAGGAATTTGATAGAATTCTTTTTCCGCTCTTTCTGGTGAAAATATTCCCGCATCATTATTTTCAGCATAAATATAATATTGAATATCTCTTGCATCAACCGAAACACCTATACCATAGATACCATCATTAGAATTTAAATCACCATGATTACCATCATCATACATTTCAATTTTTTCAAATTTATCAGAAAATTTAAATCTATAACCTAGATAAACATAATCTGCATTTTGAATATCAGCAGTAATATAAAAACTAGAATGTGGCAATTCTGATCCACTATTCAATACAGAAATAGTTGGAGCTATTGCATTATATTCTGGCAAACTCTGAACAAAATTAATTCTATCAGCCATTAATTCAGAAATTCCATACACTGAATTATTACCAGATGAAACAGTATTATTAATATTACTAGAAAAATCAGAATATGAATAAAAAAGGTTAGGGTCTAGAAAAACTAAACTATCAATTATATTTTGAAATTGTTGAGATTTAATCAAATAATTATTTGAAGAAAATTGCTCATTTATAATTGTTTTCATGTGCGCAATATACATGCGTTTATAACGATCATCCGAAAATATCTTGTTACACATTTTATTTTCTTGATTTGTGCTTTCATGAAAAACATCTAACTCTTGTAACATTGTAATATTAACTGGATTTGGAAAACCACTCGTAAAAGTTCCGAATGATTGATTCAGATCCCATAATACAGGAGAGAATCTAGAATTATTATCTTTAAACATATAAAAATTATGTGGAATAGAATTGATAGGCCCATCAAGACTAACTGTTAAATTTAGAAATGCCATCATCCATAATGTCCTATCAATATCTAAAATATTCTCAACATGTAAAAAATGATTATTGAATGTGTCTGTGAAATTTTGTAAATCTGTCCAATCATTTGATGAAATCATTTCATAAGGTCTTGCATAACAATTTGAATCAGAATAAAATTGCCAAATACCTAAAGGGTTATTATTACATCCGGAAATCTGAATGGAATTATTTTGTGCCTTAAAAAAAGGACCTTTTCTTTCATAAAAATTTTCATTTGTAAAATCATTGTCTATAGACTGAACAAGCACATATATTCCATACCACACAGAATTGATATAAACACTCGCATATGCAGCTTGAGGAGCTGGCATATATTCCCTAGCTATTTCATACCCTAAGATTTCTCTTACCAAAGAAGGATCACTAAATCCATTAGAAAGTTTCAATACATTATATCCATCGATAGATTGACCATTATTAATATAATCTAATTTTAAATTAAGTGGCCTCTTGTTATGATTCAAATTAAATAATGCACTGCCTTTATATTTAACACCCACATCTTGATCCGCGATACCATCAATTAAAATAGAATCAGCTACTAGTCTTTGATCTAGATTATTCATATAATATAAATCTAATGTATCATTCCAATTTGGTTCAGAAAAAAAAATCTCAATAGTTCTAATACCAGTATCAAATACTGACTGGGAATGAGATAAAATGTGTATAAAAACACATATGAAAATATATCTTAATTTCATCTATTATTTTTTTGTAAATATAGGACAAATAGTATAAAATTAATTAACTATTAATCTTTGTATTATTTTTTCGTTATTATTTAAAGTAATTTCTAGAATGTAAATCGATTTATCTAAGTATTCTAATATTAATTTTTTACTATTATTTACAGATCTTCTTAAAACTAAGTTGCCAAGAATATCAAAAACCTGTAAATCAATAACATCTTTTTCTAAATTAACATGAAAATTTCCGTTATTAGGATTAGGATAAATAACTTGCTTTGTGTTTTCATTAAAATCAAAATTTGTTGTAAAATCTAAGATCTTTGAAACTCCTGTAGTAGTAGAGATCCAAATGTTATCTTCATTATCAATATCTATATCTTTTATATTTTCTCCAACAAGTCCATCAGAAATATCTAGAGATTCCCATTCTAATCCATCCCAATAAGCAATTGCCCCTATTGACAAATATCCTACATATATCGCAGCCCATATTCTTCCTTTAGAGTCAATCTCAATATCCACTACAGGATTTAGTGTGTCTGGAGGAGGCATTATAAACATCCTAGTATGATGAGTATATTGTAAATTATCAGAACTCAAAACTGTTATACCACTAGAGCTACCTATCCATTTATTATCATAAATATCAATCTCTAGATCTGTAATATTTTGTGACAATAACCCTTGAGAAGTATCATATTGGATAAAATTTACTCCATCAAATTTAGTCACACCTCCTAAAGGAGAAGAAAACCAAATATCCCCGTTGGAGTCAAAAGCTGTTGAGTTTACTCCACTCCAATGTAAATCAGGAGATGAATAAGAACTAAAATTAATACCATCATAATAAGACACTCCTAAATTAGTACCAACCCAAACCCATCCATTTGGGGCTTCATCAATACTTTTAATCTGATTAGAAATCAATCCACTATTAATATTAAATGTAGTCCATGATTGACCATTAAAATAATATAAACCATAATCATTACCTATCCAAACATCTCCATTTATCATGTGTTTAATTACTTTTATATTTGTATAAGAATTTAAAGTATCCCATTCTATTCCATTAAATATCTGAACCGCATTAGGTGTTCCAATCCAAACAACTTCATTGGCATTTGGATCAACATCAATACACTCAACATAATTATCAAAATGTAACCCTTCATTTATTGTATAATTAATTATTGTTTGCGAATAAAGTGTTACACTAAAAAACACAAGCAGTATAGTAGAAACTCTCATAATTATTTTATTTTAATTAATTTAATAGTAGATTCACTACTATTATTCAAAAATACAAAATATAAACCTTGATTCCAGCTAGAGGTATTAATAATATTACTATTTTTTGATGTAGACTTAAAAATATTTCTTCCATACAAATCAGTAATATAAAAATCAAATTCTGAGTCAATCACCAATTGCTCATTAAAAGGATTAGGATAACAATTTAATAACTTATCTTCTATTTTTATTATATCTGTAATATTATTATTTCCATCAAATGTTGGTGTTAAAATAGAGAAATTACCATATCCATTAGGAGTTCTTCCGAAAGATAAATCTTCTGGCTGACCATAAAATGTAATAGAATCAATTAAAGTTCCATCAGAGTTAGATAACATTATAGTTTCTCCTAAATTAGATAACTTAAAATTCGCATGATTACCTCCTTGTTTTCCATCTTCATCAGCCCAAACTATATAATATGATTTTGGATTTATCGCGGCATTTGGTAGTTCCCATTTATAAATATTAGACAATGTATCTGTTAAAAAAAGACCTTTAGTTGAAATTACATAGTCAGTCATATTATATAATTCTATCCAATCTTCAAAATTACCACTATTATCAGAAACTACATTTTTATTATTTGACATAATTTCATTTATTACAAGAGATGAACTATCTAGAATTAAGTTTAAATTATAATATTCATATGATGATCTAACTGGTGAAAAAATTCCAGAAGAATCATTTTCTGCATAAAAAAAATAATCAATATTATTGCTGCAATTCGAAATTTTTACGCCAAAAATTCCATCTCCTGGCAGACTATCATAATGATTCCCATCGTCATACATTTGTATATGCCTAAATCTCATATTATCTCCATATCTATATGACATCTGTACATATTGAGCATTATCAACATCTACTGTAAAAAATAAATCTGAACCAAGATTTAAACTATTTGGAGAATAAGAAATATTAGAAATACTAGGCTCTCCTGTAAATCCTTTATAATTACTCAAATATATAGATCTAGAATCCATCAATTGAGCAATTCCAGGAACAATAGTTGAAGGTAAACTTAATTGAGAGTTTAAATTAACTAAAAAATCAGAGTATGAGTAGAACTTATTGGTATCATTTTGTACATACGAATCAATTATATTTTGTAAATACTGGGATCTATAGTAATAATCTTGATTAATGAAATTTTCTTCCATTATTGTTCTTATATGGGCTAAATACATTTTTCTGTATCTTTCTACTTCAAATAATTTCCTCATAAGCGGCCTTGGAGATACAGAGATGTAATTATAGTGATTTAATGGATCCATTTCTTGAGATTGTTGAATACTAAATCCAGAAAAAAATAATTGAGATGCGTCTGTTAAATTAAATGAACCAAAAGACATATTTAGATCCCATAAAATTGGAGAAAATTGATTAGAATTATTTTGATACAAATAATAATTCTGAGAATATCCTACATAAGAATCAAAATTAATCAAACAGTAATTAAATGCATGCATCCATAGTGTCCTATTAATATCAAGAATATTTTCTAAACTATCAGTAAAATTATTTAAAGTATCAATTAAATGAAATAAATCTGACCATCCATAATCAGATTCAATATCATAATATGGATAATAATTTGTACTATCATTTCCGTGTGCAAAACTAAGATCTGAATTTAATCCTCCTGGAAATATTTGAAGATTTTCTGGGTTACATTTAAAAAATGAATTATATCTGCTAGAAAAATGTTTGTTAATAAAATCCTTATTTATTGCCTCTACATTTGTATACAAACCCCATAATGTATCATTAATATATAGATTCGCAAAATTAGATTCTGGCGCAGGCATATATTTCCTAGCAATCTCATATGACAAAACTTCCCTAATAAAAGAAGGGTCATGGTATATATTAGATAATTTTATTTTGTCAATCCCATTATGATCTTGATTTTTTATCGAATAATCTAACTTAATGTTAAAAGGATTCTTAACTCTATTAACTGAAACTGAACTAAAACCTTTATACCTAACTCCAACACTATCATATTGGACTCCATCAATTAACAAATCTGCAAATATCCTTTGCTTGTCACCAAGAACATATAAACTATCAAGTAAATCATCCCAATTAGCATCATAAAAATATATTCTTATCTCTTTTATAGAGTCAACATTATAAAAACTATTTTGAGAATACAAACATTGAGTATAAAAAGCTTGAAATATTATTATTATAATATATAATATTCTACACACTTATCCTTTAATAATTTTCTTACAAATATAATTTCCTGAGATATCAATTAAATAGATCATATATACTCCATCATTTAATGATGATAAATTTATTTCCTTAATTTTTTCTCCTTTATATCTTATTATATATTCTGATTCAAGAATTTTTTGACCTAAATAATTAATTATTTTAATTGAACTAAAATCATCTGCAATCATATCAAAAAATATAACACCAGTAGTGGGGTTTGGATAAAAATCATTTAATTTATTATTTTCTAATACAGAAACATTAACACATTCTTGTATACAATCATTAAGATTACTATATTGACCAGATCCATCACCAGGATCTGTACAATTATAATTATTATCACAATTCCAGCTTTCAAAATTAAAACAACTAGTACTATTAATATTATTCATATATGGTTCTAATGCAATTATACCTGGATAATCACATTCATATCTAAATCCTTTTTGAGATTGTGAATTATAAGGACCCCATACTATACTGCCGTTAGAATCTACTTCATACATAACACCAGAACCTCCTTGTCCAGCTGAAGCATTAACAAATATATTACCATTGGACATTCTATCTGAAGCTGATTGACCGGGAGCGGAATACACGCATTGATATCTAGTAGAATAGCTAATAGGATCGTAAGGCTGACCTTGATTCCTGAAATAAGTAAATCCAGTAACAGTATCCAATGGTGCCTTAATGCCATCAATTGTAGACTGATTATTACCTCCTCCACTATTGTTAAATATTTGTAAAAAACCACTATTAGGTCTTCCGTCATTAGTAATCCATCTTACATCATGTACAGCATTTGGAATTATCTGTGGAGCAGAAAAACCATAGTTTGATGGATTTCCCCATCGATATAAAATATCTCCTCCCATTCCTGAATTTCCACCTGAGTGAGATGCGGCTTCTAATGTTGTTGTACTATGGTCAATAATATATATTTCTGAAGCAAATCTTGAAGAAAAAGCTATTTGATCTAATTCTTCATTATAATCAACCCCATTTACATGAAACCAATCTCCACTTGAGCCTCCAGGACCACCACCACCTCCTGTAATCATATTAATATCTATCAACTCAGGATGATCCGAAATATTAGAAACATAATTTGGTTTGTTAGGATCAACATCTTGACATAAATGATCCCATATATGCCATTCCCATATAATGTTTGCTCCACCATTTCCATCATCTTTGATTTCAACAAAATGAGTTGGCCATTTTCCATTGTTTCCAACATTTCCTGTAAAACCAGCAGCATAAACTTCAGATTGAGTTTTCACCTCCCAAGCAGTTAATAAAACATTATCACCAATTAAAGTAATATCATGATGACTTAAATGATCACTATTAGAATATACATAATCCCATACTACAGTTCCATCAGGAGCAATTTCTTGAACTCTACCACCCTCAGCTGCTCCTCCTAAAATATTTCCATTATTTTTAGTTCCTCTTACTAAATTACCATTCTCCTTTAGTAAAACTGTATAATTACATTCAGTATTCATATTCCATGTATGCGCGATATTTTGATTCTCATCAATTAAATATGTAGTATTTGAGCCCTGAGAATTATATAAAGCAAAGCCATTAAAATTCTGAGATTTTATAGACCAAGGCACAGTAATTAGTAATAAAGTTAATACAAATTTATTCATTTTCTTGTTTTATATATAAAATTAATATAGTACAGCTAATATAGAATATATTATCATCTATTCATTCTCTGATATATATATTTTTTTAGCTTTTTCCCAATAGAGATCCATCTGCTCTAAATTCATATTATCTAAGATAATATTTTCTTCTTTAATTATATTTTCCATAATCTGAAATCTTTTAATAAATCTTCTATTTGTTCTTTCTAACGCATCTTCAGGGTTTACATTAATAAATCTTGAAAAATTTGTTAAAGCAAATAATACATCTCCAAATTCTGATTCAACTCTATCTAGATTGCCATTTACTATCTCATTTTTTAATTCCTCTATTTCTTCCAATACTTTACTCCAAACCTGCTCTTTATTTTCCCAATCAAAACCAATACCACTAACTTTTTCTTGAATCCTATAAGATTTAATAATAGATGGTAAAGAACTTGGAATCCCTTCTAACACAGAATTTTTTCCTTCTGACAATTTAATTTTCTCCCAACTCTTTTTAACTTCTACTTCATCTTTTACTTTTTTATCTCCATAAATATGAGGATGTCTATTAATTAATTTATCACATATTCCGTTTATAACATCAGCAATATCAAACTTATTTTTTTCAGAAGCTATCTTAGCATAAAAAACTATATGTAATAAAATATCACCAAGCTCTTTTTTCACCTCATCCATATCTTCATTTAAAATTGCATCTGAAAGTTCATATGTTTCTTCAATAGTTAAATGTCGTAAACTTTGAATAGTTTGTTTCTTATCCCATGGACATTGTTCTCTTAATTCATCCATTATTTTAATTAATCTTAAAAATGAATCTGTTTTTTTCTTCATAAAATTTCTTTGTAAATTTAATTATTGGTAATTAAAATATTAGTTTTGCAATATAATAAAACAACATGGAACAATTCTTTCAATTATTCTTAATTAGTACATTTTTTTTATTAATTGTATTTGCAGGTATAGGTATTAAAATATTGGTAAAGAAAAATGGTGAATTTTCGGGAACTTGTGCAAGTCAAAACCCATTCTTAAACAAAGAAGGTGAGAATTGTAGTTTCTGCGGAGCAGAAGCTAATGATAAATGTAAAAATTTAGAAAATTAATTTATTGAAAATTTTCAGAGGAAAATGTACTAACATTTCCTTTTCTATCTGAATAAACAAAATAAATTCTTGAGTTAGGATTTTTCTTTATATAATCTTTTGTCTTCTTTACTCCCATAACCATAAATGCAGTAGCAAATGCATCAGCCATCATACATGATTCATGAATTACACTTACAGATAACATTCTATTATTTGCAAAATATCCAGTTTTAGGATCAATACTATGAGAGTATCTGACTCCATTTATTTCCCTGAAATTTCTATAGTTCCCAGAAGTTGCTAAAGAAGCATTTTTTAAAGGAATAATTAATTGAAATTCATCCATCTTTGAAATATCTTCATTAGGCTTGCTAATACCAACTAACCAAATTTCATTCTCAGCATTTCTACCTGAACACCTAATCTCACCTCCAATTTCAATAAGATATCTGGTTATTCCTCTAGATTCAAAAAAATCAGAAATCAAATCTACTGAATATCCTTGAGCAATAGCATTAAAATCTAATTTCATATTATTTGGAAGTTTAATACTATCTCTAATTATATCAACTTTAGAAAAAGATACATAGTCTAACAACTGATTAACATAGTTAGAATCAACTATTTTGGGATTTTCTGAAGAACCAAAACCCCAATAGTCTGTCAATGGAGATATTGTACAATCAAAATATTTATCACTAGCTATATATACAATCTTAGCTGCATTAAACACATCATTTAACATGAAATCAACTTTTGTTTTCTTTCCATTATTAATATTAGAAATCAAAGAATAATCATTATAAGTTGACAAAGATGAATCTATCTCTAATAGTATACTATCAATTTGAGACTCAAAATCAACTCCATTAGAGCTTATATATTTGATATGATAATATGTTCCCTGAGTATTTCCAAAATTCTGAATTAAAACCGTAGAATTATCATTTTTACAAGTTATAAATAGTAATATTATAAATAAATATCTTATTTTGAATAATTTCTCCATTTTTCTAATAAATTATAAAAATCCTGAGGCAGATCTGAATCAAAACTAACTAAATTCTTAGTACTTGGATGAATAAAAGATAGTGATTTAGCATGCAATGCATGTCTATCACATAATTTAAAACAATTTTTAACAAATTGTTTATACTTAGTAAATGTAGTTCCCTTAAGTATCTTATCTCCTCCATATACTTCATCATTAAATAATGGATGTCCTATATGTTTTAGATGCACCCTAATTTGATGAGTTCTTCCAGTCTCTAACTTACATTCTATTAATGTAGTATATCTAAACCTTTCTATTACTTTCCAATGAGTAACAGCATGTTTACCGTAGTCTTCATTAGGAAATACATCCATAACTTTTCTATTCTTCAAACTCCTGCCAATATTTCCAGAAATAACTCCTTCATCAAATTTTAAATCACCCCATACTAAAGCTAAATATTTTCTATCTATATCCCTTTTCTGAAATCTAGAACTTAAATATCTCATTGAGATCTCATTTTTAGCAACAACTAATATACCAGATGTGTTTTTATCTATCCTATGAACAAGTCCAGGTCTATTACTATTATTCAAATCAGGTAAATTATTAAAATGGTAAATTAAAGCATTTAATAATGTACCACTATAATTACCATATGCTGGGTGTACTACCATACCAGCAATTTTATTTACTATTATAAAGTCATCATCTTCATATACTATTTCTATTGGTATATCTTGTGGAATTAAATCAATTTTTTGTGGAGGATCTTTATATTCTACAGTCACAATATCTCCAGGTTTTACTTTGTAATTTGATTTAACTGAAATATCATTTACAAAAATATTTCCATTTTGCGCAGCTTGCTGCAACTTATTTCTACTAGCATTTTCAATAAAATTCATGAGAAATTTATCTACTCTCAAAGGGTCTTGACCTTGCTTAGCTTCAAATCTATAATATTCAAATAATTCAAGATTTTCTTCCATTAAATCTTATAATTCATTATTAAGATTTCTGTTCCTTTATTTTGCTTTCTTCCTTTCAATGCGGAAGCCGCTTTTACAAATTTTTTTTCTTTCCAGATAAATTTATTTTTTGGCATCCATTTTGATAATAAATCAAAGTTATAATACGAAAGAGCAAACCTTCCTTTTATTTGTGATAATTGAGTACATAAATCTCTATGATCATTATCATCAAACTGATGTAATGAATAATAATCTTCTGTTTTCCAATATGGTGGATCAACATAAAAAAATGTCTTTTCAGAATCATATTTATTAATTACTTCTTTATAACTTAAATTATCACAATTACTTATTTTCTCTAATTTTTTAATAATCTCAGGATTTTTTAATCTTTTTCTGAATGAATCAAATTTGGATCTATATTTACCTTTTAAATCAATAAATTTTGCTTTTTCAGCATTTAAACCAGAAAATACCTGAGTCATAATATATGCATATTTAAATCCATATTCATAATCTCCCAATTTAATTGAGTCAATATTTTTATTTTCAAATATTTGTTTTTGAAATTTGTAAAATAATTCCTCGTCTTGAGCAACAATATCTTTCATGTAATTATAAAATTCTATTGGACTTCTACAACATTCGAATAGATTAACCATATATCTATTAAAATCATTATATACTACTTTTTTTAATTTAGGCTTATTGTATATATTACCATTTATATAAACCCAAAAAGCTCCACTAAAAACTTCAATGTAAATTTCTATATCATCTGGAATATAGTTGCCAATCCATTTAGCCATTCTACTTTTACCTCCAATATAACTAATCATTAATGTATCAAAATTTTTCTATTATAAACTCTATTTCCTTCTAATATCTGTAATATATATACTCCATTTTTTAATCTTTTTCTATCAATAATTAACTCTGAATTTGAGGATATAAAAGATTGACATATTCTTCCTGAAATATCTATAATATTAAATCGTCTATATTTCTCTTCAGAGAACATGACACTAGATTGATTTGAAAATGGATTAGGATAAATTTTACAATTAAATATTAAATCTTCTATTTCATGATTAATTAAAGGTTTATCATAATTAAATACTGGGCGAATCATCCATGATCCTGAAAATTGAGAATTAAACCATCCATTACCAATATTATATAACATATAATCATTAGAATTATTATTCTTATCTAAACCAATATTTAATACATCTGAATTGATTTGTTCTATACCGATAAAAAAAGATCCAACGAGGCCAACTCCTTCTTCTAAATAATAATTTGTGAACTTTCCTCTATTATCATATGACAACTTCACAGTATCAGCATACAATAAAATTCCTGGTTCACCATTATCGTAGTCCCAAACCTTTAATATAAAATCTGTGTTCGTTAAGTCTTCATTCATTTCAACAAATTTAACTTGAATAACTCTCAAACTATCAGGTCTATTCAGTTTGAACTCATAAGCAATTTTAGCTCCATTAACATTAATACCATATGCTGACTCCTCACTACCATCATCATAGGAAAAATGACTGAAAAATTTTTGAACATTTATTAGTGTGTCATTGACCTTATTATCTCCAGGAGGTGTGTTAATTAAATTACGCACAATAAAAGAAGCACTATCTTGAGAGGTTATGGGAAACATTTGATCATATAACATTACATGGGGAGAATTCAATATATAATTTCCATAATAATCATATGGAGGCACATCCACATTCCTAGATGAATTATTCCCTCCAATTATAGGATAATGAAATAGTAAATTTCCATTCAAATTGAAAATGTCATACCTATAATCTATAGATTGAATTCCTGTAGTATTATTTCTTATTGTAATAGTTAAAGAGTCATTAAGTTCATTACTTATATTATTCACATAATGTACCCATGGCATTTCTGTATATCTTTTTAACAGGTTTGGTGTTTTATCTACAAAAGAGATATCATCCAAACTTAATGTATCAAATGATGAATCAAAAACATCTAATTTTACATAATCTATATGCCAATGATCAAAGTTTCCTGAAAGAGTAGCTAAATTTCTAAAACGAAACTGAAAATCTGAAACAAGATATTCAGTATTGGTAAATACATATGAAAACTTATTAAATTCTGTTAAAGCTCCACCCTCTTCTCTCCAAATTGTATTCCATATAATATTTCCAATAGAATCTTTAAGAGCAAACTCTAAAAATAAGGAGTCTTCTATTTGAGGGTCATTACCTAAACCTTGCTTCTGATAATAAAACATTATAAAAGCAGTATCAATTTGGGATAGATCTATTTTTTGTGATGTCAATGTATCTGCACCATGTGAAGAATTAAGAACTGTATAGATATCATAAGCTCTTCCATTTTCATCTAAACCATCAAATGTTGCCACACCAATTGTTACTGGATTAATTGGATACTGTTGATTAACATACACATAATTATCAATCCATAGATTGGAATCAGGAATTGTTGAATTATATGAAAAATCATCAATAAAAGGAATATCAATTGAAGATTTTTCTAAAAACCTAAACTTCTTATTATCTAACAATTTGCTATTGTAAGTTAACTCGTTTAATACTTCTTGAGAGTATAAACTATTATATAATATTATTAAAAAAAGTAGTATTATTTTCATTGAATTGAAATTGTATCATTTCCAACTGGAACAGACATATGCTGACTTATAATTACATCAACCATATCTCCTTCTTGTAATTTAGAATTAGATAAAGGTCTCTGAAAGGAAACAAAAGAATTAAATGTATCAGTAATTAACCCATCTGCCACTATTTCTCCTAATTTTAAATTATTTGTATGTAATACTTCATCTGCCATTAACAAAGTATTACCTATAATATTTGGAACTATAATTTGGATGTCACTCCTGCCACTTCCAAAATGCAAGGTTATTGTTGAACCTTTAATAACTTCTTGACCTGGAAAAACCTCTAAGTTATTTACTGTAAGTTTAGTAACCACAGATGATACTTTATTGAATGTAGATGTCTTGTAACTTTCAACATTAAAAAACTCTTGTAAATTCATTGTCGCCTCTCTCTCAGATTTATTAAACACATCAGGTATTGAATATTTAGGATCACTTAGACGGTTTATAGTTAAATATATTTTTCTCCCATTTTTTACATAAGTGCCAGATAAAGGGTCTTGTGAGAAAACAGTACCTTTTGGAACAGAATCTGTATATATAGAATCAATAATTTCATAATTAAGCCCTAAATTTTCTATTTCAGAAATTGCCTCACTAACATTAAAACTTGTAAAACTCTTCAATTCAAATTCTTTAGAGTTGAGAGTATATTTATTTAAGTAAATTAAAAGAAAGTAAAAAAACAAAAGACAGCAAATAGAAGAAATAGTCAAATGAAAATAAAAAGATTTATTTTTAATAGTATTTTTCATATAATCCATATAAGAGAATACAAATATAAAAATTATAAGAAGGAAATTAACAATATAATTTATAGATTTGTTGAAATATATTTTTTCTTATGAAAGAAATTGCAATACTTACTGGGGGAGACTCAAATGAATATGAAATTTCAATTCAATCTGCTAAAATAGTCCTAAATAATTTAAACAAAGAAAAATATAATGGAACTATTATACATCTAAAAAACGGTGTTTTTACGACTTATTCTGACAATAAAAAAATAAATACTAAAGATCTAACAATCACAATAAATGAAAGTAAAATACAATTCGATTTTGTATTCATAGCTCTTCATGGACCTCCAGCTGAAAATGGTGATATCCAAAAGTTGTTTGATAAACTGAAAATCCCCTACAGCAGTTGTAGTTCTTCAATATCTGAAATGACATTTAATAAGTTTAAATGTAATAATAAATTAAAAGAATTAGGATTCAATTGTGCTAATTCATTGCTTTATATAAGAAACGATCATATAAACAATGATTATATAATAAAGGAATTAAAACTACCAGTTTTTGTAAAACCGAATCAATCTGGAAGCAGTTTAGGAATCTCAAAAGTAAAAAAGAAATCAGATTTAAAATCTGCAATTCAAGAGGCACTATTATTTGATGAAAACATCATTATTGAAGAGTATATTAATGGGATAGAACTTAGTTGTGGGGTTCTTAGAATAAAGAAAAAAATAATAACACTACCAATCACTGAAATAATTTCTGAAAATGAATTTTTTGACTATAAAGCAAAGTATGAAGGTATGTCACAAGAAATTACACCAGCTAAGATAAGTGAAGAGATTGCAATAAATATTAGAAAAATCACAACCAATATATATGAAAAATTGGACTTAAGAGGAGTATGTAGAATTGATTTTATCTTAAAGAATAAAATCCCTTACATAATAGAAATCAATACAATTCCAGGACTTTCACAAGAGAGTATAATACCTAAACAAGCAAAAGAAGCTGGCATTTCATTGAAAGAACTTTTTGACTATTGCATTGAAAATACAATAGAATAATTAATTATATTAGCCATATTAATAATTTTACAAAATGACTGAAAAATCAAACGATGAAAAACTTAAAATCTTACATGAAAGATTAAAAGTAATTAAAGAAAAAAAAGAAGAACAAGAAAATCCTATATCTAATGAAAAAACACAGAATACACAAGTCTTACAAAAAGATGAAGAGAACTCAGTAAAATTTGTAAACAAACAAGAAAACAATAAAAACAAAAATGGATTAATCAAATATTTGATAATCACTATTTTATTCATTGTAATTGGATATTTTTCTATAGGTTTTATTAAAAATAATGATTCTCCTAATTCTATGAATGAAGATCATTCAGAAATCTATGATAATGAAATTACATACCAGAAATCAGAATTCAATGGAAATTATATTATTGTTCTTAATGATTTTATCGAACTTAGTGAAGCTGAAAAAGAAGTCATAATATTAAAAAACGATGGTTATGAAGCAGGAGTTTTTCAATTATCTGGTGTCTCTAATTCTAAAAAAGAGATATTTCAAACATTTATAGGACCATTTAATAAATTACAAGAAGCCAATCAATATCTCAAATCAAATGTAAATAACTATCTTACAGGTGGGAATGTGATAGAATTGAAATAATTTAATTATAAATCTATATTGATCTTAGAAAATCAATAGACTTATCTATGTCAATATATAATACCCTATCTTCAGAAAGAAATTTTACACTTTTTCTATATTTTGAGATAAAATTTTCAATAAATAATGAAGATTTAGATTTCCTTAGATCAAGAGCTTGAGCTGCATTCATCAGTTCAATTGCAAGTATTTTTTCAGTATTCATGATTATTTTATATAACTTAGTAGCTGCATTAGCTCCCATACTTACATGATCCTCTTGACCATTAGAACTTACAATAGAATCTGTAGATACAGGATTGCATAAAAGTTTATTCTGATTTACAATAGAAGCTGAAGTATATTGAGTTATCATCATTCCTGAATTTATTCCAGGGTTTTTTACTAAAAAATTAGGAAGACCTCTTGATCCTGATATTAATTGAAAAGTTCTTCTTTCTGATATATTTCCGAGTTCAGAAATAGCTAGAGACAAAGAGTCCATTGCAATAGATAATATTTGTCCATGAAAATTACCTCCAGATATAATCTTATCTTGATCAGGAAATACAGTAGGATTATCTGTAACAGAATTTATCTCTATTGAAAAAACACTATCTACATAATCTATAATATCTTTTGTGGCTCCATGTACTTGAGGTATACATCTAAATGAATATGGATCTTGTACTGACTGTTTTACTTGAGATTGTATTGCCGAACCTTCCAAAAATTTTCTAATATTTTCAGAGGTTTTAATCTGACCTATATGAGGTCTAACACTATGAATTAGATTGTCGAAACAATCAGTTCTTGCATTGAATGAATCAATAGAAACACTACTAATTAAATCAGAAAGATATGAGATTTTCTTTGATTTAATTAGACACCATACTCCATAAGCAGACATAAACTGTGTGCCATTCAATAACGCTAAACCTTCCTTAGATTTTAATTCTATAGGATCCCAACCTATATCCATAATCAAACTTTCTGTAGATTTCTTATTATTAATACCATTTTTAAAGATATTTACCTCACCCATTCCAATCAAAACTAAAGACATATGGGCTAATGGAGACAAATCTCCAGAAGCTCCTAAAGAACCTAATTGATAAATTACTGGGGTGATATGTCTGTTAAACATGTCAATTAATCTATTGACTGTTATTAATTGGATAGCTGAATGTCCATAAGATAAAGATTGAATTTTTAATAATATCATAATTCTTACTATATCATTAGGAACTTCATCTCCTGTACCACAAGCATGAGAAATTACCAGGTTTTTTTGAAGTTGATCTATGTCCTTATTAGGAATTTTATGGTTACATAAAGAACCGAAACCAGTATTAACACCATATATTGGATCATGAGAATTCAGAATTTTATTATCAAGATATTTTCTACACTTAACTATTCTATCTATGGAATCTTTAGACAGTTTTATTTTCTTGTTTTGACTAATTATACTTGTAATATCTGCAAGAGTTAATTTTCTCTCACCAATAATATAAAGATCAGACATTATTTTTAATTTTATTTACAAATTCAGAGAAAAGTATACTGCTTTGGAATCCAGTACTCATCTCCTTTACCATTATTAAATTATTATTCATTTCATTTTCCCCGACTATAACAACAAACTTAACTCCTTTCTTGTTAGCATAATTCATTTGTTTCTTTAATTTAGAGTTATTTGGATAAATCTCAGAATTAACGCCATTTTCCCTAAGTTCTTTCAATAATTTCAAACAAAATATAGATTCCTTTTTCCCTAGATTAGCAAACATTACTTTTATTCTATTATCAATGATCTCAGGAAACAAATTTAGTTCCTGCATAACAATATAAATTCTATCTATTCCAAATGAAATGCCAACACCAGACATGTTATTTAATCCAAAAAAAGAAGTTAAATCATCATATCTTCCTCCTCCAACAATAGAACCAACATTAATATCATTTTGTTTAACTTCTAAAATACAACCAGTATAATAATCAATTCCTCTTGCTAGAGTTATATCAAATTTTAATTTAGATCCCTTTAGACCTAAATTTTCAATATTATTAATAACAAAATCAAGCTGTTCAGCACCTTCAACTCCAATTGCAGATGCACTTATCAAATCCCTTAATTGCGTTGTATCTTTTACATCAATAAATTTATCTAACAATAATAAAGATTCCTCAGAAATTCCTATTTTTAACATTTCTTCTTTAGCTTTATCTATTCCAATTTTGTCAATTTTATCTAAGATTATTACAATATCATTAAATAATTCATTTGCATTCATTAATTCAATCATTCCACTTAATAATTTTCTATTATTTATAGATATTTCAACATTTGGAATATTTAAATTATTGAAGACATTATCACAAATCAGAATTAATTCAATCTCTGAAATCAGAGAATCAGTTCCAATAAAATCTGCATCACATTGAAAAAATTCTCTAAATCTACCTTTTTGAGGTCTATCTGCTCTCCATACGTTTTGCATTTGATATCTTTTAAAAGGAAAAATTATTTCATTCCTGTTTTGAGCAACATATCTAGCAAAAGGAACTGTCAAATCATATCGCAATGCTTTATCTGAAATCTCTTTTGTTAATAATTTTGATGTTATTTCCTTTTTCAGATCAACTTTAGATAAATAGTCACCAGAATTTAATACTTTAAAAATTAATCTATCACCTTCTTCACCATATTTACCGGTAAGAGTGTCTAAATTTTCCATAGATGGTGTCTCTATCGGAGAAAAACCAAATAGATCAAAGGTATCTTGAATTATAGATAATATGTAGTTTCTCCTGTACATTACAGATGGAGAAAAATCTCTCATTCCTTTAGGCGTTGAAGAATTGGTTCTCATTGCATTAATAATTTATGTTGCAAATATCGTAAAATATAATTGATAAAAATGATTACTTTTGAATCATAAAAAAATTCGCATAAATATTATGACCTATTTAGAAGATTAATATTTAAATAAAGAGAAATGATTGTTATATGAAAAAGTACTTATCTCTAATAAAATTTAGCCATACAATTTTTGCAATGCCATTTGCCCTAATTGGATTTTTCTTAGCAATTAGAAAAGAACAATTTGAATGGTTCACTCTAATATATATTTTACTATGTATGGTTTTTGCACGCTCTGCTGCGATGGCCTTTAACCGATATATTGATAGAGACATCGACACTAAAAACCCTAGAACTTCTAAAATCAGAGAAATACCAAATGGAAATATAGAAGCAAATAATGCTCTTATTTTTGTAATCATATGTTCTTTACTTTTTATTATTTCAACATATTTAATTAATAATATTTGTTTTTATCTATCGCCTGTTGCACTTATAATAATTCTTGGATATAGTTTTACTAAAAGATTTACATCTCTATGTCATATAGCTTTAGGATTGGGACTTTCATTATCTCCCATTGGGTCTTATCTTGCTGTTACGGGAAAATTTAATATCATTCCTGTATTATTTTCAATAGCTGTTCTTTTTTGGGTATGCGGTTTCGATATTATCTACTCTTTACAAGATGAAGAATTTGACAAAAAACAAAACTTGCATTCATTTCCTGTTTTATTAGGAAAAAGAAAATCCTTAATCTTTTCAAAATTTTTCCATTTTATTGCTATAATAATTCTTTTATTGATAGGACATAATTTTGAATTTAACTCTTTTTACTGGTTAGGATATTCGATTTTTTCAATACTAATTTTATATCAACACAGTTTGGTTTCAGAATATGATTTAAGTAAAATAAATCTTGCTTTTTTTACTACTAATGGAATTGCTTCTGTGATTTTTGGGTTCTTTGTGATTCTAGATATTATATTAAAATAATATGAAAAAAACATCCCTATTTATATTAATATTTATCCATATCAGCATGGAATTAAATGCTCAAAATTACTTTCAACAAGAAGTAAATTATACTATTAATGTAGAATTAGATGATATTAATCATTTACTCATTGCTGATCAGAAAATACAGTATATTAACAATTCTCCAGAAGATTTAGAATTTATTTGGTTTCATATTTGGCCAAATGCATATAAGGACAATAGTACTGCGCTAGCAAAACATGAACTTGAAAATGGAAATCTCAATATTTGGAATGCTAAAAAAGAAGATAGAGGTTTTATTTCAGATTTAGACTTTCATGTAAATGATAGTTCTATTAAATGGACGTATCATCCTGAACATATTGATATCTGTAAATTAATATTAAATACCCCTGTAAAATCAGGTGATACTATCATAATAAAGACACCATTTAAAGTTAAAATACCTAATGCTAAACTATCAAGATTAGGACACCTGGGACAATCTTATATGATTACACAATGGTATCCAAAACCAGCTGTATATGATAATAATGGATGGCATATAATGCCCTACCTAAGTCAGGGTGAGTTTTACTCTGAATATGGAAGTTTTGATGTAAGCATAACTTTACCAAACAATTATACTGTTGGATCTACAGGAGATTTGCAAAATAAATCAGAAATTGAAAGAATCAACCTTTTATCAAAAATTTCTGATACAATCACAAATTTTGGTACAAATATGAGTTTTCCGAAATCTGAAGAAAGAAAAAAAACTATACGTTATATTCAAAAAAATATTCATGATTTCGGTTGGTTTGCTGATAAAAGGTATCACATATTACAAGGAAGTGTAGATCTTCCCTACTCAGGAAGAAAAGTTCATTTATATACAATGTTTACAAATAACGAAGCTCATTTATGGAAGAATTCTATTGAATACATGAGAGATGCTATTTATTACTATTCTCTTTGGAATGGAGATTATCCATTTAATCATTGTACAGCAGTAGATGGCACAATAGCTGCTGGAGGTGGAATGGAATACCCAAATGTAACAGTAATTGGAGAGAGTAATAATGAAAGAGCTTTAGAGACTGTAATAATGCATGAAGTTGGACATAATTGGTTTTACGGAATATTAGGTAATAATGAAAGAGATTATGCATGGATGGATGAAGGTATAAACTCATATTATGAGAACAGATATATGAATACAAAATATCCAAATGAAAAAATAATAGATTTAATTCCAAGTTCTATCTTAAGAATATTAGACTTAACTGATGCGTCAAATAAACAAATAATGGGTGAATTAATATATTTTATGGGATCTTGGACAGCAAAAGATCAACCAATTGAATTTCCATCAGAAAATTATACTCCGATAAATTATGGTGGAATAGTATATATGAAAACAGGAATCTGTTTTGAATATTTAGAAGCATATTTAGGTCAAGAATTATTTGATCAATGTATGAGAGAATATTTTGAAACATGGAAATTTAAACATCCTCAACCAAAAGATTTAAAGAAAATATTTGAAGATATTACAAAAAAAAATCTTAGTTGGTTTTTTGAAAACATGATTAAAACTACCAATCGCTTAGATTACAGTATTAATAAAGTTGTTGAAGGAGTTAAAAAAATTGAAATTACAATTGAAAATAAAGGTGAAATTTCTGGACCTTTTGTTATATGTGGCATTAAAGATAGTTTAATTTTAGAAAAAATTTGGATAGATGGGTTTGAAGGTAAAAAGACTATATATTATCCAAAAGGAAGTTATGACTATATATGTATAGATTATTTTGGTGAAATGCCAGAAGTTAATAGAAATAATAATTTTTACAAAACTAAAGGGTTATTTAAAAAAATTGAACCTATTAAATTACAAATCATCGGAAGCTTATATAACCCAAATAAAACACAAATTTTTTATCATCCAAATATTAATTGGAATGACTACAATAAATTATCTTTAGGACTAAATATTTATAATAAATTTATTCCTCAATCAGGATTTTCCTTTAAATTATCATCAAATTATAGTTTCGGTACAAACAATGTAGTAGGCCGATCAAATATTTCTTACACAAATTATTCTCATTCTTTAATTTTCTCAAAAATCAAATTAAGTTTAGAATTAGAAAGATTTAATTGGACTGAAAATTATTTATATAATAAAATAGTTCCATCATTAAATATTACAATTAATGAAAGGGATTTAAGGAGTAAAAAAGAAAATAATATTCTAATTCTATATAATATACTAAAAAAAGAAGGAATTCAAAAAAGTGAAGACCCTGGATGGGATAGTGGAAATGATAATGTTGAGGAAAGAAATCAAATCTTAAATATAAGTTACTCACATAAAAATAATAAAACAATAAATCCATATGATTTTAATTTGTCTTTTGAAAATGGAGATTCCTTTACTAAAGGAAATTTTATATTTAATCACAGATATCAAATCACAAAATCTAATAGTATAAATACTAGATTTTATACTGGAATATCAAATATAAACGCAGGTCATGAAAATTATAATTTACAAATGTCTGCTTGGAATGGAAGTATGGATTATGCTTATTATGAAAAAACATTTTCTAGAGATAAAAATGGAAATCTTAGTAGACAAATGTTTGTCCGTGAAGGAGGAATAAAACACTATACTGATATTAGATCAGATAATCTCTTAACATCATTGAGTTTAGATTATAATTTTTATAAATTCTTAAGCTTCTATATTGAAGGAGGATATGCAAATGGAAACAAATGGAATGAAAGTGAAATTGCTTTTGGGAACGGTTTTTCTATGGAATTTAATGGAATAAAAATATATATTCCATGTTTTACAGAAAACGGTCTATTTAACAACCAAGATTTTATAGATATTATCAGAATAAAATTAGAAAGTCAAATAAATATAAATAATATATTTCAATAAATTATGCTTGAGCAGTGGGACCTCCAAAATTTAATGGTATTCCTTTATTTGGATCAACATCTTTTATTTCTCCAAATTGATCTTCATATTTAGAAATATTATCATTTAATGCTCTCATTAATCTCTTAGCATGTTGAGGAGTTAAAATAACCCTAGATTTAACTTTTGCCTTTGGTATTCCAGGCATCATTTGTATAAAATCTAAAATAAACTCAGAAGGAGAATGATTTATTATAGCTAAATTTGAATATTCTCCTCCAGCTACATCTTCTCCTAACTCAATATTTAATCCTTCTTTTTTATTTTCTTTAGACATATATATTTTATTTGTTATCTTCTAATAATTTACTTTTTTCAGTAACTAATTTTTCTGATAATAGACTATCTTCTTTCTGAGCTTCTATCTTGTTAATCTCTTCTTGAGATCCTACTATAGTATCTTTTGAATCAAAAAATCCAGTTCCTGCAGGAATCTTATGACCAACAATTACATTTTCTTTTAGACCTCTTAAAGTATCTATTTTAGCTCTAATAGAAGCTTCATTTAAAACTTTCGTAGTCTCTTGGAATGAAGCAGCAGACACCCAACTATCAGTATGCAAAGAAGCTCTTGTGATACCCTGTAGAACTGCAGTAGAAACAGCAGGTGTAGCATCAATTACCTGAACTAACTTCTTATCTTTTCTTTTAAGTTTTGAATTTTCTTCTCGTAATTGCCTTGCAGATACTAACTGACCAGATTGTAATGACTCAGAATCTCCTGGATCTTCAACATATTTTTTATCAAATATTTTATCATTTGCTTCCATAAAATCATTCTTATCTACAAGTTGTTTTTCAAGTAAGTTTGTATCTCCAGCATCAGTAACTTCAACTTTCCTCATCATTTGTCTTACTACAACTTCAAAATGTTTATCATTAATTTTCACACCCTGAAGACGGTATACTTCTTGAACCTCATTTACAATATACTCTTGAACAGCTTTAACTCCTTTAATTGATAAAATATCACGTGGTGTAATTATTCCATCGCATAGAGCTGAACCAGCCCTTACAAAATCATTTTCTTGAACTAATATATGTTTTGATAATGGAACTAAGTATTTCTTTATCTTTTCGTCCTTAGAAGTAATAATTATTTCTTTATTACCTCTCTTGATTTTTGGACCAAAAGAAACAATTCCATCAATCTCTGAAACAATAGCTGGGTTTGAAGGGTTTCTAGCTTCAAATAATTGAGTCACCCTTGGTAAACCTCCAGTAATATCTCCAGAAGAACCAATTGTTCGTGGTATCTTACATAGAATTTGCCCTTTCTTAATTTTTTGTTTATCATCCAAAGAAACTAAAGCACCTACAGGAATACTATAAGTTCTTTGTCCATCTTTTTTAGTCCCTTTAATTATAATGCTTGGAGATTGTTTTTTACTTCTACTATCAATTATAACTTTCTGCTTGAATCCAGTTAAATCATCCTGTTCTAATCTAAATGTAACTCCCTCCTCAATGTAATCAAATTCAATTGCACCATCTATTTCAGAAATTATAACAGCGTTATATGGATCCCAGTCACAAATTAAATCACCTTTTTTAACATTTCCTTCTTTTTTATAAATTTTAGAACCATAAGGAATAGCATGAGTTGAAAGTACTATATCTTGTTTTGGATCAATAACTCTAAGTTCAGCTGATCTAGATATTACAAGCTCTACATCTTTTCCTTCTTCATCTTTTCCATTAATAGTCTTTAGATCATCAATAATAATAACACCATCTTTTTTAATAATAATACTCGCATCAACTGCAGATCTAGAAGCAGTACCACCTACATGAAAAGTTCTCAAAGTAAGTTGTGTACCTGGTTCTCCAATTGATTGTGCAGCAATTACACCAACAGCATCACCAATTTGGGACATTTTATTTGTAGACATACTTCTTCCATAACAATTAGAGCATATTCCTCTCTTAGTTTGACATGTTAAAGCTGACCTAATTTCAACTTCTTCAATTCCAGAAGATTCAATATTATACGCAGCATTTTCATCTATCTCACTTCCTGATTCAAGAATTAACTCATTAGTTTCTGGATGATAAATATCATGTAAATTAACTCTTCCTAATATCCTATCATATAAAGTTTCTACAATATCTTCATTTTTCTTTAAAGCCGAAGTTACTAAACCTCTTAAAGTTAAACAATCTTCTTCAACAATTACAACATCTGCTGATACATCAACTAATCTTCTAGTTAAATAACCAGCATCTGCTGTTTTAAGTGCTGTATCCGCAAGTCCTTTACGAGCTCCATGAGTAGAAATAAAATATTCTAATATTGATAATCCCTCTCTAAAATTAGTAGTAATTGGATTTTCAATAATAGACTCTCCATGATCTCCAGATTTTTTAGGTTTAGCCATAAGACCTCTCATTCCAGCTAACTGTCTAATTTGTTCCTTTGATCCTCTTGCTCCAGAATCTAGCATCATATATACTGAATTAAATCCTTGATTATCATTAATCATATCACGCATTACAGTATCAGTTAATTTAGCATTCGTATTAGTCCATATATCTATAACTTGATTATAACGTTCATTATTTGTGATGAATCCCATATTATAATTATTCTTGACTTCATCAACTTTATCATGGGCATCAGATAATAAATCTATTTTTTCTTGTGGCACTAAAACATCTCCTAAATTAAATGAAAGACCTCCTTTAAAAGCCATATTATAACCTAAGTTTTTAATATCATCTAAAAATTTAACTGTTCTTGGTACTCCACATATTTTTAATATATCTCCAATAATATCTCTTAAAGATTTTTTTGTAAGTAATTTATCAACATATCCAACTTCCTCTGGAACGAACTCATTAAAAAGAACTCTTCCAACAGAAGTTTCTATAATCTCGGTACTTTCATCAATATTTTTTACTCTTACTTTAATTATCGCATGAAGATCTACAGCTTTTTCATTAAATGCTATCTTTACTTCTTCTAATGAGTAAAATATCTTTCCTTCACCCAACACTAAGTGATCACTAGAACTTTTTCTAGATTTTGTCATATAATATAAACCTAAAACCATATCTTGTGATGGCACAGTAATAGGGGCTCCATTTGCAGGATTTAAAATATTATGAGATCCTAACATTAATAATTGAGCCTCAAGAATAGCATCTGCACCCAATGGTAAATGTACAGCCATTTGGTCTCCATCAAAATCTGCATTAAAAGCTGTACATGATAATGGATGAAGTTGAATAGCTTTTCCCTCTATCATTTTAGGTTGAAATGCTTGAATTCCAAGCCTATGTAAAGTAGGAGCTCTATTTAATAAAACTGGATGCCCTTTCATAACATTTTCTAAAATATCCCATACTACAGCTTCTCTATTATCAATTATCCTTTTTCCAGATTTCACTGTCTTTACAATACCTCTTTCAATTAATTTTCTAATGATAAATGGCTTATATAATTCTGCTGCCATATCCTTTGGTAATCCACACTCATGCAACTGTAACTCTGGCCCTACTACTATTACTGATCTTGCAGAGTAATCTACCCTTTTACCCAATAAGTTTTGACGAAATCTTCCTTGTTTTCCTTTTAATGAATCGGATAATGATTTTAAGGCTCTGTTACCATCTGTTTTAATTGCCGCAGATTTTCTAGAGTTGTCTAATAAAGCATCAACAGATTCTTGTAACATTCTTTTTTCATTTCTCAATATTACTTCAGGAGCATTAATCTCCATTAACCTTTTTAATCTATTATTTCTTATAATTACTCTTCTATATAAATCATTCAAATCAGATGTAGCAAATCTTCCACCATCTAAAGGAACTAATGGTCTTAATTCTGGTGGAATTACTGGTAAAACTTTCAAAACCATCCACTCTGGTCTATTCTCAGTATGAGTTTGTGCTTCTTTAAAAGCTTCAACTACTTGTAAACGTTTAAGAGCTTCTGTCTTTCTTTGTTGTGATGTTTCATTTTTAGCACTGTGTCTTAATTCATTAGATAAAGAAATTAAATCAATTCTTTTTAACATCTCAATTAACGCCTCTGCTCCCATTTTAGCAATAAACTTATTTTCATCTGTATCTGAAAGATGCTGATTTGTAGAATCAATACTATCTAAAACATTTAGATACTCTTCTTCAGTAATAAAATCATTTACTTCGATTTGATTTCCTTCCTCATTTAAAGCTCCTTCAACAGTTTGTATTACTACATACCTTTCATAATATATTATCTGATCCATCTTTTTTGATGGAAGTCCTAATAAATAACCAATTTTATTAGGAAGAGTTCTAAAATACCAAATATGAGCTACAGGTACTACAAGACTTATATGACCAACTCTTTCTCTTCTTACCTTCTTTTCTGTAACTTCTACACCGCATCTATCACATACTATACCTCTATATCTGATTCTCTTATATTTACCACAATGACATTCAAAATCCTTAGTTGGTCCAAAAATTCTCTCACAAAACAAACCATCTCTTTCTGGCTTATAAGTCCTATAATTAATTGTTTCTGGTTTACTAACCTCTCCAGAAGAATATGATAGGATATCTTCCGGAGATGATAAACTAACTTTTAATGTACTATAATCTGCAGATTGTTTTCTACCCTTATTTCTTTTATTTATCATAATTGTATTTTCTTCTAAGATTTAAAAAATTAATCAAATGAAACTTTAAGTCCTAAACCTCTTAATTCATGTAATAATACATTGAAAGATTCAGGAATCCCTGCTTCTGGTAATGATTTTCCTTTCACAATAGACTCATATGCTTTTGCTCTACCAATAACATCATCAGACTTAATAGTCATCATTTCTTGTAAAATATTAGATGCTCCATAACCCTCAAGAGCCCAAACCTCCATCTCACCTAATCTTTGACCACCAAACTGTGCCTTACCTCCAAGTGGCTGCTGAGTTATCAAAGAATATGGGCCTATAGATCTAGCATGCATTTTATCATCTATTAAATGACCAAGTTTTAACATATAGATAATTCCAACAGTAGCTGGCTGATCAAACTTTTCCCCTGTCCCACCATCATATAAGTATGTTTTACCATAAATAGGAACTCCTGCATCATTACATTCTTTATTTATTTCTTCCATTGTCGCTCCATCAAATACAGGAGTATAATATTTTTTTTCTAACTCCTGTCCAGCCCAACCTAAAATAGTTTCATAAATCTGACCAAGATTCATCCTAGAAGGAACTCCAAGAGGATTTAAAATAATATCTACAGCTGTACCATCTTCTAAGAACGGCATGTCTTCATCTCTAACAATTTTAGCAACAATTCCTTTATTACCATGCCTTCCAGCTAATTTATCTCCAACTTTAACCTTTCTCTTTTTTGCTATATATACTGTAGCTAATTGTAATACACCTGCAGGTAATTCATCTCCTAATGTAATAGCGAATCTTTTTCTTCTGTATTCACCAAATATACTGTTATGTTTTTTAATAAAAGACTGAATTATTTTTATAACTAAATCATTGTTCTGTAAATTTGTAGTCCATTTATTTGGATTTACATTTAAAAAATCAATTGTCATCAGAATTTTTTGTGTAAATTTTACAGATTTAGCAATTACTTCTTCTCCAAGGACATTACGAATTCCCTGAGATGATTTACCACCAACTACTTGATATAATTTATCTACTAGAACCTTCTTAAGTTTTAATGAATTTTTTTCAAATTCTGAATCTAATATTTCTAATTCTTCTTTGTCCTGATTTCTTACTCTCTTATCTTTAATAGTTTTAGAAAATAAAGATTTTCCTATAACTACTCCTTCATGTGACGGTTTAGCCTTCAATGAGGCATCCTTCACATCACCAGCCTTCTCTCCAAAAATAGCCCTTAATAACTTCTCTTCAGGTGTAGGATCAGACTCTCCTTTAGGTGTGATTTTTCCAATAAGTATATTTCCTGCTCTTACTTTAGCTCCAACTCTAATCATACCAAATTCATCAAGATCCTTAGTAGCTTCCTCACTAACATTAGGTATGTCAGAAGTTAGTTCTTCTGCTCCCCTCTTTGTTTCTCTAACTGAAACATTATGTTCTTCTATATGCAAAGAAGTTAACCAATCCTCTCTTGCTACTCTCTCAGATAAAACTATTGCATCTTCAAAATTATAACCTTTCCATGGCATAAATGCTACTTTAAGATTTCTTCCTAATGCTAATTCTCCATTTTGTGTAGCATAACCTTCGCATAAAACCTGATTCTTATGAACTTTATCTCCTACATTTACAATAGGTCTAATATTCATACATGTATTTTGATTTGTTTTAAAGAACTTTGTTAATTTATATGTAATCTCATTATCATCAAAACTAATTAAATTTTCAGTGTCATTCTTTTGATATTTAATAGTTATTTTTGATGAATCTACATAGGTAACAACACCATCACCTTCAGCATTTATTAAAGCTCTAGAATCTTTAGCTACATGAGGTTCTAATCCAGTTCCTACAATTGGAGCGTCTGTTCTTAATAATGGTACTGCCTGTCGCATCATATTAGAACCCATTAAAGCTCTATTTGCATCATCATGCTCTAAGAATGGAATCAAAGAAGCCGCTATAGAAGCAATTTGATTTGGTGCAACATCCATCAACCCAACATTTTTAGGCTCTGTTACAGGGTAATCATGACCTAATCTTGTCTTAACAGTATCATTTACAAAACTACCATCCTTAGTAATCGGAGCATTAGCTTGAGCTATTGTTAAATCTTCTTCTTGTTCAGCACTTAAATATATAGGCAATTCATTTAAGTTAACCTTACCATTCTCTACCTTTCTATATGGTGTCTCAATAAAACCAAGATCATTTACTTTTGCATAGACACATAATGAAGAAATTAATCCAATATTAGGCCCTTCGGGTGTTTCAATTGGACACAATCTACCATAATGTGTATAATGTACATCTCTAACTTCAAAACCAGCCCTTTCTCTAGTAAGACCTCCAGGTCCAAGAGCAGAAACCCTTCTTTTATGAGTAACTTCTGCAAGAGGATTTGTTTGGTCCATAAATTGAGATAATTGTGATGTTCCAAAAAATGAATTTATTACTGAAGATAGAGTTTTAGCATTAATCAAGTCAGTAGGAGTAAAAACTTCATTATCTCTAACATTCATTCTATCCCTGATAGTTCTCGCCATCCTATTTAATCCAATATAAAATTGATTAGAAAGTTGATCTCCAACTGTTCTTACTCTTCTATTACTTAAATGATCAATATCATCTACATCTACTTTAGAATTAGTAAGTTCTATTAGTTGTTTAATTATTTCTATAATATCTTGATTAGTTAAGACATATTTATCTTCTTGAATTTGTATTTTTAGTCTATTATTAATTCTATGCCTTCCAACTGCTCCTAAACTATACCTTTGATCAGAGAAAAACAATTTTTCTATAACACCAATAGCTGTAGCTTCATCAGGAGGCTCAGCACTCCTTAATTGTCTATAAATATAAACAACAGCTTCTTTCAATGAATTTGTAGGATCTTTCTGAAGAGTATTATGAATAATCGCATGCTCTCCTGTAGAATCCTCTCTATGTAATAAAATTACAGCAGAACCTGATTCAACAATTTCATCAATATGATTTTTTTCTATTATAGTGTCTCTCTCTAATATTACTTCATTTCTCTCAATAGAAACCAACTCTCCAGTATCTTCATCTACAAAGTCTTCTACCCAAGACTTCAGAACTCTAGAAGCAAGTTTTCTACCAATCACTCTCTTTAATCCACTTTTAGTAACCTTTATCTCATCAGCTAAATCAAATATCTGAAGTATTTCTCTATCACTTTCATAACCAATAGCTCTTAACAATGTAGTAACAGGAACTTTCTTTTTCCTATCGATATACGCATACATCACATCATTTATATCTGTATTAAATTCAATCCATGAACCTTTAAAAGGAATCACTCTAGCTGAATACAATTTTGTTCCATTTGAATGAAAAGAATGACCAAAAAATAATCCTGGAGATCTATGTAATTGAGATACTACAACTTTCTCAGCTCCATTAACTATAAAAGTACCTTTAGGAGTCATAAAAGGAATATTTCCAAAATAAACTTCTTGAACAATAGTTTCAAAATCTTCATGGTCAGGATCAGTACAATAAAGTTTTAATTTAACTTTTAAAGGAACTTTATAAGTAAGACCTCTTTCAACACACTCTTTTATAGTGTATCTTGGAGGATCTATTGTATAATCTATAAATTCTAATACAAAATTGTTTCTAGCATCAGTAATAGGAAAAATCTCATTAAAGGTTTTATATAAACCTTCATTTATTCGATCATCTACTGTAGTTCCAATTCTGAAGAAAGAATTAAAAGTACTTAATTGGACTTCTAAAAAATCTGGATAGTCCATATGTTTTTCTATAGATGCGAAGTTTATTCTTTGTGTGTTAGTTATTGTTGACAAGGAGTTAAATTTTAGTTTAATAAAAAAATTCTATATAAAAAATGAAAGGGTCTAGACTTTAATTTAATAAAATCTAAACCTATCAAATCTATAAGTTGAATTACTTAAGTTCTACTTCAGCACCCGCTTCTTCTAATTGTGCCTTAAAAGCTTCTGCTTCATCTTTTGCACAAGCTTCTTTTACAGTAGCAGGAGCTCCATCAACTAATTCCTTAGCTTCTTTCAAACCTTTTCCTGTTAATTCTTTTACAAGTTTAACCACCGCTAATTTTGAACCACCTGCTGCTTTAAGTATTACATCAAATTCTGATTTTTCGTCTGCAGCAGCGGCGTCACCACCACCACCAGCCGAACCAGCTACAGCGACTGCAGCAGCTGCAGGTTCTATTCCATATTCATCTTTAAGTATATTAGCTAACTCATTTACATCTTTAACTGAAAGGTTAACTAGTTTTTCTGCGAAATCTTTTAAATCTGCCATTTTATTTGTTTTTATTATTTTATTATATATTTAATTATTAATGTTGGAAGCATTTATTATTTTAATTTATTCTGTTCTATTTTCTAGCGTCTTGATTATTCCAGACAATTTATTTTTACCTGAATTTAAAGAAGAAATAACATTCTTAGCAGGAGATTGTAATAACATAATAATCTCTGAGATTAGTTCATCTTTAGATTTTAAGTTTGATAACACCTCTAGATGTTCTTCTCCTACATAAAATGAATTATCAAGAAAAGCTGCTTTAAAAACTGGTTTATCATGTTTTTTTCTAAAATCCTTAATTATTTTAGCTGGAGCATTAGCAATATCAGTAAACATAATTGATGTATTTCCTTTTAATACTTCATATAAATCTTCATATTTACCTTCATTTTTCTCAAATGCCTTCTTAAGTAAAGTATTTTTAACTACTTGAAGGGAAACTTCTCTTTTGAAACAAATCCTTCTTAAATTAGTAGACTCTTCAGCAGTAAGTCCTGAAAGATCTGCTAAATAAAAATTACTGTTTTCTTTTATGTTTTTATCAAGAACATCAATAAACTGATTTTTTTCTTCCTTTGTCATTTTTATATTAATATTTTTATATTACACTAAAGATTTTGAATCAATTTGCACACCAACACCCATTGTACTAGAAATTGAAATACTTTGAACATATGTTCCCTTAGATGATGATGGTTTTAATTTCATAATTGTCTGCAATAACTCATCGGTATTTTCAGAAATCTTTTCAACATCAAATGATACTTTCCCTACAGAAGCATGAATTATACCAAACTTATCAACTTTAAAGTCAATTTTACCTTTTTTAATATCTTCTACAGCTTTACCAATATCTAAAGTTACCGTGCCTGACTTAGGGTTAGGCATTAAACCTCTTGGACCTAATACTCTCCCAAGAGAACCAATTTTACCCATTACTGATGGCATAGTTATTATAACATCAATATCAGTCCATCCACCTTTTATCTTTTCTATATAATCATCTAATCCGACATAATCTGCTCCAGAATTCTTAGCTTCTTCCTCCTTGTCAGCAGTTACTAATGCAAGAACTTTTAATTCTTTACCTGTTCCATGTGGAAGAGCAACAACACCTCTAACCATTTGATTTGCCTGTCTTGGATCTACTCCTAACTTTACAGATACGTCTATAGAAGCGTCAAACTTTTCAGAAGAATTTTCTTTAACAATCGTAGCAGCTTCAATTGTTGAATATGATAAAGTTAAATCAACATTTGAATATATATTTTTTCTATTTTTACTTAATCTAGACATTTAATAATATTTATTTAATTACTTGGAAAATCTCCTTTTATTTTAATCCCCATGCTTCTAGCTGTACCAGCAACCATTTTCATTGCAGATTCTACTTTAAATGCATTCAAATCAGACATTTTATCTTCAGCAATTGACTTAATCTGATCCCAAGTAACTGTAGCAATCTTTAATCTATTAGGTTCTCCTGAACCACTCTTTTTCTTTGCTGCTTCTAATAATTGTGATGCAGCAGGAGCAGTTTTTATAATAAAATCAAAAGATTTATCAGCATAAACTGTAATCACAACAGGAACTATTTTTCCTGCTTTATCTTGAGTCCTAGCATTAAATTGCTTGCAAAACTCCATAATATTTACTCCTTTCGCACCTAAAGCAGGTCCTACAGGAGGTGCTGGATTTGCAGCTCCACCTCTAATTTGTAATTTAATAATTCCTGATATCTCTTTAGCCATATTATTTTAAATTTTTTCTACTTGCATAAAATTAAGTTCTAGTGGAGTTTTTCTTCCAAAAATCTTAACTATTAATTTTAATTTTTTCTTTGGTTCATCTATATCCTCAATCTCAGCGTTAAAACTATTAAAAGGACCATCTATTACTTTAACAGTTTCACCGATAACAAAAGGAATACTTATATTTTCATCAGCAAGCGCCATAGAATCAACTCTTCCTAATATCTTATTAATCTCAGCATCCCTCATAGGTGCAGGGTCTCCACCTTTAGTTGCTCCTAAAAAACCCATGACATTTTGAACTCCCCTAATAATGTGCGGTACCTCACCCTCTAAATTAGCCTCTACTAATAAATATCCTGGGAAGAAATTTTTCTCTCTGCTTACTTTTTTCCCATTCTTAATCTGATAAACTTTTTCAGTTGGAATAAGAATCTGTGAGACAAAATTATTTAATTTCAATCTATCTATTTCTTTTTCAACAAATAATTTAGCCTTCTTTTCTTTACCCCCCATTACTCGGAGTACATACCATTTGTATTTTGACGTAGTTTTCTCTTCCATCAAATATTGTTAAAATAAATCATAAAATAAACTCATTATTCTACTAAAAACTTGATCCATTCCAAAAATAATTAATGCTATAATTAAAGAAGCAATAGCCACAACAACTGCGCTATTTTGTAACTCATCCCAACTTGGCCAAGTTACTTTATTTAATAATTCATCAAATGAATCTTTTATATAAGTTCCTATTCTCATCTATTACATTTTAGCACGGGTGGAGAGATTCGAACTCCCAACCAATGGTTTTGGAGACCACTACTCTACCAATTGAGCTACACCCGTATCTGCAGTAAATGGAAGCTCCAATTAATAAAATGAAACTTCCATATAACTTACTACAAAATTAATTTGTTACTCAATAATTGAGGTAATTTGCCCAGCTCCTACAGTCCTTCCTCCTTCTCTAATTGCAAATCTTAAGCCTTCAGACATCGCAACTGCATTAATTAATTCAACTGTAATAGTTAAATTATCCCCAGGCATAACCATTTCTGTTCCTTGAGGTAAAATAATCTCCCCAGTAACGTCAGTAGTCCTAATATAGAACTGTGGTCTGTATTTATTATGGAAAGGGGTGTGTCTTCCTCCTTCTTCTTTCTTTAATATATAAACCTCTGCTTTAAATTTGGTATGTGGTGTTACTGATCCAGGTGCACATATAACCATACCTCTTTTAATATCTGTTTTCTCAATACCTCTTAATAAAATACCAACATTATCACCAGCTTCACCTCTATCAAGTATTTTTCTAAACATCTCAACACCAGTAATAGTAGAAGCTAATTTTTCAGCACCCATTCCGATAATATCTACAGTATCACCTGTATTAGCAACTCCAGTTTCAATTCTACCTGTAGCTACAGTACCTCTTCCAGTAATTGTAAATACATCTTCAATTGGCATCAAGAAAGGTTTTTCATTATCTCTTTTTGGCTCAGGAATCCATGAATCTACAGCTGACATTAATTCGTCAACTTTAGAAACCCAATCAGCTTCTCCGTTCAAAGCACCTAAAGCAGAACCTGTTACTACCGGAGTGTTATCTCCATCATATTCATAAAATGATAATAATTCTCTAACTTCCATATCTACTAATTCTAATAATTCATCATCATCAACCATGTCAGCTTTATTTAAAAATACTACAATTGAAGGAACTCCTACCTGTCTAGCAAGTAAAATATGTTCTCTTGTTTGTGGCATAGGACCATCAGTAGCAGCACATACAAGAATAGCTCCATCCATCTGAGCCGCTCCAGTAACCATGTTCTTTACATAATCAGCGTGACCTGGACAATCAACGTGAGCATAATGTCTGTTATCAGTTTCATACTCTACGTGAGAAGTATTAATTGTTATACCTCTTTCTTTTTCTTCTGGTGCATTATCAATAGTATCAAAATCACGAACTTCTGCTCCACCCTTCTCAGCTAAAACCTTAGTGATTGCAGCTGTCAATGTCGTCTTTCCATGGTCAACATGACCAATTGTACCAATATTTAAATGTGGCTTGGTACGATTA
>CESM01017265.1_pt1 | contig 39518 bp, 49 predicted proteins | sample 361421 | NCBI WGS metagenome assembly CESM01 (sample SAMEA2622219, study PRJEB7988) | marine metagenome | isolation source: saline water (ENVO:00002010), including | reverse complement strand
TAAAGGGTATATAATAGGGGCATGCAAAGAGGACACCACATAGCTCAAGCCAGTGGTAGGAAGGAGAGACAGCGCATGATTACACTATCAAATGGCGCAACGGTAATTCGTTGTGAAATTGGTTACGGTAGGGCAGGTGAACAAAAGTTCATCGGCAAGGTGCTAGCACACTTTAGCACTAACGATCCGTTTGTAGCTTGGCACATAGCCAGCGAAGACGGCGTTACCTACAGTTGCTTCTGGGGTCACTACTGTGACAACGAAGTGGCTGGTCATCAAGCTTACGAAAGTAAGTTTGTTGGCTACGGGCCAGCCCCTCTAGACTGACAACCTAGAGGATACTGACTAAGACTCGGAGGTTCCCCACCTTGGCAACAGAAAAAGGGGAGAAAGGACTTTTTCTTTTAGCCCAAGAATAGGGGGATCTGAGCGCTGCGGCGGCGAAAAAAGAAGCGCCCCCGCCTACCATGTAGTAGACGGGAGACGCTTGTAGTTAGCTTGTAAGGTACTCGTGTACCCACGCTTCAGCATTGGCTAAGCTGAACCTGCCAGACTTAGGCAGGACCCATGAGGCACGCTCTGAGATAGCCTCGTGCACGTGATAGTCGGGTCTAGCCATCACTCTTTTCATTGATAGTATTCTGTGCGGGTTCCATGAGGTGTAACCGCCTTGAATTGTCTTGAAGTAATACCACCTATGTGATGGGTTGTAATGGGTGTCTCTCATACTGCCCGTGTAGTAGCACAGAGAGTAGGGTTCCCAATCACAGTAGTGGGCTATGCACAAGTCACCCATCTCTATTAGGGCGCCTCCACTGTGCTCCTCTGTCATAAATGACGGCACACGCTCATACTCTGAATACACCCCCTCAGCCACTTGATGGTTGTATATATCTAGCATTATCTGCCTCCTTCGCAGTTAATAGGTTGAGTTCTCAATGTAGCCCATATATATAGAGAGTCAACCACCTACCACAAAAAAGACGATAATCGCATCAAGAACAGCGATTTTAACGGTGGGATTGTAACACAAATGTAACACAAATACAGCAAAATACAAGGTCTATGTATTAGAGAAGTCTCAGCGCTGCGGCGGCGGACATGTTGGGGCACTATCTCTCTACCATTTGGTAGACAAACAGCAAGTTGATTTAATGTGTGTCATTAAATAAGCCCTTGAATTGCAGACAAAAGAAATTCTAAAAAACACGAAATCCACAGGTTATCCACAGGTAAACGGTATATATATGTGCTACAATCGGTATATAGCAAAGAGAGGAGGAAAAATATATGCCTTACATCAATCTTGACGATTGTGTTGAAGTAGAAGTAGAAGTAGAAGTTACGGATGTAACTGTTAATACTGCCGAAGCATACTTTGATATTGACGTTGACGACATTGATGGTCTTACGGATCTCATCAAGGACGAAGTAGCAATCCAACTTGATGACCGTCATGAAGTGGTAGACGCTAAAGCAGTCGCAGTAGAAATATTACGAATGCTAGCCGACATACTACAACAGGGCTAATCAATGCAAGAGTGAGGGAGTAGCGCAAGTGTAAAGGCTCCGCAAGACTCGGACTCAATCCCCTAGAGTTGGCAACAGAATGGGGGAAGAACCACTAGCCCTAAGGAAGGAGGGACTATGGGAATGAGCAGGAAACACTATCAAGCACTAGCCGAAGCACTAGCCAAGCCAACGAAGCCTTACGGCTCCAAGGCTCTAGCGAAACAGCTAGCCAACATAGTGCCCGTTGTTGAATCCATAGCCGACATGTGCTATGCGGACAACGACAGGTTTGACTACCGCAGATTCTATGACGCATTTATTGCGGAGATAGATGAGATGGAAAATGACCCTAGGCACCCGTCTAGACAGATACCATCAATGCAGGTGTTACTAGCACTGGAACCGTTAAGGTAGCCAGCAGGGGGGTGCAATGCCCCCCAGCTAACGAAAGGAGGTAACTATGACTAGCAAATTCAAGCGATGCCAAATCTGTGAATTAGAATGGACTAACGATATGGAAGACGGTCCATCACACGATGATGATGGCTGGCCTATATACGATATGCAACACAAATGCAATAGCTGTGATCGTTACGACACATAACAAACAAAGCCCCTGCCCTCTCCGGAGGGTGGGGGTTTTTATATTTACTAAAAAAGTAAAGGTCCAAGCGCTGCGGTGGCGAACTTTCGGTGGCGTCGGCGTTCCTCAAATAAATGACACCCGAATGTCATGTTTGACACGGGCGTGTCATATTTGAATCGGCGTTGCGGTAGCGGTGATGCAACAGCGATAATCGTTGTAGGCACCGTTAATTTCGCTGTTTATCGTTAAATAAACTAAAACGGTATACATCTGTGCTAGTGTACGTAGTACCGATTCCCCAAGCAAAGGAGAGCCTGCCATGTTACTAACAATAACACCGGATAATTCAACACAGTACAAATACATAAGAACAGTTAATGCAACGTATGGAAGTGAGGCGGTGCAGTGTTTAGAGCGTGTGTACCAACGTGCAAGAGAGTTGACACCCGATCTTCCCGCTAACGTTTCATTCACCATCAAGCAGAACGGACGCAAGGGCAATTCTATTGTTCTTGGTCATTTCTTACGAGGTGCATTTGATAACGGCACTATCTGTTCACCAGAGGACGCCGTTCATGAGATCAATATTAGCGGTGACTGCCTCTCTCGTGGTCCTCTTCAAGTACTGCAGACGGTGCTACATGAGGCAGTACACGCTCTATGTGCCGTGCGAGGCATCAAGGAGACGACAAGACAGAACCGCTACCACAATAAGAAGTTCGTGCATATAGCAGAAGAGTTATCGCTAACCTATGACGACCCGCAGAACTACCGAATGACTATTAATAAGCAAGGCGAGGAAGTCCTCAAGTTAGTACCAGATGTAACAATCGGGTTCTCTAATGTTTGCATCACAGATAAAACACGGGAACTATATAAGAAAGAACTTGACATGCTCATGTCAGATTTACCAATTAACAAGGGTCGCCCCGTTGCCCCTCGTTCTACCCCAAGAACACAGCCTAAAGTCTTTACTGTCTTCCCACCGAAGACACCAGAGAGCAACGAATACCAGATACGAGTATTCGGTCCTAAGAAGTACGAGGACCAAGTGGATTTCTTAGTGCCACATGTTCGGGTCTGGTCTGAACTCACACTCGGAGTTATGGTTGGCTTACTAGACTATGCCGGTGTAGCTACTGACAAGGACGAAGATTTACTGGCAACCAATGATTATCTCATGGCATTAGATGATGATCACGTTGAGTTCCCACAAGAAGTTGACACGCTTGTGTCACTAATTAATGAAAACAAATTTACATACCATGAACAGGAGATAGCATGACTAGTACCTTTGAGTACAACAAGACAGAAGAGGTTAGAGCGTATGCAGAAGAACGCATACTTGATTACGCAGACCCGCAAGACGGTTCTCTATCATTCTTTAATCCCGAAGACGGTGACTACAGTGAGGCACATCACGAACTGTTTAACACCGATTACTACATTATCGGAAGATACAAAGCTATTGAATGGCTAGAATCTGCAGAGAATGTATTTGATGTAATACAAACTGTAAAAGACTATGAGCTAGACAACTATGGTGAAACATTTACCTACATGGAAGAGCCGGAAAGACTCGTTAACATGTACGTATTCATCTTAGGCGAGCAAGTTATAGTGCAAGTAATTGACGAGCACATGTCAAGAATTGAGAAGAGCTAGAACATGCCAAAGTTTGAAGTTTATTACACACGCAATTTCTGTTCAGACGAGGTGGCAGAGGTTGAGGCAGAGAACGCAGAGCGGGCAGTCTACATGGTAGAACACGACCCCGAAAAGTACTGCCTACCCTTTGAGCCAGAGCTAACAGAACAAACGCCAGATGTACATGTTGTTCAGGAGTTGACAGCGTGATGTCAACTGAGACGACTGTGACAGGTGCCCCTACCTACTTAAAATTTATCTCCCCCTCCTTTGCTATAAGGGGTAGGGGTATCTGTCACAGTTGTCTCAGTAGTAAAGAATCTTTTATTATTCCTTTAGTTTATTGGGATATAGAGGGATACATGCCCGTCACAAACCCCGTCACAGGGGTGACACAGACGGCACGTGAAAAAGTATATGCTATACTATACAGTATGAGTTACGAAGTACACCCAACATGGATAGATGGAGAGCATGCTATCTTTACTGGTTCACTGGCAGAGTGTCAACAGTTCTGCTTTCGTAATCTCGCAGTGTTTAATCTGTTGACAACCAACTACCCGTTCCGCTTAGTGATAGGAGAGAACATTGAAGCTAACCCGTAGATCAAAGAGAAAGATTGACAGACCGCTGTCAAATTATCAGAAGCTCTGGCATAGGGTGGGGTCGCTGTCATTAGATGGCAAACGTTACCCACTTGAAGCCGGACGCATCATCAAGGTTAAAGGAGAGCGTGGAATACACAAGGTGCAGTACATCGTACAGCACGTAGACACAGGAGCTTATGAGATACACACGTACTGGCAGTCATCTAAGTTTGACACACCCACGATGAAAGGCGAGCTACGCTGTATCCGACCAGAGCATGTTAAACATATAACAGGAGAGGTAAAATAATAATGCAACAATTTACAGTAAGGCTTTACGGGGATGGCTGGTGCACTAGTGTCCTCATTGATTGGGAAGTAGACGATGACGATATTCTTGAGTTTGACTACCAAGATGACACTTGGAATGGCATGGTCCAGTCTGCGTACGATAAGTTAGCCGATGACGCTATAAAGGTTCAGACTCACTTGGGCGAACCAGAGTGCGATCAAATACTAGAAGGATGGTGTCCATAATGACAACCGGAAAAATAAATAATGTAAAACTTGACATCACACTGTCACTTGATGAGGATTACCTTGACGATGAGTACAAGCACTACGATGAAGACTATTGCCCACCGCTAGAAGTCATTGTCCGAGATGCTATCAATGCAATAGGGGATAACCACAGGTTCGGCGTCAGTTTAATGGCTAAGAACATCATAGTAGAGGAGTATGACCTTGAGCAGTAAAGTAACTGTATTGCAAATTATAATGACAGAGGAAGCTATTGACGATAGACAGGTTGGCTTAGCTATTAGCGAGCTGATACAGTACGTAGACGACAAGGGCTTTCTATTACAACACAGCGAAGGGCTGGCACATGCAATAGACGCCGACCCATTAGAGCAGGAGGAAGAATGACACCAGAGGGTGAAACACTATTTAACTTATTCAAACAGATGACTGAGGCACAGCTGAAGTTACTAGGAGTTGACACGGAAGAGTCAACTAACGAAGAAGAGCAGGAGGAAGAATGACTACTACAAGAATATCCACACACGTAAGATTTGCGGACGAGGACGCAAGAGGCGTTGAGGTACGTATCCGAAAAGACTACGCAGTGCTTGAGATTACAGCTGGTGACAGTGAGCACACGTATTACTTTGAAACCTTACAAGAAGTAAAAGACTTACTCAATCAAAACAACTGGAACATAACTGATTACCGAGAAGATGACAGCGAGGTGTCAAACAACGATGACTGAACAGGAAGCATGTGACAGGCGGACATACGAATCCTTTGCACACGATGTGCAGATGTTGCAAGGCATAGAGAAGTTTCTAAGCCTAATGGAAAACTTAGAGAGTGAGGAGACAGAGCCTAATCAAGAATTGCTAGAGAACTTAGACGATTGGGCACTGTACCTATGGAGTGAATGGACTTGTTGCAAAGATCGTATGAGAGAGTTAGAAGAAAAGTACCCAAATTGGAAGCAGGAAATAGATGACTGAAGCGTATGGTAATATAGATGGTATGAAGTTACCACTTATATTTGATGGAACGAATTTACCGTCACCGTTCTTTGCATGGTCAGAGGACAGTCCGTTTAATGAGTTCCTTGTTATGTTTGATACGGAAGACCCCGCTATGCTTGCCTACTTAGATCAAGTACAGGCGCAGTGGAAGGACTTATTCCCTAAAGCTAGTGCCGAGAATGCTTGGTACTTTATGGCTGGCATCTTGTCATTGTTCTTTAGTCTGGAAAGTTATCCGGACTGGGAGACAGAAGATGACAAGCCATTGTCACAAGAACACATGGACTACATTGAGAACCACGTTGTCCGGTTATGCTCTCTTATCTTTCACACTGGAGTCATTAACAATGAAGACTGACTGGCTAGAGAAAGCAGAATGTAGGAGCCTATCAACTGATATGTTCTTACCGTCAGAGCATAAACGTATGTCTCCTAAGAAATGCGAGAAAGCATTGGGAGTGTGTCAACGTTGTTCTGTTATTGACGAGTGTGCATTAGATCTTGTGTACTTCGGAGACATGTACAAGTATCAGATCAGAGCTAACCGCAGATTGTGGATTGACAGTGATGTGTCAACTCTACCTACAAAGGAGCAGGCTGTTGAGTGGCAACGGTAGAGGTGTCGTGTCTCTGGGAGACGGCTCTCATAAGCGTGAGCTAGTGCTGTCTTTGTTACGGCAGGGGCACACACGTGGAGAGTCGGCTGAGCTGGCTGGCGTCCATCGTGCTACGTTATGGCGTCAGTTACGGCGTGATCCTGAGTTCCTTGATGATGTAGTATCCGCTGAGCAAGAGGCATTAGACCCTAAGTTCCGTTTGTTAAACGAGTGGATTAGTGATGACTCTATTGCTATCAAGGACAGGCACAACATGTTGCGGACATTCTTACAGTACAAGCACATGGAACAGAAGAATGATGTTACAATAAAACACCAACACACTCACGAGCTAACGGTGGGCGGGAACCAATTAGATAAGGTTATGGAGCTACAGAGAGAGCTTGAGTCCCGTGCACTTGCAAGTGATGACGAAATAATAATTGACATTGAGGAGTCAAATGGAACAAGCAATGAAGATGATTGATAAGTCCCGTGTAGTTGCGAAAGCATCAGTCACGTGGATAGCTACAGTCGTAGCAGTACTGCAATATATCTTGACACAAGATGTCATCATGCAGTACCCGATTGTGGTGCAGTATGGTGGACAGGCTGTCGCATTTCTATGTGGTATAATTGCTATCATACGTAGAGTTACACCCGTAGCTCGTGAAGACCGAAGCGTTATGACTTACTAAAGAAAGAACCGTTCCCCTTGTTACCTGATTTAGAATTGAATTTAGTTGGACAGTCTGACGACTTTGTTGCGGACACTGTAGAGTTCAACAACTGGCTGACCCGACAGCTAGCTACCCGTGAACCGATAGCTATAGATACTGAGACGTGTGGCTTGGATTGGTGGGAGCCTAACTTTACGAGACTCGTACAGTTTGGCAGTGACCGATCTGGTTGGGCGTTGCCGGTTGACTGGTGCCGTAAGTTAATTGACCACGCACTGTCAAGAATACGTGACAGCCTTGTGCCCGTAGTAATGCACAACGCCACGTTTGATATGCACGCCTTAGAGTCGGACGGCTTTACCGTGCCACTGTGGTCACGCATACAGGACACTATGATCTTACACCACCTATCACAGCCACTACGTAGTCATGCCTTGAAGAGCATAGCTAAGCATGACTTCGGACGATGGGCTGGCACAGGGCAGGACGCATTGAAGGGTGTCATGGCTAAGAACAAATGGGACTGGACTAATGTACCCGTAGATAATCCATACTATTGGGGTTACGGAGTGTGCGATACGATCCTTACTCGTATGGTTTATGACAAGTACGTGTCACATGATTGGGTGGACAAGGACGCATACGACAGAGAGATGGCGTATTTAGAGATCATGTACAGGGTGGAGCAGAGAGGGTTACGTATTGACTTAGACTACTGCCGTTCACTATCTACGGAGTGGGAAACTAAGCTACGTAACCTATACTTATGTCTTAAAGATGCAGGGATAAGCAACCCACACAGTAACGCTGAGGTTGAGAAGGCGTTTAAGGAGTCGGGTTGGCACCCGCAGTTATTCACAGAGACAGGAAAAGCACAGCTAGACAAGAGCGTGCTTGATGCGATAGCTAATATGCCATCTCACATAGCCACCCATGCTAGGCAGTTGATAGAGTTTCGCAGACTTAGCAAGTGGAAGTCTACCTATCTTGACACGTTCTTGTCAAGTGTGGACGGTGACGGTAGAGTGCACCCATCTATAAAAACGATGGGAGCACGTACTGGCCGTAGCTCTATAACAAACCCACCGTTACAAACACTACCGCATACGCCACACATACGTAGCGCTGTCATACCTGATGACGGCTCTAAGCTGTACGCTGTGGATTACAGCGGACAGGAGTACAGGATACTGGCGTCTTATTCTAAGGACGAGGCGTGGCTAGATGAGTTCACAAACGGACAGGCGGACCCGCATACGATGGTGTCTAAGATGCTAGGCATAAAGCGGGACCAAGCTAAGACATTTAACTTTGCTATGGTCTACGGTGCCGGACCCGCTAAGCTAGCACAGGGCACAGGGCTAACAGAGCACGAGGTTAAGTTGTTTCTGAACACCTACAAGCAGAAGTTCCCTCAAATCTACGAGTTTATCAACGACTTACAAAGGGTCGGAGCAGGTAGAATGGCAGGGGAGGGTCACGCATACGTGGTAACTAGAGGTGGTCGTAAGGTTGAGAGCTTTCAAGACCAGATGTATGCGCTAACGAACTATTTGATACAGGGTTCCGGAGCTGACGTGCTCAAGGAGGCAGTGTGTCGTTTAGATAAGGCGGGACTAGCAGATCATATTCTGCTACCCGTGCATGATGAATTATTATTTGACATTCCGTGTCAAGATTCAGAAGAAACAGTAAAAGAAATAGTGGACATAATGACGAACGATGATTGGTTCAAGGTACCTATCGTTGCTGAGGCAGAGGGTCCGTTCAACAATTGGGGTGACAAATATGTTTGATAATGCACTGCCCAAAGAGGCAGAAATAATACTAGCACTAGATGTGGGTAAGGTTACGGGAGCGTCTCTCTGGGTAACTAATTATCCTGACCGTGTGATAACGACTGAGATACCAACAAGGTACAAGGTACGTGACGTGGTAGAAGATCTAGTACTGAACAATGACAACAAGGTAACGATAGCGTGTGAGAACTTTATTATTTCACAACGTACTATTAAGACAGCACAGGATCACAACGCCTTGCGTTTAATTGGTTGGCTTGATCTGTTCTGTGAGAAGCATAACGTGGAGTTTCATTTACGGACTGCCGCCAGTGCTAAGTCATTTTCTACAGACGAGAAGCTAAAGATCCTTGACTGGTTTACACCAAGTAAGGACGGACACGCTAACGATGCTAGCCGACACATGGTACTGCAGGTACGTGACTCATACCCTGAGATCTTTACGACTAACATATTGCCACGACTAGCTAAGGTGCTGTTAAAGTGATACGGCTACTGTCGGCAGACGATAAACTGTACATAGATGCGTCACCTCGTGACACTAAAAACATTAAGCTGATTGCAGGGTCACGATACCGTAAGGACCGTGACGTGTGGGAATGCCCACTCAACTTAGCTACGTTCACAGCCATACGTAAGATGTACGGCTTACACTTAAGCGTGGCTGAGAGTGCATTGAGAGCAGAGAAAAGGCTAGAGTATCTGGCACACCTACAGGAAGTAGCACGGCAAGACCAGTCTGCCATTGCGAAAGAGCCACGACTGTACCCTTTCCAGAATGCAGGCGTTAGGTTCTTAGGTAAAGGCAAACAGGTTCTATTAGCTGACGAGATGGGCACAGGTAAGACAGTGCAATCGTTAGTTACGTTGGAACTAGCTAAAGCCTTTCCCGCTTTGATTGTGTGCACTAACTCTATGAAGCACAAGTGGGCTGAAGAGGTAGAGACATGGACCACTGCCACTCCGGTAGTCATTGAGGGCACTGCACCTCAACGTAAAAAGTTGATAGCTAGCTGTCAAGAATTAGATAAGTTTGTTCTTATCATTAACTACGAGTCTCTCCGGTTGCATTCTAAGCTGGGTTCTTTCGGCAACACAGTCACTAGCCCTAAAGAAGCAGAGCCTAAAGAGTTAAACGAGATAGACTTTGTAGCTATCATAGCGGACGAAGTACACAAGGCTAAAGAGCCTAAGTCTAAGCAGACTCGTGCATTGTGGGGTGTTAGCAAAGGCGCTACGTACAGGTTTGGCTTGACAGGTACGCCGATTATGAACAACCCTGACGACTTGTGGTCTATCATGCACTTCGTTTGTCCTGACGAATGGCTGTCAAGATCACGATTTAGACAGCGTTACTGTCACGTCTCGGCTGGTTGGCATGGTGGTTTAGAGAACTTAGGCTTGATTAAACAACGCATACCTGAGCTAGATGTCTTCTTAAAGCCTAGAATGATTAGACGTACGAAGGCTGAAGTACTACCACATCTACCTGAGAAGACGTTTGACGAGCGCCGTATACCTATGACATCTAAGCAGGCTAAGTCCTACAAGCAGATGGTGGACTACATGATGGCTGAGGTGGAGAATGGTTTGCTTATGGCGTCTGACCCTTTGTCTGCACTGGGCAGGTTAAGGTACTTTGCATCGGCGTTTGTAGAGTTTGGCACACATGATGACGAGATCTCTATGCGTACACCTAGCAACAAGTTGATAGCGATACAGGAGATACTAGAGGAAGGCGGTGTACCTCTCGTAGTGTACGCAGAGAGCCGTAGACTTATTGAGTTCTTTGACAGAGAGCTGTCAGAATCATACAGCACTGGGTTGCTTACAGGAAAAGTTAAGCCTGAACAAAGAAAAAGTAACATAGACGCATTTCAGTCTGGCAAACTTGATATACTCTTAGCTACCACAGGAGCAGGTGCGGAAGGAATTACATTGACAGCTTCTAATAGATTAGTCGTGGCGCAAGAAAGTTGGAGTAACACAGCCAACAAACAGGCGCATGACCGTATACATAGGATAGGTCAAGAACGTAACGTCCAGATTATAACGCTAATATCTGCAGACACTGTAGATGAAACTGTGCACCGAGCTTGTGATTATAAAGAAGAACAACTACAAAGACTGGTGCGAGACAGGGACTGGTACAAGAGCGCAATGATAGGAGACGTATGAATATAAAACCTATAGCGCATGGAACATGGCAAGGATACAAGCAAGAGCGTAGACGTGGCATGGACACATGTGAAGAATGCAGAGAAGCATGGAACAATTACTACAAGAAAAGGAGAACTGTACATGCAGGAAATAATAGTTAGACAGTCAGAACTGAAGAGGTGGACACGGTGTCGCCGTGCATCATACTTGCAGTACACAGAGGGCTGGTCTAAGCCAACGCAAGAGTCAGACGTACGTGGTGTGGGCACACACTTTCACGGTTTAATGGCTGACTACTATGGTGATGTAGAGCCTGACGAAAACATTAAGTTTAACCCTGATGATGTGCAGACATCACAAGTTATGTTTGACACCTACGTGTCAGAGATGGAAGAGACAGGCATGGACGCCGGTCAAGAGACTGTGTTTGTAGAAGAGCGTATGTTCACAGCACCAATACAGGTGTCGGAGGATACGTTCTACCGTGTGTCTTGTCAAGTAGACCACTTATACCACGACACTGCTATAGTAGGTAGACCTTTAATAGGGCAGGACCACAAGACATCTGCCTCTTTCTTTAACACTTCTGATAACGACTTTCAGTTGATGGTGTACGCAGTAGTGCTACACGATAACGACTACCCCGTTGACTACATGGAGCACAACATAGTTAAACGCAACAAACGTACAGGCAGAGCCAAGCCCCCATACACACAGCGTAACCGTATACGTGTCACTAGTGAAGCATTAGACTGGTGGAGGAAGTACCTGACAACCATGTGTCAAGAGCATTTCAAAGCTCACGAGGCTTCTACATCTGTACGTAGCCCACAACTCTACCCTGTTCCAGATAATACTTGTTCATGGGGTTGTGATTTCGTAGACGTATGCGGTATGGTAGACGAAGGCGAAGATTACGAGAGCGTCTTGGTAAATGAGTATCAGAAGGAAGGAGCCTTTGGTGGCTAATAAAGATTATAGAAGAATAAGCATCTTCATACACGGCTGGTGGGGAGCAGGTAAGTCTTGGCTTTCAGCTAGCGCACCTGCACCTAGATTAGTGCTGGACACAGAGGGTGGCTATCACGACACAGAGGGTAAGCACATTATGTGGGACCCGACTAGCCCTGTGCCACAAGATCTTGACAAGGAGACGTCAGTTATTGTGGACGTTAACGAGTGGGGCGTAATAGAAGATGTGATGAACATACTACGGTCAGGCGACCACCCGTTTGAAAGCGTGATAATAGACAGCGTGCATGAGCTACAGGACCAGCTAAAGAGAGTAGTGGCTAATCCCGAAGGCGTGTATGACCCTAACGCTGTGTTCCAGCACCAAGCATGGGGGCGTTTGAAGAACAACATGGGTCTTCTATTTAGAGAGCTACGGGATTTAACTAGGACTAGTTCACCTAAACGTGTAAACGTTGTGCTAGTATGCGGTACTGATGACGAGCTTATCCCTCATAAGCCTCTACTTGAAGGAGGCTCTCGTAAAGTTGTTACAGGCTTTTACGATGTGGTGGGGTATCTTCGTACAGCGCAGGACCAGAAGCAACAAGAAGTACGAGTTCTACAAATAACACCAACACCTACAGCTGTAGCTAAATGCAGGCTACACAGTTTACAACTTGAGCATGGTACAGAGATTATAAACCCTGACATACGTAAGATGTTGTCAGTAGTAAATAAGAAGGAGAGCAATGCAAACGCCAAGTGACAATGAAGTTCTTGAAGTTGACGCTAAGGAATTAGAAGAGGCTTTAGATATAAAAAACGCTCCGGTTATGATGCCCGCTATTATGGTAGGCGCATACGTAGATCGGGGCGAGAATGTAAATTTCCCAGAGTTGGGTGAGATATGCACATTAGAGTTAATACTGCAGGTAAAAGGCGTGGATAACATAGCCGTAATGCCTATAGTATGTGACTTAGAATTAGCAGAAGCACTTGGCTTAAAGGATACAACAACAATAGGAGAAAAAGAATGAGCTTATCACTCAGAGATCTATACGATCAATCAAAGAATGAAGACATCTCTTCCTTTAGCGGTGATAATTGGGAGCCTGTAGAGGGCGAAACCTACACTGTTTCCGCTTCACTGGTGAGAGCGTCTACTACAAGGACAGGTCTTCCTAGATGGGGAGTAATGTTTACTGTCACAGAAGGTGACGATCAAGGTAAGAAGTTCTGGGACAACTGGAACCTAACACAACAGTATCCTAAGATTGATGCTAGGACTTTTCATTACTTAGAGCTTATCGGTCTTACGATTGACGTACTAGATCAGGAACTTTCTGACGAACAGTTGTCAGAAATTGCAAAGAACAGTGGCAACGCAGTCAAGGTCAAAGCTAAATACAAACAAGATAAGAACGATAGCGCAAAGTTATGGGCAGATCACACCTACGAATCTGCCGGTTCTAGCAACACAGTAGTAGTTACTGAAGAAACTACAGAAGAAGATGACTTTGATTTTTAATGGAGTTATCAGATCTTAGACACCTGTTAGCTGTTCCATACGTGATGGAGCAGTACGGGCACCATGCAGTAGAACAAACTAGCTCAAGGATTAAATACCACAACCCTTTCAGAGTTGACAACAACCCGTCATTTGACGTGTGGTACGACTCAGAAAGAGGTTGGCGGTGGGGCGACTTTGCTGAAGGGACACAAGGCAGTAGCATAGATTTAGTGCAACGCTTTGAGTCATTGACAGACAAGGAAGCTATAGATAAAGCCTATGAGCTGGTCGTCAAACAGAAGGTTGACAGGTACGAGAACCCTACCTTAGTAGAAGCTAAGAAAGAGTTTGACTACGAGTCAGCCCACGACTACCTAGCTAGGGGACGTAGCAACGCTGTCAATGCGGTAAACGCTATGCTCTGGAGAATGATAGACTCTCACCCTGCGATAGCTCACCTTAACCCAGAGTATTTGGTTAAGGAATGGCAGTTATCTTCAGACGGTAATGACGTACTAGTTCCTTACATGGACGAAAAAGATCTTGTGGGTTACAAAATTCGTAAACCTGACGGTACCAAACTAAACGCTAAAGGAGCTAACATGGTGCTGTATGGTTTATGGAAGTTGGGGGACTCACACGAAGACCAGCCAGTGATGCTCTGTGAGGGCGAGACTGATTGTTGGGCCGCTCAAGCACACCTTACCTCCTTCCATGCTCTAGGTGTAGCAGGGGCAGGACACCAACCTGAGAAGCTCGGCGCAGAGGCACTGGCTGGTCGTACAATTTACATGGCATTTGATGGAGACGAAGCGGGTAGAAACGCTTTAAGCAAATGGCACAGGTATTTGTCAGCACATAACTGTAAGATATACAACATACCTATGCCGGATGGTGCCGACATAGCTAGTATGTCTCCGAAAGAGGTAGCGTCTTTACCTGATAGAGCGCTAGTGCAGATGCCTAAACCTGAAGGTCTGGTGAGAAGACTTAATCAGTATGTTAAGGTGCGAGGAGAAAATGACACGCCGGTGTCAAATTGGAGTTTACTACTTAACAAACGTTTAGTAGGGGATGAAGGTCAAGAAGCTTTTGAGGGGGTGCTACTGCCTACAAATAAGGTAGTGGTTCTACCGTCAGATGCTTTAAGTTCACGTGCTTCCCTAGTTCGTTGGTGTATTAGTAATCAAGTAGCGTGGACAGGGAGTGCACAAGATCATGATAAGCTACTGCAACTGCTACAGCACGACAGCTTTCTAGTCCCTGAAGGACGTATGACCAGCAGGGTGGGATACCACAGCGGAGATATAGTGTGGCATGACGGGCATTTAGGCACAGACTCATGGACGTACGTTCCACCATTAAATGACATAGATGTTAAAGGTAAGATAAGCGTAGTCAATAACCCCGTCAATACACCAGCAGTACTACATGGTTTGATGGAGATGTACTCTAGTGATGTGATGACACCCTTCTTAGCGTGGCTAGCGTTGGCGCCGATACGTCCTTTGTTTAAGCAGTTCCCTTCGCTAGTAGTGTCTGGTGCTTCAGGAACGGGAAAGACTACACTTGTTGAGAAAGTACTAGAAGTCTTTAGTGGTTCAAGTATAAATGCTACTTTGACTAACACCACAGCACACGCAGTGGCTAGTTTCTTTGGGGCTAGTAACGCATTCCCTATTTGGTTTGATGAGTACAGGTTTGGAGCACGACAAGATGCTAAGCAACAACTAGATCAGATGCTTAGAGACGCCTACACGGGCCAGAGGAGCCAAAAAGGCGGAGCATACGAGAACAAGCAGAGACTTATATCGTACGCTAGTGACGTGCCTGTGGTCGTCTCAGGGGAAGATAGCGTCATAGAGACTAGTTTAACTGACAGGTCAATACTACTGCGGTTAACTAAACGAAAGAAAGGTTCACTTGACACTATATCGTCAGTAGATACTGCAGGATTTGCACACTCTTATTTGTCATGGATAGCCTCTAACGATCACGACCCTAAAGTACAGCTACACTCTGACACGTCATTGAATGACAGGCAACGTTACAACTTGGGGTTTATTGATTTGGGCTGGCGTTACCTAAGAGACTTTGTAGAGTCGGCGTACCCTGCCTTACAAATACCTGACATAGACGTGTCAATGGTTAGGGAGAAAGCGGCAACAGCCGCATCAGAAAACCCGATACTAGACGCAGTACTATGGGCTATGGAGTCAGGGCTGGGTTGTGTATGGAAAGACGACAACGATATGATATGTATATCTGCCGACTCACTACTAGTAGAGATACGTAAAGCAGGCACGTTTACACTACCTGTCACGAATACACGTGGATTGAAAGACTATTTGATAGACGTGTACGGTGCTGAAGAGAAAAGAAAACGATTTGCAGGCAGGCAAATACGTGTATTAGAGATACCGTATGCTAGAATTGAGGAATGAGTATTTTGAACATTATAAGTCGCAAGCATTGGCACGCTAATAACGCTAAAAAGATATACAAGCTACCTGTCTACCCTGTCAAAGAAGTACACATACATCACTCAGTAACAGGCTGGACAGAAGAAGCTAAGCAGTGGAAAAACATACAGCTATACCACATGGCTACTAGAGGTTGGACGGATATAGCGTACAACTTTGGAGTAGGGCAGTCAGGAACTGTGTATGAGGGGCGTGGTTGGGACAGGCAAGGCGGAGCCGCAGGCTACAAACATGACCGCAAGTCTCTTAGTATCTGCGCTATAGGGAACTTTGAAACAGAACTACCTACCGGAGCTATGGTTAAAGCTATAGGAGATTGGATAGTAGAAGGCATAGAGCGAGGCTCTATACGTAAAGATGTGAAGATACTAGCACACAGGGACGTAGCCGCTACGAAATGCTGTGGTGAGTACTTATATGGTACACTGGATAGTATACGAAAAGCTGTCAAACAACCAAAAGCATTACCGAAAGATGACACACTACTGTCAGAATTAAATAAAGCTAAAACAGCTATAGATAAAGTCATAGACCAACTAACGAAAGCATAACATGGAACTAGAAGTAGCGTTTAGCATAGGATTAGGTGTAGCAGGCCCGTGGTGTGCATGGATTTCTAAGCAGATATGGGACATACGCCAACAAACTAGTGGTATGTTTGCTACTTTAAAAGACCACGAAAGAAGAATAGAAGAGCTAGAAGAAGTATTGCCGAGACAGATTCCCCGTTAAATGCTTGCAAAAATTCTTTATCTTGACATTGAGACGTCACCTAACGTAGGCTATACGTGGGGTAAGTGGGACCAGAACGTTATTGAGTTTATACAGGAATGGCGACTACTAGGAATGTGCTACATGTGGGAACATGAAGGCAAAGTCAAAGACGTGTACCCTAAGAACGTTACGAAATATGATTATCGTGATGACAAAGAGTTGCTTACTAGAGTGTGGGATCTTTTAGATAAAGCAGATTTTGTGGTAGCCCACAACGGTGATAGGTTTGATCTAAAGAAACTAAACGCTAGGTTTGTAGCACATGATATGGGAGCGCCAACTCCTTACATCTCTATAGACACATTAAAGATGGCTAGGTCAGCGTTCCAGTTTAACGCTAACAACTTAGACTCGTTAGGCCAGCACTTAAAACTAGGCAAGAAAGTAGAGCATCAAGGCTTTAAGATGTGGTTAGGGTGTATGAGCGGTAACCGTAAAGCGTGGGCATCAATGAAAAAATACAACCGCCAAGACGTAGTACTGCTACGTAAAGTCTACAAACGTATTCTCCCGTTTGTCAAGAGCCATCCAAATGTTTTGACAGCTGAGTGTCAAGATTTAGTATGCCCTAGGTGTGGCTCATTTAAGTTTCAAAAACGTGGCAACAGAAGAACTAAATCTGGTATAGAGTATAAACAATACATGTGCGAGAATGGTCATTACTTTAGCGAGCGTAAACGTAGTCATGTTAATTCAGCGGCGAATCCATAGCAAACCTGTTCTTAGCAAGTACTGCTTCGGTAGCGTCTCTCATTGTCTCTGCATTCTGCCATTGATTGTATATATTCACTGATTCTTGGTCAATATCAACAGTCATGCCTGAGTTAGTTCTAATCCTGTTCCACGTTTCTCGTGAAATCATGTCGTAAGCTAGCAGATAATCTGCACCTAATCCTGATTCACTAGCCATGACATTCTCTAGTATTATCTGCCTTTCTTTCTCTGTTAAGGGTTGACCCAAAGAATCCATAATCGCCATTATATTATTCATGTGCACGAATCTTCCACGCTCTAGCATTGTTTCTACTTCTTCAAACGACAGTAGCTCTACTTGACTATCTACTTTATATTGTTCTTCAACCCCCTGTACGAAACCTAATGCTTGTCCAGTTATTCCGACTTCTTGTTCTGATAGCGCCTGCAGAGAGTTATATATTATCAGCTGAGTGTTAGATGCTACGTTTTCAATTAGCCAATCTCTTTTATCATCTTTAGTAATTATTCCTTCAGCTATTGCGTTGTCTGCCATTTCCAAGTACATCGTAACTGTATTTGTCACAGGAAACATGGTTTTGATAGCTTCAATAGTTTCTGGAGAAGCGCCAGTCAATTCCAATGCTACTTCTACAGCCTTTGCAGCTCCTACAGCACCGCTACCTGTAGGAGGTTCTCCCTCTTCTATAAAAGCATTCTTCATAAATAAACTATCTTGTGTCTGCCACGCAGCTTCTTGCGTGGGTAGACTTTGAGCTGCCATAGCCATTCTGTAAATAAGCGTAGGGTCTAACATATTTAATGTTTCTAAGTTCGGAAAGAGTATGTCTCTTGAAGCTATATCTTCTGGCATCTGATGCCAAGCAACCATTAAATCAGCTATTTGTTTGCCTAGTATTTGTGTTTGTCTATCCAAAGCATCTCTACCTGCTGGAGTAGTCAAGTCAAGGTTGTCACCTACCTTAGTAAAGTAATTAGAATGAGCGTACTCGCCTTCTTCAGGAGTCCACAGCCCTATCTTCTCCATAAGCGTAGGCCAGAACTCTTCGGGAGGCACAACATCTACCCTGCCGTCATCATCATAATCAACAAACCTGCCGTAAACTAAGTCAGACCATAAACTAGACTGAGCCTGCAAGTAGCCTAAAGCCCTAACCTCTTCGGTTGACGGCCTCATTTCTTCTGGAAGATACTCTTTAATTTGGTTCAATAAATTACTAAGAGAATAATACTGCGACCCTTCCAACTTTACGGGGTCATAAACTCTAAAGCCCCCTAGTATATTCATTATGTTAAGCATGGCGTCCCTGTCGCTAGTCAAGTGCTTCTGATAAGTCATTACTCTAGCTATAGCAGGGTTAAATATGTTTGATACTTGGGCAAAAGTTTCTGAAGGTGTATCTATCTTTCCTCTAGTAAACCAGTTGACTCCGCTGACTAAGTTAGCAGTTGTCATAATAATGTTTGGACCCCAACCTGAGAACAGTCCTACTGTGTTTCTAAGCCTTTCAGCCATGTCTCTATCAGCTCCAAACATATTCATTATCGGGTCTGAGAAAGCCCAGAATTTGTTAGTAAAAGGTATATCATTAAAACTTATATCAGTCTTAGGTAAGTTCTTTTCAGAAAGCCACCTTAACCCTTGATAAGCCAACACAGGCACGCCTGTTATAGCTGATAGTGTTTGATACGCAGATGTCAAAGGAGCGTCCATACCTATTAAAGTGCCGTTGTAGTCACGCATACCAGCCATGACTGCCCAGTAAGGTAACGGTGTCCTTGACTCACCTGCCTTAGTAGGTTGCTCTCCTAAGAAAAACTCAGTCATGTTGTCTGTAAAAGCTTTTTCAATTCTAGCAGCACTAGCAACACGTGCTGGCATTGTCAAAGCTGCGCCTATCTGCACAGTAGTGTTCTTCCTAAAGAACGTGTAGAAACGGCTGAACCTGTCTCGTATCGCTTGCTCTGCTGGTGTCAAATCTTTATAGTCAAACAAGTATTTTCTAGTGTTTATAGATGCAGTAGCTGCGTCCATGCCTTGCGCTCTACCTGATAAAAACAATGCACCTCTAGCGTTGTTTTCAACTGCTGAGTTTACTGACCTAGCTGCTTTTGTAATGTTGTACTTACCTAGATCAACCGTAGAAAATATGTCGTCTGCTTGTGTGTTGTACACGCCGTAAGTGTTTAGTTCTTTTAACAGTTCAACATCAGTGCTTGACATTCTACCCGTTGCAATAAACTCTTCATATATCTCGTCTAAATCCTTACCAGTTTTTCTTTGTAAAAGTCTAGCTTCAGTCCTGAGTTTCTGTAATTTCATAGATGTTATGATATGAGCAGGGTTACGTAAACCTCCAAGGTAAGCTAACAGCATGTTGCTCTGTGCGTTTCTGGTAATAAACGCAGGGCTTAAAAGTGCGAACCTAGCCCACCTATCTGACTGTGTTTGTACTATAGCTTTAAGGGCTTTCTGGCTTTCTGTGTTCTGCAGTAAATCAAATATCTTAATAGCGTCATCTGCAACTTCTTTTCTGACAAAAATCATACTATTATCTTCCATGAAGTCTCTGACCATCCGACCATCGGCATTCCTTAAAGGAACGTACTCTGGTTGCACAGTGTTAAATGGCCCTACAAACTGATCGTCTCTTCCTTGCCCTAGGAAGTATTGACCTGTATCGTCCATGCCGCCTGTCATACCTGTTTCAGCAATGTCGTCTATTTGCTTTTGATTCAACGTCATCTTCCTAGCAACGGGGTGTCCTATTTCATCGGTCACGTTAAGAAGCTCACCTAAGTAATCGCTCATCATGTGGGCGTTGTAAGCAGCCTTAGTTCTGACTGTCCAAGCATCTAAGTAGTTAGTGGAAAATAAATCAGTTAATTTTTCTGGGTCTTTTGCTAGCTTAACTACCCCTTCCATTTCGTCCGCCCATTGAAAACCTACAACGTTCCTCATGGTGGCTAAGTCATCGCTAAACACTTTAACAATATAGTCTCTAAACTCTTTGTTTACCATTATAAGATCTTGTATTTCAGGAGCTATGCTTCTTTGCTTTGTGAAGACATCTCCGACTGATGTAGCGGCTCTTCCGGCACCCTCAACATCTTTTGCAAATTGCTTGCTAACTTTTATTATTAAGTTTTGAAAATACTGTGAGTTCACAAACTGTGTACCAAACGTATCTTCTATACCTTTAACCCATTTAGCTAAAACTGTTTGATCTCTAGGAGGTATACCGACTATCTCATCTTTCAAAAATCTGGCTAAGCGTTCTTTAGCAGGCAGGTCAGATAAATTATTAAACACTTGAGATGAAACTCTAGGGGTGTAAGCGTACCGATCTAACTCTGCGGCTTCTTTAAGTTTCTTAGGTATCATATCCCATATAGCATCTCTCAACTCGTCAAACGCACGAAGCCAATCACCAACGTCAGTGCCTGCAGGAAACTCTCGCAGCAGTAAATCACGTTCAACTTTACTGCTAGTGAACTGCCCAATTAACGACTTAGGTCCAATCTCAAAACTTCTAGCTACTGTCTGTCCTTTTACAATTTGTTCTGGTAAACCTTCCCATGCTTGCTTAGCTCTCATAGCTAAAGACGTGCCACCGAAAGTGTCTACTCTAAAAACTCTGTCAGCCCACTGCTGGAACTTTAGAGCCGCTCGTTGATCCACTTTTACCATTGCGTTTCGCACATCGTCACTAGCTTCTTTACCTAGCTTTTGCGCTATTTCAAATCTAGGTGAAAAACTATGACGTAACGAAGAAATTAAACCTTTTTGATAGAAAAACATTTGAGAAAGGCTAGGCATTTTCTCCATGACTAAACGCATAATTGGAGCATTAACAGTCTGTACAAGCTCTTGAAGGTACGCAGCTTTAGCAGCCTGACCTGCGGGAGTAGGGGGGAAGATCACCTCGTTACTAAGATATCTTGCTAGATCATCTGCTGTCTTTTGGAATGGCAGTTCCATTTGACCTGCTGCTGACACTTCTCCTTGTATTTTTGACACGGTGCTGTCAAATTCAGTAGCACTGCCCATACCGGAAGGGCGAGGGATGTCGTCACTTATTTCATCAGTTACCTTGAATAGTTGGCCTTGATAAAATTCTTCTGTTTTTTGAACACCTTTTGCTGTGCCAGCTGCTTTTTCTGTTATTTTCTGCTTACCTGTTAAAGGAAAGTAAAAGTCATATTTTATCCATTGAAGACCAACCATACTATTAAACCAGTCTATTTGGTTTTTAGTAGGTGTAGGGGTTCCTTGTGCCCAAGGGGTAGGAGCGTCTCCGTAGCCCATAGAGTACATAGGAAAGTAGTCTTCGTAAATGTCAAAGTTGTATGAATCCGAACCCTTAAGAGTAGTCGGGCTTAGATCTGGGTCCATGTCTGAATGTTTAGCGGCCATTTCAAAAGCTTCTTTATCTGTCGCATAAAAACCTTGGGCGTTCTTAAATACCTGATACTGCTCAGGAGTTAGCTGCTCTTTAGCTAGGACATTGTAATCGTGCACCATGTCCTCGCCAAATTCAGCAGCCTCATCAAACAATGTAGGTTGGTCCTTCATAAAAGGAGGAAGCTCTGTTACACTACCATCAGAATGAACTATAAAATCACTACGGCTAGTTGGTTTAGCTTGATATTTACCGAAACGATTACCAGCATTTGCAGCTGCAAATCTATTAACTCCGCTTCTGACTGCAGATGCCGGTATTAAAGTTTTCCCGTAGTACCTGAATCCATCTCTGCCTCCACGCTCTAGTTGTTTCAAAACTATTCTTAGATCATTTTCTATAGCATTTATTCCTCTTGCGTTTCTAGCTATAGCACCCTGCACTCTACGTGTTTTAGGGAATTGCTCATACGCCATTTCTATTTGTTCTCTAACAACTCTTTCAATTATATTTTTTTCAGTAACAGTTAGAGCTTTCCAACCATCTGTCTTAAGATTAATCATGGCAGACTTAAAACCTTTACCAACTATTACAGGTTCGTTAACTCCTAGCTTAGCTGCAGCACGAACTATTGCTGAGCTATCTGATAAAGAGTCAGTCGCAATGTTTCTTAAAACGTTACGAGAAAACCTGTTACCAACGCCAGCACCCATCAACGGATCTGTCACAGCTGCAACAACTATGTTAGCAATATCACCCATCACACCGTAAGTATTTTCAGTACCGAACACTTCAAAAATATCTACGTAACTGTCTTCATTTAGATCAAAAGCACTTTCAAGATCTTTGTTTGTAAACCACGGAACTTCTATATTACCAGTAAGAAACAAACCTAATTCATTGCCGCTTTCTTCAAGACCTGAATATAAAGCGCTTCCCGCAGCTTTGAGGTCGCCTTCATACAGGCCTTTAATTCCTCCATACAAACCTGCCCCTGCCATAAATATGGCTTGAGAAGGCCTGTCTATCCATTCTAAGAAATCACCTAGAACAGGAGTGCTGTATAGTTCGCCAACTAGTTTACCACCAAAGTTTTTAAGTTTTTCGCCTTTACTTAGTGGCTTATTTAAGTACTCATTTAATACTTCTTCATCACTAGTGCCTAACCATGTCGCCACATGCGGGCGTAACGGGTCAGCGTAGTTGTACATTATTACCTCTAAAGCTCTCTTAACGCTTGAAGGGTCTTCTAACTCAAGAAGACCAGTTATTAAATCATCGTTAAACTCTACGCCTTTGGATTCAAACTCATTTTTCAAAATTCTTTCAGCGTTAAATTTTTGAATATCAGGGAAGTCACCAAACCCTTCTATCGTACTTTCAATTCTTTCTTTCACATCAGAGTACATAGAAAAGTATGCGTAAAAGTTTAGTAACTGTCTACTTAAGTCAGCCCAGTCATCTACTCTTTCAACATCGCCAGTGTTTAATGCGTCTAAAATTTCTTGGAAATCTTGTTGTCGTTCTTTAGCAGCTTTGTATTCAGTCGGGTTTTCTTTTAGTTCTTCAAAATTCTCTATCGGAACTGATAAAGTAGCAAACGGGTCTTGCGGTGCCGAGATGCCTCTGAATACCAAACCTTGATCTGTGTTTTGAAAATCTAATTCATACGAAGTCGGGTCGTACTGTTGCTCTATGGGTAACTCTCTGTAAGCCTCTAATGCTTTTTGCCCCTCCGCTTGAGGCAGATAGTTAGGGTTCAGCAATATAGGGTTCTGGGTTATAAATCTGTTTTTAGTTGTTTCTTTTGTGAAATCTTCTTGAGTATACTTTAAGTATCTGCCTAAATTTAGTTCCTCTATGCCTGTCTCTACGCTAGGTGGTTGTCCAGCTATATAGCCTTGTGCTTCTAAGTTAGCTAAGTACTGCTCCTCGTAGTATTTTTTCTTTTGGTCCGCTATAAAATCAGCTAGAGACGCCTGATATGCTTCATCTCTAGCATACGTTATCTCACCTATTTCACCGATGCCTTGAATAACTTGCGTTGCACCCTCAGCTTGCGCTCCGCCTCTAGTGCCACTGCCTAAGCCCCCGAGAAGATCACCAAGTTTCTCCAAAAAACCTTTATCATCATCTTCATCTCCGCCCCAGCCGCCACCGCCGCTTGACATATCTGACATATTGGCCTGCCTTACTCGTATTTGTTTACTACAGCATCTTCTTCAGCAGGTGGATAACTAAACCCTGTGTCTTCAGAAGGTGGTTCGTAGCCAGTTTCAAAGGTAGCTCTTATCTCATTAATCTGTTCTAGAACTGCGCCTGCATCTATTGTGGGGTCCATTTGATTGACCGCTAGTACGATAGCTTGTGCGTTTTGTTCGTTGAACATAGTAGGATTACCAATATAGTTTAGTACTACAGTGTTCATCTCCAATGGGCTAGCAGGGTTAATTAGCTCATTAATAACTCCCTTTATAACAGGGTTAACGTTTTGATCTTCTAAATAAGCCACTAGAGCACTAGTATCTCTTTCAAGTAGTATATTTTCCCGTTCAGGGTACTTAGCGCTAAACTCTGCTGCAGACCTCGCTGCATCTCTCGCCGCTTTGAACGCCTTTTCTTGCGCTTTCTTCTTAGCCGCTAATCTTCTAGCTGCCGCCTGCGAACGATACTCGTTCTCTATCTTAGCGTAAGCAGGTGCCTGATTCTTGAATGTTGTCGCAAAGTCTTCTACATTCTGTTTTAGTCTTGTTGACTGCTCGGTAAATCCTTGACGTCCTAGTTCAGCTGCACTTTCGGCTCCTCCTAAAAGAGCCTCTCTAGCAGCTTGCAATTCGGCAACAGCTGCTGCGTTATCTTTACCTGCTAAGCGCATTATGTCTTTACTAGCTGCCGTCTCTAATGCTGTAGTCTGTGTGTCTGCTTCTTCATAAGCAGTCAATCCTGCTTGACCACCACTAGCTAACGCTTCTAGTTGTTTCTTTTTAGATGAGTCTATTGAACTCGTTAATGCTGATTCTGATAAGTCGCCTGTTGCCATAATTACGCATTTTGTCTGGCAGCTCTGTCACGTGCTGCCAACTCTGCTTCCTGCCTGTCTATTTCTATTTGTGTTCTTTCATTTGCAGCTGTCATTTGTGCTTGAGCTAATTGACTTGCTCTGTCTTCTATGCCTTCTGTTTCTTGAAGATCTATCTCTGACTTTGCTCTTGCTACATCTCGTACTCGCCTGCCGGATCGGAACATTCCTCGTTCCTCAGCGCCTTCGTTTATTGACTTTTCCTGTATCATTCTTTGATCTTCAAAAAACGTTGCATCTCTTTTTGCGGCTTGTGCTCCTGCTAGTATTATGCCTTCTAGTGTTTCGCTAACCATAGATTCGTCCAACCCCATCTGACGTAGAAACGCCATGTAGGTAGGGTCGTCCTGCCATCTTCTTCTTCTCCTAGCTACAGGAGGAGGGGGTGGGGGTGGTGGTGGTGCTTGATAGTCTGGAGGCGGTGGAGGGGCGTACCCAGCCAGCTTTCCAAAATCTAATTGACCCAATGCTTCAAGAACAGAATTATACGTAGGCGCCATATAGCTATTATAACATATTATGACACTTCAGTGTCATCTTCTTGGTCTTCACAATCACATTGTTTTGCTTCTAATTCCTCTATAATCATCTCTTGAATGCAAATAGTGGCTTCTTTAGGCCAACGTTGTCGCATTCTGTTTACCACATCTTCAGCATTTAGGTTCATGTATCCTCCAAGGTAGATAGTCTAGTGTTAATATCTTGTACTGCTGCTAATAAATAAGGTGTCAACATTTCATAGTTTACACCTTCTATTTGTTCTCCACTCATATTCCCTTCATTATCTTCTTCAAGAGGTGTTGTGTGTACTAGCTTAGGATAAACCTCTACTACTTCTTCAGCTATTAAACCAAAGCCTTCCACATCGTTTTCGTCAGGTATATTTATGTCTGAGTTCACGTCCCAGTTAAATTTAACAGGTCGTAAGTCGTATATCTTCTGCCACTGTTCAGCTGGCATATCCACTATATCAGTTTTATAACGTTCTGACGAAGAAAAGTGCACAATATACCCAGTGCTGTTGTTACGGTATAAGGTGCTGATGCCTGATGAGTAGCCACTAGGAGTTCGTAAATACGTACCAGAGCTACTCCACAATGTTCGTATTGAGCCTGCAGTAGTTATTCGTACAACATTAGCTCCTCCAGAGTACATGCCAGTATTTTCGTCACCGTTAAATGTGTAAGAAGGGTCAGTAGCAGAACCTGAATCTGCTTCAATTTCATTCACATAAAGAACGTTCCAACGGTTTGACGCATTACCAAGAGACAGGCCTAAGTCTGCGTATGGTTGTAATCGTGCGCTAGTTAGTTTCATTTCTCCAGTATTTTCAATATACCAATACATTGACTTATTACCGTTAACAACGAAATACATGTTTCCATCAGCAGCTTCATTTTTCATGTAAAGGTCATCATTAGCTGGATACCCTACATAACCAAGACGAGTAACGTCATTTGAATAGTACCCTATATAACCACCTGTTGTTGCTGATGACGTATTGTGTAGCTGTAAAATATCAGCACTAGAATAAAACCTGTTAGTGGTTCCTGCAGCGCTAAATGTTGTTGCGTCAAAAGTAAATGTTGATCCGTCATAAACTAAGCCTGAGTCTGCTCCAAAAGAACCATTGTCATTCCATTGTATTTGATGATCTGCGCCAGCAGGAGAGCCTCCGCCTCCGCCTCCACCTAAATTCCCTATAGACTGAGCTGTGACTTTCTTAATGTTATTGCTGTCAGATGTGTCTGCAATTAGCACAAGGTCATCTGCAGCTACAGTGACAGTTGAAGCAGTTACTGTAGCAGGAGTAATAGCCCCGCTAACAGTCAAAGAACTAAGAGTGCCAACGCTAGTTAAAGAAGATGTGACAACAGTAGACTTTAGCTCTGTTCCACTTAATGTGTTTGCATCAGCAGTTACCGTAATATCTCCTGTCCCATCAAAGTCAACGCCGTTAATAGCTCTAGCTGTAGCCAATGCAGTAGCTGTCGCAGCATTACCAGACGTATTCTGATTACCTGCAGTGTTTACGCCTGCGAGATCTATGTTAGCAGTGCCGTCAAATGACACGCCGCCTATAGTTCGTGCTGTCTGTAGGGCAGTTGCGGTAGCAGCGTTTCCGCTAATGTCAGTTACTAAACCTGCAATAGAAGAAGCTGTCACAGTTTTAGGGTTATCGCTGTCGCTTGTGTCTGCAACAACTACTTTATCGTCAGATGCTACCGTTACTGAGCTTAACTCAGACGGGTCAAAAGTAACTTCAACAGTTCCAGTAGTGCCTCCGCCCCCTATCCCTAGTCCTGCAGTAACGCCCGTTATATCTCCTTGTGGCGCTAAAGCTACAACTGAAGACACTGTAACTGTTTTAGGATTGTCACTATCATTTGTGTCAGCTATAACTATTTTGTCATCTGTCGCAACAGTTGCACTACTTAACTCAGACGGAGCAAAAGCCACAGCCACAGTTCCAGAAGTGCCTCCGCCGGAAATACCTAAGCCTGCGTCTACTCCAGTTAATGTACCTGCTACGTTCTCTAGGTAGGCTTCTAGTCTTTGCTCTACAGCAGTTGCTAACTCTATGTCTGTGTTAGCTACCGCTGCTCCTAGCTCCCCGTTAAATTGAAAAGGCATTAGTAGTTCCTAGTTGTAAAATTATCTGGTCGTACTTCGTAATCAACTGTTACTTTGTTTAGAGCTATAGATTCAATATTATGAAGCTCTACAAACATATCAGGGCTGAAATCCCCTAGAGGTATGTCGTACACATAACGTGCCTGCCTTCCTCTGTAACTATAAGTTATGTTAGGTAAATTACTTGTGCTAGCTGCCCACGTGTTAAAAGAAGTTGCGTCACTATAAATATTGTCTGTAGTATTAGTAATCGTTTTTATTCTTAATTCCATAGTAGGTGTAGCATAGTTGTCTCCGCTGCTTCTCCAGTAAGTGAAGTCAATAACTATCCTTACTACACGAGCTTCCTCGCCATAGTCAGCGCTATATGGAGATAAACGTATAATGCTTGAACCAGCATCGGAAACTACGGTACTGCTAAGAACGTTGCCTGCGTCTACTTTATCAGAAAAAACATCATCGTCTCGTGACGGTCTGTTTAAGACAATATCTCTAGTTAATAGGCCTAACGCATATTTAGTGCCACCACTAAAGTAGCTTCCGTAAGTTACAAAGGCGTAAGCGTTACCAAAATTAATAGTAGCGCAATCACGTAGTATCCCGTAACCATTAGTTCCGACAATACTTCCAAAGTAATCGTTTCCGTTGCCATAAGACGTTAAATACCATTGATCGTTTACTTTTTCTATTGCTGCGCCCATGTAACCTGTAGAGCCGTCAACCGTCATTAAATGTAAAGCATTGCGATCAGGGGACGACAGAGATCTGTACTCTGTAAATATATTCCAGTTGCCATCATGCACCCAAGGAACTTTATCTTTATGCGTAATAGTGTCTACGCCAGAAGGAGTAGCCGCACATACGCCCTGCCCATCTGGACCCATAAAATACACAGCGTTACCTAATATCGTGGCCGCTGCTCCGTGGGACGGGGTAACGTACTTACCTATAAATCGTAGCGTTCCTGTAGCTGGTGTTCCTGTGAAGGCATACCAACTGTCGTCACTTAGTGCAATCAACAAAGAATCTCGCACAGGCCAGCAACCTTTAATAAATACTTTACCGCTTGAATTACTTATGTCTATGTACTGCAACGCAGAATCAGAATCTGTGTAATCATCTATGTCTGTGTAGTACAGTCTGTTTTTTGCTAAATTGCTTTGTGACCAACCCCACAACCTTCCACGATAAAAAACGGCGTTAGTGATTGTGTTCAGTACAGAACCGTTGCCCCAGTCTATTGCGGTGACTGAGCTGCCGTCATATTTTTTCTGGCCTAAGAAAACAAAATCTTCTGGCCCTAAAGCATCTGATTGAGAGTTACCTACTTTATCTTCTACTGCCGTACCCCAACCCGCTCGTTTAGCTGACCACTCAGTAGCTGATGGAAGCGTAAAAGCCCCTAAAGCTGAACCATCTTTCCAGCCTATCGCTGAACTGGTAGAATCAAAATTATAGTAGTACGCTTGAGCACTAGCACCTCCAACGCTCATCTTATATAAGTAAAGATGACCGTAAGCGTCACCCATTGTAGTGTCACTTTCTTTGTACTGTATACAGCTGTTGTTTGACAGAAGTAAATCACTAGCATCAGTAAAACCTGTGTTTGCCCATTTCCTTAACCGAGGACGTGGGCCTAACGCACCGGAGTCGTATACTTGCATGTTCATAGAGCAGTATGAATCGTCATTACGAGGCATACGTACTACGTCTGCAAATACCTGACCTTTGCGCCAGTCATCAAATTCTCTAGTCTCTATGCGTTGACGGTCCATTAACCCCACCCTATATCACGGCGGTGCTGTGGGTCTACCGTTGCACGAGTCCTCCGTACTTCGTCTTTAATACTTGACATTAATCTGTCAAGTTCTGGCCGTAAAGCTGCTTGTAAATCCCTGTCACGTAATCTACCTGCAGCCATGTGTGCTGTAGTTATAACTAACAAATCTATCGCCCAGTCTGGCATTAGCGGTTCGTCTGTGTCCCCAGTAAGCGGTGGCTCAAATCTAGTGAACACGTGGCGTACCGTGTACACCGCATCAGGTACAGGGAACAATCGTATCTTGCTGCCCTCAATAGAATAGAACTGAGGGTAGCCCTCAAAGTTAGAATACCGTGCAGCATCTGCTGGTTGCTTTGCTTTAAGTAGATTATCTGTGTCAGTAATTATGTACTGTGTAGACTTCCACGTAGCATGTGGGGTGTAGTCCTGTGTGCCTGCGACAGTTGCTGTGAATGTAGCGTCCGTAGATGTTAACCACGGCCAATCAAACTGCATACTTATTTGACGCAGTGCACCGTTTATAAGGTTATCTAGTACTGAGCTTGTCAGAGCATTGTCTGTGTTGACCATACCTAGACGGTCATACACGTTAGCCCTGATAGTCTGGAGCTGCATCTGCGTCCTCTTGTTTCTTCTTTTTCTTTTTCTTAGGATTCTGATTCATAGCTACGGAAGGGAACCGCATTTTCTTACTACGCATCTTAGCTAGTTCTTGGGCCTTTTGTGATTCAGTTAACATAGTTCAATTATAGCACAGCCGTTTAGTAGTGATGCCCAACTTCTTTAGCGACATGCCAATACACTTTCTCTAGTGCTTCTATCTGTGCTTCTTTAACTTTAGTTTGCTGCTCTTTAATTAGCTTGTCGTTGTGTTTATCTACTCGGTTAAGTACGTCTTCTACTTTAACCTTATGCAAGTCGTGATCTCTTAAGTGTGTACATAATTCAAATATGTTTGGTAGCTCGCCTTCGTGTATTGGTCGGGAACGATGCACACAGTATGGTTCGTCACGTGTGCTCCATATTTCCCAACGGCTTTCCAGCTTATTCCAACATAGTGTTATCCAAGGGTCACCGTTCCAGCCTATCTCAGGTATTCCGTAAGTCAACATGTGTTGCATGTCTCCGCCTACAGCAGAATGACGTATCGTGTCAAGTATTCCTGTTTTCACCATTTTACCTTGTTAGCCCAGTATGCTGCTGAGCAAACGCCTTTCTTAATGTTCTTTGCGTGACGAGCCTTGAAGGACTTACGTCTAGCTTTGTCTTTTTTAGACGAAGGATTCTTACCAGCACCTGACACACCCTGTTGCCCGAACCTAATAGTCTTACCATCAGGGCAACCTGCACCTTTAGCTAACACTACGTGCGACTTTGTAGGGTGATTAGGTGTGCGCTTAGGTTTATTAAAACCTGACACACCTAGTGCTTTCATTCTAGAATCTTTAGCCACTCTTTTTCTTTTTCTTTTTCTTTTTCTTTGCAGCTTCTAGTGCATGTGTGGTTACATGAGCTTCAAGAGCACGTATGTCTTTAGCGTTTTGTGCTGTAGTGTTAGAAGGATATATTGCTTGTCCAGTTACAGGCTTTGGACCTTGACCTTGACGAGCGTTTGTCGGCGGCTTTCTAGGTTTAAGTCTCATGTGCTCATTAGGCTTTTTAGCAACAGGTTTTTTAATGCCACCACCTAAAGCCATCTTCCCCCCACTAGGTTTATCTGGTGGTTTTGGCGCTGGATTATCCACAAGACTAGAAGCATAGCCTCTATAAGTATCTGTCACCTTTCTTACAGCCATATCTGCAATTTTCCCAGCTGTGTTTCGTCCCGCTTCTCTTTTCTTTTTTCTTCTTAAATAGTGGTCTGGTGTAGCCATTAGTATTTCTTCTTTGTCTTCTTCATTTTCTTGCCAGTCTTTTTAGCATAAGCTCTTGCAGCTTTAATACCTTTGGTGGTATAGCTAAACTCTTTGGTCCCTACTTTGGGCATGATAACTCCAATCGTCTATTCTATTATAACAAATAAAAGAGCCGCCCGTAATGGGCGGCCCTTTTTTCTCTACCGTTCCCCTTGGAGAGAACTATTTACCAAAAACTATTATGTCCATAGTTGTATTTTGTAGATCTGTACCGTTACCCTCTTGGGCACCAGCAGCATCTATGACCATAAGTTTACCCGTAGACCTGACGTACACAACGCTATTAATAGCCTCATCGTCAATACTAGGGGCGCTACATTGGATAAAGTCTATTTGGTTTAGACCACTAAAATCCGTGTTAGCAATGGCTTCACCACCTGTCGGGTAAGTGCTATCAAAGGTAACCGTAGCAAATATCACAACTCTGTCGCCCATTACTGTGCGATCTTCGTTACTAATTGCTATTGCCATTATTTACTCCTTAGTTTAGCTTTCCGACAGATCGTCAATTCGTCCGTGGACGTTTCTACGATCAGTGGTTAGTTCATGGTATTTGAATAATACTGCTTCGTAAGCATCTTCACCAGATACTCTGCTTAGTACTGAACCATCTTCGTCCATGAACTCCCAATCGGAAGAAGCATGTTGCATGATGTGGTCAGTGTTAAGCAAAAACGCTTTGTTGTTAGGGCAGTCTCTGTCTGTTGCCAGAGGAAGACTGACGTTCCCTGCGTCAACGGTAAGTGCGGAGAATCCGCCCTTTAGCGTTGTTGTATCAGTAAATCGCTTTTGAGCTTTGAGCTGTGAAGCATAGTTTCTACGTACACCTACGGTTGTGACGATAAAGTTTGGTGATGTACCAGACTCTAGGCCAATGTCGTCTATGACGGTTTCAAACAAGTTGTCGGTAGCTGCACGGTCTGTACCGCTGTTACCGTTAACTGTTGACTTCCATAGGGTTACTACTGTTGGGTCAATGTTATACAAAGTACCGCTGTTGTTAACAATAGCTTGCAGACCAATAAGTTCGTGAGTTCCGCCAGAAGTTGTGTTCTTGGCGCCACTTCGGAAAATAAAATCTGAAGCATCTACTGAACCAGTAGCGGGGTCTTTGTCTAGTGTGACTGTACCCAGTGCTGTATCAACAGATGATACTGTACCTGCAGTAACTCGTAAAGTAGGGTTGGTAACAGTACCAACGTCTACAAGAGAGCCTACTTCTAGCTGACGCAGTTGCGTAGCTGTAGGTGTAGTAAGTGTATATACTTTAGCTGATTCAGAAGCACATTGCGCTATTGCACCGTTAGAATCATTGAAGATCTGACGGTTAACATCACGCTTGAGGTCCATGACAACGCCACTTACTTCGGACTCAATCGCCCGAACAAATGAACCACTGTCTGACTTCATTGCTCTGATTACAGGGCCAGTAACTTTAATACGACCATAGTTGTATTTAAGAGTTACTCGCTCTTCTTTGTATTGCTGACTACCCGCTGTTGGGAGAGTGCCGCCCTCAGCCCTAGCACCTACGCCGCTGTTACGGCCAGTGTGGATTGAGAGTACAGCCCTACGTCCTTCAACGTCACGAGTATTTTGCTCAATTTGGTTGAGCATCATAATCTCCTGATTAAGCTGCTCACGGATTGCCGGTTGGTAATCCTCTTTGAGCGCTGAATCAGCAGCTGTTAGGTTTAATGCCACTGTTTCTCCTTTATAGTTAAGTGACTTGAATATGACTGTTGTGCGACTTCAGCATCTGCAGGAGGCGAACTTATAAGTAGAATCTTTCTACACTTCTAGAATAACACATTTGACACAATTATGTCAGAATTATTCGCCAACTTGTGCTTTTAATCTTGCAAGAACTTTCTCACGCATAGAGTCAGACTTAATACTTGGAACTTCTTGAGGGTTAATATCTGCTACAGTTCCTGTCCCTGTTGCAGTAGCAGAAGCTGGAAACAAAGTTTGTTGCTCAAACTCAGGCTCTGCGTTTGGGTCAGCAGGAGCTTTATCTCCTAGATATGCTCTAGCTAATTCAGCAGCTTTTACTAAATCTCCGTTTATAGCAGGAGTTAAAGCTAAATCCCACAGCACTTCGCATTCTGGGCTTTCAGGTTCAAAACCTAACGCACGTGACTGCTGGTACACATCTTGCACCATACGTTCTTTTTCCAGCTCTTCTTGTACTAATACAGATATGTCATCACCAGAGTATAAATTTGACTCTGGAATGTCATTTTCTTGTTCTGGTAGTGGTGCTTCAGATTCTTCTTCCATAGTTACTTCTTCTCCTAATAAATGCTGGGCTAATTGTTTCATTGTATTTGCGCCAGTTTGCTGATCTGTGCTAAGAGTTGTAACCAAATCTAGTAGATACTCTTTCTCAGTATCGTTGTAGTCTTTGAACGCCTCTTTGTAGGGTTCGTGAGCTTTGCGTCTATCTTTAGCTTCCTCACGTAACTCGTGAATGTAGCCCTTAATGTTCTCAGGTAAATCATCAATACTTACTTCTGATGATTCCTCTGGGGCTTCTTCTACTACAGGCTGCTCTTCAACAACTTGTTCTTGTATTTCTGTTTCTTCAGGCATCTAGCCTCCTTGTACAGGTGGTGGGCTTCCTTCGCTTAATGCGTTTATTATAGCACCTGCTGGGTCCATACCCTCCTCTGCTGCAGCCATATCTACATTAGGAGGCATAGATGGAGGAGGTATACTTTCCATAGATACAGGCGGTGTTGATCCGTCTGCGTTAGGTGAGGCTGCTAGTGCAGGGTTAACGCTTGCTTGCATTGTCGCTCTACCTGATTGTTCTGCTGCCATTGTCTCGTGAGCTTGAATGTGTAAATCTACTACTTCACGTATTTCTTCGTCTAGTTGCTCGTAGCGTTGTGTCTTCCTAAACTCATTGTGCATCTCAATATGAATTGTGTGATCGTCAAAGGCTGCAGGGAGCATGACTTCTTTCATCACAAAAGCACCATTCTCCCTGCGAGCCTTCGCAGCATCGGGAGCAGCAGCAGCTATTATATCTTTTTGATCGGGTAAGTCAGCGACTCTAGCGTATTGCACCACATTGGATATTAAACCCATTTGCATAGCTTTGTCTGCAAAAGCCTGCATAGCTGCCCTACTTCTAGGTATCACAGCTTCTAGCGGCACATGTATTCCAAACTGACCGCCTATGTCAGAACCTTTCCACACAAATCTAAGTGGGGTGCTTCCATCTAATAACGTTGTTTCTCTTGGTTTCTTGGTTTCAGATTCATGTAGTTGCAACACCATCTGTGCTACACGTGTCCAGCAACGTGCTGTTTCTTTAATCATACGCCCTATAGGTGAGCTATCTTTTTCAGCTAGAATAGATAACCCTAAACCAGATTCAATATTTGGCGGAGCCATACCACGAGACACATCGTGAACACCCATCAAGTCATCTATCATTTCAGATAGCTTATCTGGCATTTCTCTAAGCCAGTTAGTTAACTGTGCCGGTGTCATGTACATAGGCGGTGGTGTTCCGTCTGGGTACACTATCATCTCTCCTGCACTGTCAGATAAGTGGTTCACTAAGTCTGACGCTGATTGTGGTATCAGCATTCTGGCAGTACCAGCATCTCGTAGATGCTCTAGTAAATTAGCCCACGTAGCATTCAACGCTACCTGTACCGGACGAACATCGTCTAGAATTGTAGCTCCGTGCCAACGATTCTCTACAGCTGTTTCGGTAGCACAGACTATGTTAAGTCTGTCTTTCCAAGGAAAAGGCCAATCTCCATGCTGAATAACTTTGTTGTCTATCTCTACACAGAAATGACCTTCTGGGCGTAGAGGGTTGGGTCGTTCGTAATATGTAAGAACAAATGTGCGTGGCACGTTTGTTGTCCCGCTCCCTACGTGGTCGGCTACTAGCCGTTGCATGTAGGGGTCTATAGCCGCAGTTCCGTCTGCCGGTGGCTCTTCTGGTAAATCAAACATAGCTTGCACTTGCTTAGGCGGTAGCGCTTGTTTACGTATCCACCACCTAGCTGTCTCAGGGTCTAGCGCTGCAGGCTCAACTAAAAAATCACCAATAGGCAGAACCTGCTCTATGGTGGTCTTGTTCTCTGCGTCCCAATCAACACTTATAGCCGCTGTTCCGCCTTTTATAGTAGCCATCATGTGCTGCTCTCGTTTAACTTCCCAACTGTGCTCATCATGTATGTCTTTAATAATTGCCTCACCTAGACGAGCGCTTTGGATTGTGGCATCGTCATAAGATGTAGGCGGGTTTTCAAACGTAAGTTGACGTTGCGTCAGCGTAGAAATAATTGTACGAGTGTTAGCTCGCATACGGTTCATTGTAGGCTGTATACGATCAAAGTCTTGATTAATAATATCTAGTCTTCGGCTGTCTGTGTTCCAGAACACCCACTGATACCCTAGCAAAAATGCGTGGTTTAACCAGTATGATCGGAGTTCTTCCCGTATTTGTTTAACGCCGTCACTGTACATCTCACGTACGTAGCCGGTCTTATTGTCGTAATCAGCCATACTAAAATTGTACCATACTATCTATATATTGGTTGGGGAGGCTGCGGCTTGTCAGGTAACTCTACTGACTCAGACGCTTTTATGGCGTTAACAGCTATAGGGTTCTGCACCCGCATCAACGCTTCGTTAAGTTTAACGTTTTCTTTATACAAGTATACATTAACATACGCCATAGCTGCAGCAGAACAGAACGGTAAAAATGCTAAAACGCAAAGAACAATAATCATTCTACAGGCTCAAACGAAGACGTTAAATCAGCCAGCTCTTCCTGTAGGTTGTTGTTCTCTCTACATAAATTACGTATAGTTTCTTGTGATTCTGTAAATAACTCTCGTGCTTCTGCTAAATCTTCTCGTAAATTCTTTATCGTAGTGTTAAGTCTTTTGTTAACAGACGGAGCAGCAAACCCTAGATTGTTAGCAGCTTCCTCTACACAGGCTTGGCAAATGTCGTGGAAGCCGTCAAAGTCGTCCATCGTATTCGGACGGAACACTCCTTCGTGGTTGGGCATCTTTATGTTCCCACAACATGTGCATCGTGCCCCGTACGCAGTGTTCTGGTCAAAATCATGGTGAATAGTGTATGGCATAGGAATCTGTCCTTTCGCTTATCGCCCTAGTGTACCATACAGTGTACTGCGCCGTTTTCTACTTTTCTCTCTTTTTTCAATATAACGCTCTAATTTTTCTTCAGTAGTAGCAGGAGCCGTGTTTTGTTTTACAGTTAGATGTGGCATTGTACTAGCTATAGCCCACGCATACCCTCCTGTATCTACCATGTCGTCATGGGTTCCGTTAGGAAACGGGGCGTGCTCGCTAGTCCATTCGTGCATCCTAGGGTGGGCTTGTGGGAAAAATATCTGACCATTAGCTGCAGCTTGACCGTACGGCATAGCACGAGCTACTTTATCCTTGTCAGCTTTAAGGGGGCGTACAGTCATACCACCTTTACGCACCATCTGCTGTAGTAAACCTTTACCGAACGTCTTGTCTTCTATACCGACAAACGCTGTGCTAGGCCACCTGCTATAGCAGGCACGTAACCACTCTTCGTGTTTATCTACTGTTACACGTTCTCGTACGAAGTCTACCAGTATCAAAACTTGCTGTGCTCTGTGAAAATCCCACACACTGTATACGCTGTAGTCGGACCAACTGTTGTTTGTAGCTGCCATATCTAACGTAGCGTACCTAATACATTCGTCTGCTCGTATAATTTTTGACACTTCGTAGTCACTTATTGCGTCACATGTGTATAGTTCTACGTCTTCGCTTTTACTTTTTTTGTAAAAATGAAACTTAGGGAACATACCGCTTTCTCCGAACGTAGGCGTTCCTTGGAACTGAGCAGCAAACCACATCGGGTCTTCTTTTTGCTCAGCTAATAGCTGCGCCTTGGTGCGAACCATAGGCCACAATGCTTGCCCTTCTTCACGTCCAATAGGGTCATCAGCCTCAGCTATAGCCGGTAGCCGTACAGCATACCAGTCGTCTCTGGCTGTGCCATCTTCGTCATACACAAACCTACCTGCCAGATCGTCCTCATGCCATCTTGTAAACATCATAATCTCTAATGGCAGACCACGTTCAGGCAGACGAGTCTTTCGTTTAATAAACACAGACGAGTAGAAGTTACCCGCTGCATTCCTGTTAGCTTGTGACAAAGCATCTACGGCATCTTTAATAGGGTCGTCAATAATCCCTAATTGAAAACCTTTACCAGTTAACGCTCCTCCTGTACCGACCAAGAACATCTCACCTTTGGTTTCGTTAAAGTACAAGTGGTCAGCGCCGTGACGTTCGCCCTTTGCCAGCGTCAAGCCTAGCTTCTCCTCGTTCTCCAACAACTTGTCACGCATCTTCTTGCCCCACGTCTTTGTAGCAAAGTCGTCAGAGTAGGTAACGAAGGCTATGTGGTTGTTGGGGTGCTGCATCCAGTACCACAACGGCAGATGCTCAGACACCAGATACGACTTACCGTGTCTAGGCGGCATAGCGATAGCTAACCGTAGAAGCGCCCTTTCTTCCGTATCAGGGTTCTCACCCCAAAAGTCAAGCGCCTTATCAAAAGGCACATCATCATGGCTGTCAACAATATGACGGTCTTCTCCATCTGTCGTATATACCCATAGAGGTGCTGGTCCAACTCCAGACTTGTAGAGTCGGTACTCGGTAAACGCAACAATGATCTCATTCAAATACTCCAAATGTGGTGCTCTAACTGTCTCAGGAGACAACCAGCACATAAGATCAAGCGGGCTACGCTTAGCTAACTCATACTGTAGTTGATGTTGGTAAAGCTCTAACTCCTGCGGGCTAGCGTGAGCAAGCAGCTCAGGAGATAGTAACTTCACACGTTGTCAACTAAATACTGTATAGATATGTTACCGGAAGAAGAAATAGCGTAGACTTCCTCAGCAGGCTGAGTTAAGTTTAGTTCTACCTTGTTATTTCCACTAGCCGGAAGCACAATACCATTAGAAGCTGCAGCTACATCAGAAGCGCCAACCGTACATACAGTGCTCGTGTTGTTCTGAATAATAATCTTTTGGGGGTTCGTAGCAGATGCAGCGGACGTAGCAGTAAATAGCAAAGTAGCAGAAGCTGCAACCGTTACATCATCACCTTTAAGTGCCATTGTTTCCTTTCAAAATAGCTATCAATTAAGTGTAACACATTCAAACGGTATATCGGCACCTTTAGGTGTTTGCATTTTCCAGAAAAAGACGGGTAATAATATAGCCACCCCCACCAAGGGGGGTGCCCCCCGTATTAATGTATGTCATTAATTAACTCAATGGTCATTAAATAAACAATCGCCTCTATATATAAAAAACAATTTCAAAAATTAATTTCAAAAAATTCTATTTGTGCAGGTCAGAGACCTAAAAAAATCTCTCTCCAATTTGACAGGTATACATTCATGATCTACGTTAGATATTGGAAGGAGGTAATCAGATGACAAGACAGCAACTAAATGCAGTGCTAAAGATGGCTCTTAAGCAAGAAGCACATCCGAACACTGTGTTCCGTATGCTTGGCTCTGAAGCATTTGAGGAACGAAACGGTTCGTCCCTCAGTGATGAGGATCTAGTGGATGTCACGCAACAGTATCTTGTAGCCTACGGGCAACAAGTGCTGGGCATGACCTTCAAGAGGTAGGTCCAGAGCTGGCAAATGAGTAAGACTCGGAGTCGCCCCCGACTTGGCAACAGAACAGGGGGAGAAAGGAAGTGAGTATATGAAGAAGCTAATAGACATAATGAACAATGACACAGTGTGGCTAGTGTTTATGACGCTAGCATCCGTAGCCGCACTAGGGCTAGCACTGGGAATAATCCCAGACGGTGCCAGACACGTGCACTAAGACAGGAAGCCTCACCCGAAAGGGTGGGGTTTTCTTGTCCTAAACACTGAGAGATCTGAGCGCTGCGGTGGCGTGGTATTTTGGGCTTGCCACTAGTCACCTTGACCAGATTAAAGATATCTCAGATCTACCCATATATAGCCTTATATGTAGGGGTACAACGAAATTGACGGTGAGAACAGCGAAATTGACGGCGATCAGTTGGGCTAAAGGGTATATAATAGGGGCATGCAAAGAGGACACCACATAGCTCAAGCC
>CESM01023842.1_pt1 | contig 39604 bp, 25 predicted proteins | sample 361421 | NCBI WGS metagenome assembly CESM01 (sample SAMEA2622219, study PRJEB7988) | marine metagenome | isolation source: saline water (ENVO:00002010), including | reverse complement strand
TTATTTTAACTTTCTTAACATTATCAAAATTATAATCACTGATTGATATTACAGATTCATTATTAGAAATTACTAAATCATCTTCACTAGTTATTGCAGAATATATGAAATGATTAGTTATTAATGTGTCTAAAATGTTTGATTCACTATCCATTAGAATAACTTCTAATTTTGCCTGCAAAGGGATTCCATTATCTATGGTAATTATTAATTCCTCTACAGATCGATTATTACTAGATAAATCTGCGTCAAATATTTTTGAAATTTCCAACTTTTTAGCTACAAATGATAATGGCATTGATGCTTCAATGTTAGCTTCTATTGTGTTGTCTAAGAAAATGAAATCTGAAACTGAAGTTTGCACATTTGGGTTTAATATAATTGTAGATGATATATTTACTTTATTAGGGAACATTTCTAATATTTCAGTAGATTGCGTTTCTATTTCTAAAAATTTAGGAATTACTGGAAGATTTCCATCAGTTAAACTTGCTCTCTCTATCATATATGGATAACCAATTATATTATTTCCATCTTTGTCAATATTTAATGATATAGGAGGATTATTGTCATTAGTATTGTCAAAATTCAACTCGTTAAATATGATTTTCGCATCTGATCCAACATTGTTTTTTATTGTAAGATTCAAGTCTAATTTTTCTAGTAGAATTTCTCCAGAATGAATGTTGTTAAATAAAGAGATTTCTTTATCTATAGTCTCAATATTAAATGTATCATTACCAATATAACCTCTTGCATATTCCGGGGTTATAATAAATTGATTGAATAATTTAAAGCTATCGACCTTATTAATTGTTTCTAATTCTCCTGTAGAATCTAAATATAAATACATTTCTGAATATATAGTATTTACCGTGTCACCTCCAGATCTACCTTCTTTACCTTCTAGATTCATTACATATCCATCAAAATTGAAATTTAATTCAGTATAGTTATTATTAATATTTGGAGGTATTTTTACAAGAACTTCAAATGGCTTGTTATTCTTTGTTAAAGATGGAATAATATATATCACACTAATTGTATCAGGTAAACTACTAGCTGCGTTAATTATTACTTCACCATTTTTTATTCCAAGTTCTGTAAGTCTAGCACTACCAATATCGAATGACTGTTCAACTAATTCTTGATGTAATAATTGATTTGGGAAATAAGCAGTAGCTTCCATTATTTGTATATCTGAGATAGATATATTAGAGATAATATCATCATCATAATTTATCAGCACTAAACCATTACTTTGTTCTAAATCTATATTATGAATAATACCTGTCATTAAATAATCAATTGTTTCACCTGCCACAGATAATGTTTCTGAATATGTTTCTCCTGATTGTAACATACTAATATTAATATTTGCAATTAAATTTTGATTATTGGCATTATACAGAGAGAATACAATATTAGACAAGTCAGTTGGAAAATTGTTTGTGAATTTAAAGTTTAGATTTCCATTATAAAGAGTCATTGTTTCGAAATATTCGCTAGCATCAATTAATATGGTATCATCTTGTATAATACTTGGAAGTTGTGGTATTTCTCTTTGACTACCATTAGGAAAGAGAATTGTTCCAAAAGGGATGTCATTTATTACATCTTCTATACTTAATAGATAATTAATTTCAACATCATCAAATTGCACTGAATCAATCGTAAATGTTTTTTCTTTATTAGTAGATTCTATTCCAAGCAAGTCAATGTTGTTTGTATTAATTAATTCTGAATTATATTTAAGAGTAATTATATTATTAGAATCTATATCAAAGTAATTTGAGTATCCATTATCAATAATTATATCATTAATTGTCATTTTAGAGTTAACTAAGGGAATGATATTGTCAGTTTCCCAACTAGGTCTTTCTAACTCATGTTTACAAGAAATAAATACAAATAAAACTAGAATAAAGTATAATAAATTTTTCATTTAAGCAAATATAGTTATTATTTATATCCTTATGTTTTATGTTAATAAATATAATTTTTTAAATGAAAAAGATAGATTAGTATTATATCAAGACAATTCATATTTTAGCAAATTAATAATTATAAAAGATGAGAATATCATTAAATTGGTTAAAAGAATATATTAACACAGATCTTAGTGTAGATGTAATATCAAATATTTTAACAAATATAGGTCTTGAAGTTGAAAAGATTACTAATGTACAAAGTGTTAAGGGTGGTCTTGAAGGGATAGTTGTTGGTAAAGTTATCTCATGTATAAAGCATGAGAATGCTGACCGCCTTAAGCTAGCTAAAGTTGATATTGGTTCTGAAGAAAAATTAGATATTGTTTGTGGAGCTCCTAATATAGATCTTGGTCAGAAAGTATTGGTAGCTACTGTAGGAACTAGACTATATTTTAATGATGAGTCTATTAAAATTAAGAAAAATAAAATTAGAGGGGTAATTTCAGAAGGAATGATTTGTTCTGAAAAAGAAATTGGAGTTGGAAAACATTCAGATGGCATAATGGTTCTTGAAGATAATGTAAAAATAGGAACATTAGCTAAAGATTATTTTAATGTTAAAGAAGATATAATATTTGAAATTGGACTCACTCCTAATCGTTCAGATGCAATGAGTCATTTTGGAGTAGCTAGGGATTTAGTAGCAGCTATTAATTGTCATTACAGTAAGTCTGATAATTTAAATCTTCCAACTTTAAATAATTTTATTGTAGATAATAATGATCTTCCAATTTCTGTAGAAATATGTAATCCTGAATCTTGTCATAGATATTCAGGCATTTCAATTAGTGGTATTATTGTTGATGAATCTCCTATGTGGTTAAAAAATAGATTGATTTCAATAGGTTTAGAACCAATAAATAATATTGTTGATGTTACTAATTACATTATGCACGATTTAGGCCAACCATTACATGCTTTTGATATTAACAAGATAAGAAATAATAAAATTAAAATTAAAAAGTCTTCAAAATCAGTAAATTTCACTACTCTTGATGGAGTACAGAGGAAAGTTAATAATGATGATTTATTAATTTGTGATGATATAGGGCCACTATGTATTGCAGGAATAATGGGAGGCATAGATTCAGGTATTAATAAAGAAACAACTAACGTTTTTTTAGAAAGTGCATGTTTTGATCAAGTTTCAATTCGTAAATCATCTAAAAGACATTCAATAAGTACTGATGCTTCTTTTCGTTATGAGAGAGGTTGTGACCCAAATATAACTATATATACCTTAAAGAAGGCTGCTTTATTAATTAAGGAAATTGCAGGAGGTAAAATATCTTCTGAAATTATTGATATATATCCAAATAAAGTTGAAAATAATGAGATTTCTTTTTCTTTTGAAAATATGGATAAAATTATCGGAGAGAAATTAGATAGAAAAAAGGTTATTTCTATTCTAAATGATTTAAAGATAAATGTTGTAAATCTTCAAGAAGATAAATTATTATTACATTCTCCAACTTTTAGAATTGATGTAATTAGAGAAATTGATATAATCGAAGAGATTCTTAGAATATATGGATATAATAATATTAATAATCCTCAAAAATTTAAGACCTCTATCTCTAATAATTCTGAAATTAATGATGAAGAAATAAGAAATACAATATCCGTATTATTGTCATCAAATGGATTTTCAGAAATTATGAATAATTCTTTAATAAATGGAAAATATTTTGATTACATAAGCACATTTGCACATGACAATGGGATTAAATTATTAAATCCGCTCAGTCAAGAACTAAGCTATATGAGACCATCTTTAATTTTTTCAGGTCTTGAAACTATTAATTATAATATAAATAGACAGAATTCAAATTTAAGATTATATGAATTTGGCAAGTCATATAATCTTAAAAGTGGGAAGTATTTTGAAACAGAACATCTAGGATTGTTTATTACTGGTTTTAATAATTTTGATAATTGGAATCAAGAAAATATTAAGAATGATTTCTTTATATTAAAAGAAAGTGTTGAGCATATATTGTCTAGATTGAATATACATAAATTTAAATTAGAGAAGTTTTCAGATGAAATAATATCTCAAGGTCTTTCGTATAAATTTAATAATCAATTAATAGTTAATTATGGAGAAGTTTCTGCTAAATTGTCTAGAAAATTTGGAATTAAACAAAAAGTCTTTTATGCTGATTTTAATTGGGGATTAATAGTTAGATTATCTAATATACATAAAGTCACTTATTTAGATATTTCAAAATTCCCTAATGTTAGAAGAGATCTTTCATTATTGATAGATAAAGAAGTATCATTTGAAGAGCTATTGGACATATCATTTAAAGTTGACAGCAAAATACTTAAATCTGTAAATTTGTTTGACGTTTATGAAGGTAAAAATGTTCCCGAAGGTAAAAAAAGTTATGCTTTAAGTTTTATTTTAGAAAATAAATCAAGTACTTTAACTGATAAAATAATAGATAAATTGATAAATAAATTAATAAAAAGTTTTGAAAGTAAATTAGGAGCGGTTATTAGAAAAAGTTAACTCTATTGTTCATCGTTATTATTTTGTAATATATCATTATTTTTAATCTTTGTTTTAACTCTCTTTTCTTTAAAGTTTAATTTTCCAAATGTATAGTTAAAACTAATTCCAATAGATCTAATGTTCATTCTTCTATTAGTATATAGGCTAAAGTTATCTCCATTAATATTTGATTCACGGTCTTTGTATTTAGTAAAAGGTTCTACAATTCGAAGTCCAATAGACCCTCTTTTATTTTTAAAGTCTTTCTTAAATCCTATACTCATCATTGACCAACTGTCAGTTGTACCTTGAATTGTTTGTGTTGGTGTTGAGAACCATCCCCAAGTTTCAATTTTAAATCTTCTTGGTAATTTTACAGTACCTCCGAAATTATAATTATATAATATCGCTCTTAGTGAACCTAATCTTTGATCTTCTGAATAGAATCTATATATGTTAAATCCTCCTCTGATATTTATTGTTTTTAAATTAATAGATCCATAGTAATTAAAACCTATTTTTGAATTATTACCGATATTATAATATTCAGTAACAGATGTGTCACCCATTATTGATACAATACTTTCAACAATACTATCTGTATTTTTTAAATAAATATAGTAACTTGATTGAAATATAGGATTAAAAGAATTATATCCTAATTCTATTTGATTGGTTACCGCTGGAACTAAATAAGGATTTCCAATTGTCAAATTATTATTATCACTTCTGCCAATATTTGGATTAACATAATAACTTCCAGGTCTTGATATTCTCCTATTAAATGATATTTTTATTGATTTAGCCATTGATATTTTTTTACTTAAAACTATATTAGGTAAAAAGTTTCCATAAGGTTTGCGATTAAATTTAGGGTTAGTGTTATTTTCCCATCTTCCATTAATATCTGTTAATTCATATCTACCTCCAATGACTAATCCAATGTCTTTTGGAAGATAAAATTGTGAAGATAAATATGCGCTAGCAACTCTTTGATCATAAATAAATGTTTCTTCAAGATCTATTTGTTGTTCATTGATTTCAGTATAATAATTGAATTGATTATTTCTATCTATATATTTTAATCCAATTTCTATTTTATTACTATTACCAATAGAACTTGTGTTTTTTCTATTTTTTAAGTTTTTAAATCTTGATTTTTGGTCTTCGCTTAGAGAATTGTAAATATTTTTTTTATTTGATTTTTGATTTCCAAATGGATGAACATAGTCTAATTGAAATGTTTTAGTAGTACCAATACCGTTACTATAATTTTCAATTATATTGCTAAATTCATCAATCTTACTAGTTTCGTCGTCAAAATCTTTACTAATTTGTAAAGCTATACTAATTTCTCTTTCATTGTTACCAGAAAAACTTTTGGTAAAATCTGTAGTCCACTCTAGATTATTGCTTATTGATTTTGTTAAATTAAATGAAGTATCATCATAACTAGTATCACCCTCATATATAATTTCTGTTTCATCATCACTAAATTTATTTCTACCACCAAATGTAAAACTTGAATTGATAATTGTAAGTGGATCTAGTTCATAGAAAAAATCAATATTTGATCGATATCCAGTCCACCTGCTAAGTGTTTGTCCATTTCTCTTTAATATATTTTGATTTAAAGTGTCTCCATTAATTATTTCATCCCAATCCTTCCTAACATATTCAAGTTCACCTATTCTAGGCCAATACATTCCATAAATACCTCCTCTAGCAGAGAGTCCAATTTTACCTTTCCCTAATGTTATATTTAGACTTTGTCTATTAACTTTTCCAATAGATCCATTCAAAGTACCCTTGTATCCATCAATTATCTTTTTCTTTGTAATAATATTTACTATTCCTGCATCTCCTTCACCATCATATTTAGCTCCTGGACTAGTGATAACTTCAATAGATTTTATCTGATCAGCTGGAATCATTTGAAGAGCCGATGAAATATCATTAGTAAGAAATGATGATTCTTTTCCATTTACTAGAAATTTAATATTACTACTTCCTCTAATACTGACATTTCCGTCTAAATCTACTGATAGCAATGGAGTCTTTCTTAAAACATCTGTAGCGTCTTCTGAACTTTGATTAATATCATTTTCTGGGTTATAAACAATTTTATCAATCTTGTTTTCATAAATAGCTTTAGTTTCATTAATTTCAATTTCACTAATTTGATTTATTGATTGTTTCAATCTAATATTTTTTAATTTAATGTTGAGGTCTTTTTTTGTTATTTCAAATTCAATTTCTTTGTTTTCGTATCCTAGAAAACTTATTGATAGAATATATGTTCCAGCGTCTAATCCATTTAATAAAAACTTTCCTTTTTCTGATGTTACAGTTCCTTCAATTACTTTTTTTGTTATTTTATCTTTAATAGATATGTTTGCGTAAGAAATAGATTTATTTGTTATTGCATTAATTACTTTTCCAGATATACTTCCATCTAATTTTTCTACATTTTTCCATGTAGCTCCTGAATACCCATCCACTTTTGGCTGTCCAATTACTATATTTTGAATTATTATAAATATGAAAATTATATATTTTTTAAATGATATTTTATTTAATAAAAATCTTATCATGTTTTAGTATTTCAATAAATTATTATTTATTATATTGACATTTTGATCCAAATAATGACCTTTCTTTAATTATTTTATCGACACCTATTGGAACCATTTCTTCCCATGTACCATCTTCGCAATTTCTAATTCTTTTTAATACTTCTCTAGAAAAGATGCTTAAAACTTCAGGATTATATCCGATATCTTCAATTCTTTTATTATTATACAGGTACTCAAATAATGCTTTTACTCTTGGATGAATAGGTATATTATTAGAGTTTAACAATCCATCCTTGCTTTGAAATGGATATAGATAAATTTTGATGTCTCTTGTATAGATTATTCCAAAAGCTTCCATAATTCCACCATTAAGGTTTCTGTAATATTTTTCTTCAAACATTGAAATTAGATTATCTACACCAATTATTAATCCCATTCTATTCGGTGTAAATCTTGAAAGATATTCTATAACTTTATAATATTTTCTATAATTTGATATCATTACTGTATATCCTAATGAGCATAAAATATCTACTCTATCTAAAAAATCTCTTTCATCAACATCTCCATCAGATTTTAGATTACTTAGTGTTATTTCAAATAATAATTGGATATTTTCTTCTTTTACTTTTGGATTAGATTTAAATTTTTCTAAACCATTGTTTAACATATCAATATTAACTTTTGTTACTGGTCTAAAACTTCCTCTTAGAGTTAAAATATTTTTTTGATACAAAATATCATAAGGTTGGTGATTTAGTCCATCTGGTGTAAAAATGACACTGTCAGTCATTTGTTCTTTTACTAAGGTAAGACTTAATAGTCTATTGTCAACATCATCAAAATCAGGGCCATAAAAGTTAATTACATCTATATCAATATTAGATCTTGAAAGATTGTCATATAACTCTTTAATTATCACTTTAGGATTTTCAGAATAAAAACATGCATGTAATAGATTTGTTCCTATTGTCCCAATAGTTTCTTGTTGTAATTTTGCTTCTTGATCATGTAAATTTACATGTAGAATAATGTCATTAGGATTACTGTTTGCTCTTTTTTGAAATCTAACTCCAATCCATCCATGTCCCTTTGAAGTTTTTTCATAATTAATTGTTGTTACAGTATCTGCAAATGCAAAAAACCTTTTGTTTGGATGTTCATCTCTATTTAACCTTTCTTCTAAGAGTTCGTACTCATGAGTCAGCATGTTAATCAATCGAGATTTACATACATATCTTCCCTTATCTTCTTTTCCGTAAATAGCATCTGAAAAATCTTTGTCATAAGCAGACATTGTTTTTGCAATAGTTCCTGAAGCAGAACCTGATCTAAAAAAATTTCTTGCTACTTCTTGACCAGCACCAATTTCTACTAATGAACCATATATAGTTTCATCAAGATTTATTCTTAGAGCTTTTTGAATAGGATTTAGTATTACATTTTTTTCTGTCATTAATTCCTCTAATAATTAAGGTGTTATTGCAAATTTACTTACTTATTTCAATATATTACTACATTAAATGATTATTTTTACATTCATTAAAATTAGTATATGAAAGTCACTCTTTTAGGGACTGGAACATCGCAAGGTGTACCTGTTATTGCATGCGATTGCATAGTTTGTTTATCAGAAGATTTTAGGGATAAGAGATTAAGATCCTCTATTATGATAGAAATCGGAGAAACAAATATTGTTATTGATTCTGGACCTGATTTTAGACAACAAATGTTGAATCATAGTGTAAAGAAAATAGATGCTATTTTATTCACCCATGAGCATAAAGATCATGTAGCTGGTCTTGATGATGTCAGAGCATTTAATAATAGTTCAAATAAGGAGACACAAGTATATGCTAATCAAAGAGTTAAAGAAGCTTTACATAGAGAGTTTCATTATGTTTTTTCTGAAAACAAATATCCTGGTATTCCTAGAATTAACATTAATGAAATAAAAAATGAGAAGTTTTATATAAATGATATAGAAATAATCCCTATAGAAGTATTACACCATAAGCTTCCTGTATTTGGTTTTAGAATCAATAAATTTGTCTATATCACGGATGTTAGTTTTATTTCTGAAAAGGAAAAGGAGAAAATTTTTGGGGCTGAAGTTTTGGTAATTGATTCTTTGAGAAAAAAGAAACATCCGTCACACTTTAATTTAGAACAATCACTTAATTTAATAACAGAAATAAATCCTAATAAATCTTTTTTGACTCATATTAGTCATTATATGGGTAAGCATGCTGATGTAAATAATGAACTTCCCGAAAATATATCTTTGGGTTTTGATGGTCAGATTATTAATTTATAATTAAATATTGATATAATTTATTATTTATTATTTATTTTTGCATGTAACTCAATTTATTATATTATGAAAAAGTTTATTTTATTATTAATTACCACTGTTATTTCTACAATTTCATTTTCTCACGGACATTCTCATCAAAAGGATGAATTTGAGGTTAGGTATATAAATGAAGCAATCCATTTAGATGATCAAGTTCAATATTCTTTAAGAAATCAATCTCAATGGTTAAATTTCATTGAAAAAAATCCAAATTGGTTTGTATATTTCAATGAAAATAATAAACTACCTCATAGAGCTTTTGGGTATGGAATTCCATGTGTATCTGCACTAGACTTTATTAATAATGAACTTAATATGTTTAATATTCCTGTGAATGATATTGAATTACAAAGTGAATCCAAAAACAAGAAATATAAGAATTTTATTTACACTCAAAAATATAAAGGATTAGATGTTTTAGATAGTAGGTTATATTTAAAAATGACGCATGAAAATAATGTAGTTGTCTATGGTTTAGATATTTTTAATGATATTAATATTGATATTGTTCCTACTATTTCTGAGTCAAATGCAATTAAATCTGCAAAGAGAGATTTAACATATACTATTAGTAATTTTAGTATCAGGAATGATTTGAAAATTTTACCTATTCCAGACAATAAGAAATATAATTATCATTTAGTATATGTAGTTGATATCTCTTCTACTAACAATATTGGTCCAGCTGAATATTTATGCTATGTTGATGCTCATACAGGTGATTTGCTTATGAGAAGAAATGAGATTAAATTTGAATTACCTAATGCAAATATTAATGTTAAAGGTGATGTATACACTTCTAATCCATTTAATCCAACATCTGTTGTTGACTTAAAGAACCTTAAGGTAAATTATAATAATAATAATTTTTTTACTGACACTTTAGGTCAGGTGATTTTACCATCTAATATCGGGCAAGCTACATACTATTTAGAAGGATTGTATTCAAAAGTAATAAATAATGGCACTACACCTAGTTTTAGCACCTCTGCTTCACTTTCAAATATTTATTTTGATAATTCAAATTCATTAATTTCTGAAAGAACAGCTTATTTTGCAGTAAATAATATTCATAAACACTTTAAAAAACAATTTCCTAATTTCACTGGATTAGATTTTGCTATTGAAACTAATGTAGAAATCACCTCTGGAAGCTGTAATGCATTTTACGGAGGAGGTACTGTTAATTTTTACGCAGAAGGTGGAGGATGTCAATCTACATCTAATATTCCTGATGTAGCATATCATGAGTATGGCCATGCAATTAATGACTATAGATATAATAGTATGGCAGGAATGTGGAATGGTGGTTTAAATGAAGGGACAGCTGATATATGGGCACTATCATTAACTGAATACCCTGTATTAGGAGAAGGTTGGTATTTAAATGATCCAAATAGCAATGTCAGAGAGTACGATTCAGTGGTAAAGATATATCCACAAGATCTTGTAGGGGAGGTTCATGCAGATGGTGAAATTATTTGTGGTGCTTTTTGGAGAACTTATGAAAATTTAGGAAGTATGCAACAAGCTATGGATCTATTTGCAGATTTATATGATGGTGGTCCTGATGGACCAGATGGTACTGAAGGAATTATTTATACTGATATATTATTAGAGTTTTTATATTCTGATGATAATGACGGAAATATTTTTAATGGTACTCCTAACGATATAGCTATAGTTGACGCTTTTGCCACTCACGGTATAACTTTATTGTCAAATGCAGTACTTACTCATAATGAAGTTGAAGAATCTTTACAACAAACCCCAATTGATATTGATGCAAATATTACTATGACTTATCCATGGGCACTTCAAAATGCATACTGTTATTATAAGTTAAACGCATCAAATGTTTGGGATAGTATTCCTTTATCTGTAGTTTCAGGCAATGATTATTCAGTTCAATTACCATCACAACCTAAAGGTACAGTTGTTTCATATTATTTGAGTTTACTTGATACTTATGGAAAAAAATCTTCTATTACACCTTTTTCTGCTAACTTGAGTAAACATCCTAATTTGCCAAATTTCATACTAATTGGATATGAATTAATTGAAGAACAAGATTTTGATTTTAATATTGGATTTTGGGATGTAAGTCATCCATCTGATAATGCAACTACTGGACTTTGGGAAATTGGAGTTCCTGAAGGTACATATTATGATGGAACTGTGCCTGTTCAACCATCTTATCAAAATACTTTTCAAGGAGCTTTTTGTGCTTTTACTGGAAACGATATGACTGGTGGTACAATTGGAGCTAATGATGTTGATGGAGGTCATACAACATTAACTTCTCCTGTATATGATTTGGTGGATTATAAGAATCCAACCTTCTCTTATTATAGATGGTATACTAATTCACCTCCAACTGGAGCAAATCCTGGTGCAGATTGGTGGCAAGTACAAGTTACAGATGATGGAAATAATTGGGTCTATGTTGAAAATAATATAACTTCAGATAATAGTTGGAGAAAATTCGCTTTTAGAGTTTTAGATTATGTAGGAATATCTGATAATTTTCAGATTAGATTTATTGCTTCGGATAGTCTTAGGATAGGATTATATCTAGATGGTGGTAGTTTAGTAGAAGCTGCTGTCGATGATGTTTATTTATATGATGAAAATAACATTAATTCAATTAATGAATTTATTAGTGAGATAAATATATATCCTAATCCAACGGATGGCAAGATTAATTTTTTGGTTAATAGAAATTATAAAATAAAAATAAGTAATCTTCTTGGCCAAAATTTATTAGAGACTAATGTTTCTGATGAAGATAATATTGTTGATCTATCAGGTTTTAATACAGGTATATACTATATAGATTTTTATATTGAAAATAAATATATAGAAACAAGAAAGATTATTTTAGAATAATAAATTAATATTTTCATTTAAATTGGTATGAAACGATTTTATCTTTAATTCCATTGTTATAATTATAAAATCCTTCTCCACTTTTCACTCCTATTTTTCCAGAGTTTACCATGTTTATAAGTAACGGTGATGGAGCATATTTTGGATTTCCAAAACCTTCATGCATGACATTTAATATAGATAAACACACATCAAGACCTATAAAATCAGCTAGGTGTAAAGGTCCCATCGGGTGAGCCATACCAAGCATCATTACTTTATCAATTTCTTCAACACCTGCAACTCCTTGAAATAAGGTTTCTATTGATTCATTAATCATTGGCATTAGTATTCTATTTGCAACAAATCCTGGATAATCATTTACTTCTACTGGTATTTTACCTAGATCTTCACTGATTTTCATAATTTTATTAGTAGTCTCATTAGAAGTTTCATATCCTTTTATAACTTCTACTAATTTCATTATTGGAACTGGATTCATAAAATGCATTCCTATTACCTTTTCAGGTCTATTTGTTACAGATGCAATTTTTGTAATAGATATTGATGATGTGTTACTACTTAAAATAGTTTTAGAGTCACATATTTCATCAAGTTCCTTAAAAATATTTAATTTGATATTTATATTTTCAGTTGCTGCTTCAATTACTAAATCTGCATCGGAAATCACATCCCTTATTTTAGTTGAACAGTTAATATTACTAATTGTTGAATTTTTAATTTCCTCGGATATTTTATTTTTGGATAACATTCTATCTAAGTTTTTAGTTATGGTATCCATTGATTTCATTAAAGATTTTTCAGAAATATCTACTAAATTTACTGAATAGTTGTTTTGAGCAAATGTGTGTGCTATTCCGTTGCCCATTGTTCCAGCACCAATTACGATAATTTTATTTTTCATTTTAATATACTAATTTTAAGTTGTCAAATTTAATCCATTTATTTTCATTAGTATCTGTTCGATACATATTTATATAAAATTTCATTGAGATATTATTTGTAGCTGAACTTACAGTATTTGTTAAGTTTATATATATTTTATTCCATTCATCTTTTTTTGTAACATTCACTAATGGTCTATTCTCTACTCCAAAAATATAATTTATATAAGCTCCAATTGTGAATGTAGTATTACTTTTATAATCTAGTTCTAAATATACTGGAGAACCTACCTGTGGAAGACCTATAAAGTCTTCTGTGGAAACTTCAAAAATTAAATTTTCATCAGTCAAGTTAGCTTCAGCATAATTATTGTTGTTTTCTGTGTTTATAATAAAGTCAATATCTGATTTTATAGTTGTATCAATATTAGTTCCTACTCCTTCAAAGTTTTCATGAGAAATATTCGCATATTCTTGATATTCAAATATAGGACTTATTTCAATGATACTGTCTTGATGTAAATATACTGTTTCATTATATGATTTATAGAATGTATAAGGTATTCTTATGTTGCTAATTCCATTATCTTTAATGCCAGCTCTTATTATGATTGTAGTACTGTCCTTTGTAAGGATAGGAATTATACTATTAATTGGATAAGCTCCTCTTGATTGTCCCTCGTTTAAATATACCCATACATCAGTAATGTTATTAGTATTTGCTCCTTGATTGTTATTTGTTTCAACCTCTACATCTTTTATTATAATATATGAAGGAATTTCTTGTTTTATTTCAGTTTTTTTACATGAAACAACAATGAAAGTTATAAAAACAAATAAAATACTTAAATTTAAATGATGATGTGTATTTTTATTTAATATTTTCATTATTCTTTTTATAATAATTATTTGTTAATTTGTATTGCGAAAATATAAATATTATCTGTATTAGTATATAATGAAGGATACTTTTAGACATAAAGGAATGAGAAAGATACTAGTTGAAGAGTTAAAATTGAAGGGGATTAACGATCAACGTGTTCTAGAAGCAATAAATGAAGTACCTAGACATCTTTTTTTAGACAATGCTTTTATTCAATTTGCATATCAAGACAAGGCTTTTCCAATTGGAAGTGGTCAAACTATTTCTCAACCATATACTGTAGCTTTTCAGACTCAGTTATTAGAAATAAATCCTTATAATAAAGTACTTGAGATTGGAACAGGTTCTGGATATCAAGCTTCTGTTCTTGTCTCTTTAGATGCAAATGTATATACTATAGAAAGACAGAGGGAATTATTTAATAAAACAAAAGATTTTTTACCAAAAATTGGATATAATTGTAATTTTTATTACGGTGATGGTTATAAAGGTTTGGAACAATTTGCTCCATTTGACAAAATAATAGTGACTTGTGGTGCACCTGCTATTCCTGAAGATCTTATAAAACAATTAACTGTAGGAGGTAGAATGGTAGCTCCTATAGGCAAAGGTGATATACAAGTGATGAATCTTATTGAAAAAATATCAGAAACAGAAACTAAAATAACTACTCATGGAGAATTTTCATTTGTCCCCATGCTAAATGATAAAACTAATGGCAACTAAAGATTCAGTAGGAAATGTATTAAATGATGGAGATACAATTATAGTTGCTAAAACTTTAAAAGTTAAAGGGATGTCGAAAACTCTAAAAAGAGGAGATAAAATAAAAAATATCCGAACTATTACTGATCCTAATAATATTGAGTGCAGAGTTGGGAAATCTCAAATTGTATTAAAAACCTGCTTTGTAAAAAAGTCGTAATTTTCTTCAATTCATCCATCTCTTTCATACTAATTACTTACTTCAATTATAGAAGACGTAGCTTATGATGTGAATACTGGTGGTTATGATGATCTTGAGATTAAAATGAGTGGTATAGGTTTTGCTTTATGAGTAAATCTGTACTTTGGAAATTAAATAGAATCTGGATTTTTAAAAAAACATCTCTGATTCACTTTTTTATTGATCTAATATTACTTTTATTATTTCACAACCTTTTATTATTTCTTCTTCTGATATAGTTAGGGGAGGAGTTATTCTGAAAGATGTTTTAGTAAACAAAAAATAGAACAAGATTAATCCGTTTTCTAAGGATTTTGCCACCACTTTTTTTGTTAATTCTTCACTATATAATTCTACTGAAAGTATTAATCCAGCCCCTCTTATTTCCTTAATTTTTGGGTTATTTAAATGTTCCCGGAATATTTTTTCTTTTTTATCTACTTCCTTCATAATATCAGAATTAAGTAAATGTTCTAAGCAAGCTAAACTAGCAGCACAATTTACAGGATGTCCACCAAAGGTAGTAATATGTCCAAGTGGTGGATTAGTAGAAAGTAATTTCATCAATTTATATGAACTAATAAATGCACCAATAGGCATTCCAGCTCCCATTCCTTTTGCAATACATATGATATCAGGTATAATATTGTATTTTTGAAAACCAAAAAGGTGTCCTGTTCTTCCAAAACATGTCTGAATTTCATCAATTATTAATAATGTTTTTGTTTGGTCACATTTTTTTCTTAAACCTTCTAAAAATTCTCTTTTAATATTAATAAAACCTGATCCTCCTTGGATTATTTCTACTACAACTGCAGCTGTATTTTTTGTTATATTTTCTAGTGATTTGAGATCATTAAAAATTATTGTATTACAGTTTGGTAATAATGGCCTGTAATTTGATTTCTGATTTTCATTTCCCATGATGGAAAGTGATCCATGAGTAGATCCGTGATATGAATTCTCACAAGAAATTATTTCAGAATTACCTGTAGCTCTTTTTGCAAGCTTAATTGCTCCTTCAATTGCTTCAGTACCAGAGTTAACAAAATATGTAGTACTTAAATTTTTAGGTAAATTTTCTGATAAAAGTTTTGCAAGTTTATATTGAGGTGATTGAATATATTCTCCATATACCATGACATGAGTATATTTTTTTAATTGATTTTTTATGGCATTATTAATTATATTGTTTGAGTGTCCAAGCGTGTTAGCGGATACTCCAGCAACGAAGTCTAAATATTTTTTACCATTTATGTCAATTATATAACTACCTTTCGCAGATTTAATTTCTAAACAACTTGGGTTAGGAAAGGTTTGTGTTTGATGATTTTTAAAAATTTCTCTAGAAGAAATCATTTTCTGTTAATTACTTTCTTACATTTATTAATAATGTCCTCATAGGTTAAACCATATTTTTTCATAAGATCTTTTGGTGGTCCGCTCTCTCCAAAACTATCTTCAACAGCAACCATCTCTAATGGTGTAGGAATTTCTCTACTTAAAAGTTGTGCAATGCTATCTCCTAAACCACCATTCATTTGATGTTCTTCTGCGCTAACAGCACATTTTGTTTTAATTACTGATTTTAATATTGCTTCTTCATCTAAAGGTTTAATTGTATGAATATTAATTACTTCAGCAGAAATTCCTATTTTTAGTAATTCTTTTTGAGCTTTGATAGCTTCCCAAACTAAATGACCAGTAGCAAAAATTGTAACATCTGATCCTTCTGTCATCTTAATTGATTTTCCAATTTTAAATTTCTCATCTGTATTAGTGAAATTTGGGACTTTTGGTCTGCCAAATCGAAGATATACTGGGCCTATGTGTTCAGCAATAGCTATAGTGGCTGCTTTTGTTTGATTATAATCGCATGGATTTATAACAGTCATTCCTGGTAACATTTTCATTAATCCGATGTCTTCAAGAATTTGATGAGTTGCTCCATCTTCACCTAGAGTAAGACCTGCATGTGATGCGCATATTTTAACATTTTTATTCGAATAAGCTATAGATTGTCTAATTTGGTCATATACTCTAGCAGTAGAAAAGTTTGCAAATGTTCCAGTAAATGGAATTTTTTTACCAACTGTTAACCCAGCTGCTATTCCCATCATATTGGCTTCTGCTATCCCAATTTGAAAAAATCTATCAGGATGTTTTGAAGCGAAGTCACCCATTTTTAATGATCCAGTTAAATCTGCACATAATGCAACAACATTTTCATTTTTTTCTCCTAATTCTGTAAGGCCATCACCAAATCCAGACCTCGTGTCTTTCATATCCATTATTGTGTTTTTTTAGTTAATAATCTCCAATAGTTTCTTCATTTTGATTTAAGGCAGTTTCTAATTGTTCATCATTTGGTGCATTCCCATGCCATTTGTGTGTACCCATCATAAAATCTACACCGTTACCCATTTCAGTATATAATAATATAACAATTGGTTTACCTTTTTTTGTCTCAGATTTTGCAGCATTTAAGACATTTATTACTGATTCTATATCATTTCCTCTTTCCTCTTCAAATACCATCCATCCAAATGCTTCAAACTTTGCTTTTAAATCTCCTAATGGGAGTACATCATCTAGTCTTCCATCTATTTGTTTTTTGTTATAGTCGATAGTTGCAATTATGTTATCTATTTTATTTGCAGATGCATACATTATTGCTTCCCAATTTTGACCTTCTTGTAATTCTCCATCTCCTAACAACGTATACACAATTGAATTATCATTGTTTAGTTTTTTTGCCAGACAGGTTCCAATTGATACTGATAAACCTTGTCCTAAACTACCAGATGCAATTCTTATACCCTCTAATCCTTCATGAGTTGTTGGGTGTCCTTGAAGTCTACTATTAATTTCACGAAATGTTTTTAACTCTGACACTGGGAAATAATTATTTCTTGCTAGTATTGAATACCAAACTGGAGATATATGACCATTAGATAAATAAAATACATCTTCCTCAATACCATCCATATTAAAATTTGAATTATGATTCATTATAACTTCATATAGAGCTACAAAAAATTCAGCACAACCTAGAGAGCCTCCAGGATGTCCAGAATTATTTGCATGAACCATTCTTAAAATATCTCTTCTAACTTGAGATACTATTTTTTCTAGCTTAGAAATATCAGTCATTATTTTATTTTAAAAAATTCTTACAAATATAAATTATTAGAGTACCTATGTTTTCTTTTTTGGAATTTGGTTTTCTTATTTTATTAACGGATTGTTGAAAAAACTATTTCTTAAAAATATTTATTGATATATGTTCTATTATTTTTGCAAAAAATAAATAAGAAATTATGTCTTTACAATGTGGTATTGTTGGATTACCTAATGTTGGAAAATCAACATTATTCAACTGTTTATCAAAAGCAAAAGCCCAATCTGCAAATTTCCCTTTTTGTACAATAGAACCTAATATTGGAGTTATTACAGTTCCAGATTCAAGAATTAATAGGTTGGCTGAACTAGTAAATCCAGAAAAAGTCATTCCAACTACTGTAGAGATTGTAGATATTGCAGGACTTGTTAAAGGCGCAAGTAAAGGTGAAGGCTTGGGTAATAAATTTTTAGCTAATATAAGACAAACTGATGCTATTATTCATGTTCTAAGATGTTTTGAAGATGATAATATAGTTCATGTAGATGGTAGTGTAGATCCAGTTAGAGATAAGGAAACTATTGATGTTGAATTACAAATTAAAGATTTACAAACTCTAATTAATAAAAGAGATAAGTATACCAAGATAGCTAATACTGGAGATAAAGAATCTAGAAAGATTTTAGATAGTATTAATAAATATATTTCACATTTAAATAAAGGAGAATCAGCTAGAAGTATGATTGCGTCTGATAATGATCTTAAAGCTATTGAAGATTTAAATTTATTAACTTTCAAACCTATTCTATATGTATGTAATGTCGATGAAAATGCTATTAAAAATGGTAGTGTTCATGTAGATGCAGTTAAAGAGTCTATTAAAGAAGAAAATTCTGAACTTATATTAATAGCTACTTCTATTGAGTCAGAGATTGCAGAGTTGGACGATTTGGAAGAACAAAAAATATTTTTAGAAGAAATGGGTCTTACTGAGCCAGGAGTTCATAAACTGATACAATCTACATATAAACTGTTAAATTTACAGACTTATTTCACTGCAGGAGAAAAAGAGGTTAGAGCATGGACAATTACTAAAGGAATGAAAGCTCCTAAAGCAGCTGGAGTTATTCATAGTGATTTTGAAAAAGGATTTATTAGGGCAGAGGTAATATCGTATAATGATTTTAATAAGTATAAAACAGAGTTGGCCTGTAAGGAATTAGGTAAAATTAAGATTCAAGGAAAAGAGTATGTTGTTGAAGATGGGGACATTATTCATTTTCTTTTTAATGTGTAAATTGTTACTATAATCGTAGTTGAAAAAATGTTGATAACACATTTTCTTATTCTATAAAAATTTATTTTGTATTACTAGTACTATGTTATATTTGCTTGTAGTTATTTTTTAAAAACTAATGAAAAAACAAGAGTACAATGAAGATAGTATACGTTCTTTAGATTGGAAGGAGCATATACGACTAAGACCTGGAATGTATATTGGTAAGATGGGTAATGGTTCGTCTCCAGACGATGGTATCTATATTTTATTAAAAGAAGTTCTTGATAATTCAATTGATGAATTTGTAATGGGTAATGGAAAGACAATTGAAGTTTTTTTGAAAAATAATAAAGTTTCAGTAAGAGATTATGGAAGGGGTATTCCATTAGGAAAGGTGATTGATTGTGTTTCTAAAATTAATACTGGAGCGAAATATGATTCTAAAGTATTTAAAAAATCAGTTGGTCTTAATGGTGTTGGTACTAAAGCAGCTAATGCACTCTCATCTTATTTTAATATCCGTTCTATTAGAGACAGTCAAAGCAAATTTGTTGAGTTTGAAAGAGGATTAATTATTAATGATGAACCTATACAAGAGAATAGTTCTAGAAGAGGGACTAAAGTTACTTTTGTTCCAGATGAAATGCTCTTTGGAAAATATAGATTTATAAATGAATATATTGAAAAAATGATGTGGAATTATTGTTATCTTAATCCAGGATTGACAATAATTTATAATGGAGAAAAATTTTATTCTGAAAATGGATTATTTGATTTATTAGACCAAAATACTGATGCCGAGATGTTGTACCCTATAATTCACTTAAAGGGAAATGATATAGAAGTTGCAATTACTCATTGTAAAAATCAGTATTCTGAGCAGTATTATTCTTTTGTAAATGGTCAACATACAGTCCAAGGAGGTACTCATCAATCTTCCTTTAGAGAAGCATTAGTAAAAACAATACGGGAATATTTTGGGAAGAATTATGACGCAAGTGATATTAGACAAGCAATAAATGCAGCAATTAGTATTAAGGTAATTGAACCTGTTTTTGAATCTCAGACTAAAACAAAACTTGGTTCTACAGAGATGGAACCTTCAGGAATTACAGTTCGATCTTTTATTAATGATTTTTTAAAGAGAGAATTAGATAATTATTTACATAGGAATATAAATATAGCACAAATAATTGAGAATAAAATAAAGCAAGCTGAACATGAAAGAAAGGCGATGGCTGGAGTCAAAAAACTTGCAAAAGAGAGAGCTAAGAAGGCTAATTTACATAACAAAAAACTTAGAGATTGTAGAGTTCATTATAATGATTTAAAGAAAGAAGAGAGATATGAAACTACTATTTTTATTACAGAAGGAGATTCTGCATCTGGGTCTATAACAAAAACAAGGGATATAAAAACACAAGCTGTTTTTTCTTTAAGAGGAAAACCTTTGAATTCTTATGGTCTTTCTAAAAAGATAGTATATGAAAATGAAGAATTTAATTTATTGCAATCTGCATTAAATATAGAGCAAGGTATTGATGAATTAAGATATAATAAAATTGTAATTGCAACAGACGCAGATGTAGACGGAATGCATATTCGACTCTTGCTAATTACATTTTTCTTGCAATTTTTCCCTGAATTAGTTAAAGAAGGACATGTTTATGTATTAGAAACTCCATTATTTAGAGTTAGAAATAAAAAAGAAACTTATTATTGTTATTCTGAGGAAGAGAAATTAGAATCAGTTAAAAAAATTGGTTCAAATGCAGAGATAACTCGATTTAAAGGACTTGGAGAGATATCTCCTAATGAGTTTAAGCATTTTATTGGTAAAGATATTAGATTAGAGCCTGTTATTTTAGGAAAAGATTCTAAAATTCAAGAGTTGTTAAATTTTTATATGGGAAAGAATACACCTGAAAGGCAAAAGTTTATTATTGAAAACTTAAAGGTTGAAGAAGATTTAGAAGTTTAAATTTTTTAAATAATGAAAAAAGAATTTGATTTGGAGGATAAAGAAAATAGTTCTCAAAAACAAGAAAATATTATTCATGTTTCAGGCATGTATAAAAACTGGTTTTTAGATTACGCTTCATATGTAATACTAGATCGTTCTGTTCCTTATATTCAAGATGGTTTAAAGCCAGTTCAAAGAAGAATTCTACACTCTTTGAAGCAATTAGATGATGGTAGATATCATAAAGTTGCTAATGTAATAGGCCATACTATGAAGTATCATCCTCATGGTGACGCTTCTATTGGAGATGCAATGGTTCAGATTGGAAATAAAAATTTACTTCTTGATATGCAAGGTAACTGGGGTAATGTTGCTACAGGAGATAAAGCCGCAGCAGCAAGGTATATTGAAGTTAGACTAACAAATTTTGCTTTAGATGTAGTATTTAATAATAAAATCACAGAATGGATTTCTTCATATGATGGTAGAGGAAAGGAGCCTGTTGCTTTGCCAATTAAGTTTCCACTATTGTTGGCTCACGGAGTAGAGGGAATTGCAGTAGGATTATCTACTAAAATAATGCCTCATAATTTTAATGAATTAATTGATGCTTCAATTAAAGTTCTTAAGGGTGTTAAACCTAAAATTTTACCTGACTTTAGTTCAGGAGGTCTAGCAGATTTTTCAGACTACAATGATGGAAATAGAGGAGGAAAGATTAGAATTAGAGCTAAAATTATACAAAAGGATAAGAATATATTAGTTATTAAAGAGATTCCATTTTCTACCACTACCACAAGTTTGATAAATTCTATTTTAAAAGCAAACGATAAAGGAAAAATTAAGATAAAAAAAATTGAGGACAATACATCTGAAGATGTTGAGATCTTGATTTCATTGCCCTCTGGAATATCTCCTGACAAAACTATTGATGCATTATATACATTTACTGATTGTGAATTGTCTATTTCTCCATTAGCTTGTGTTATTAATGATGATCAACCACAATTTTTAGGTGTATCAGAAATTCTTCAAAAATCAACTTCGCATACTCTTGAATTATTGGAAAAGGAATTAAGAGTAAATTTAGAAGAGTTGCAAAATAAATGGCATTCTTTATCATTAGAGAGAATTTTTATTGAAAACAGAATATATCACAAGATTGAGGATTTAGAAGAGTGGGAATTAGTTATTTCTACAATTAATCATGAGTTGAAACCTTTTATTTCACATTTATTGAGAGAAGTTAATAGAGATGATATAATAAAATTAACAGAAATAAAAATTAAAAGGATTACTAAGTTTGATTTAAATAAGGCAGAGGAAGAAATTCTAAAATTAGAAGATAAAATTCGTTCTGTCAAATATAATTTGGAAAACTTAGTTGAATTTGCTATCAATTATTTCAAAGATTTAAAGAAGAAATATGGTAAAGGAAGGGAAAGAAAAACTGAAATAAAAACATTTGAGAATATTGTTGCAAGTAAAGTTGTCGTAGCTAATAAAAAACTTTTTGTTAATAGAGAAGAAGGTTTTGTTGGTACAAGTTTACGTAAAGATGAATATTTATCAGAATGTTCTGATATTGATGATATAGTTGCTTTTAAGAAGGATGGTACTTTTATGGTTTCTAAAGTTGGATCTAAAGTATTTATGGGGAAGGGAATAATTCATTGTGCAGTTTTTAAGAAAAAAGATAATAGAACAGTATATAATATGATATATAAGGATGAAACAACTTCCACAAACTACATAAAACGTTTCTCTGTCACTAGTATTACTAGAAATAAAGATTATAATCTGTGTAAAAATGATAATGGAAATAAAGTATTATATTTCACCTCTAATCCTAATGGAGAGGCTGAATTGGTATCTGTTTATCTGAGATCATTAGGAAAGTTAAAGAAATTAAAGTTTGATGCAGATTTTTCTAAAATTTCAATAAAAGGCAGGTCATCTGGTGGAAATATCTTGACAAAAAATTCAATTAAAAAAATTGAATTTAAATCTGAAGGTTTTTCAACATTAGAAGCTAGAAAAATTTGGTTTGATTCCACTATTAATAGATTAAATGTTGATAATAGAGGATTGCTGTTAGGTGATTTTCAATCAGAAGATAAATTACTAACTATCAATAAAAAAGGAGAGATACAAATAACCTCAACAGATTTGTCAACTCATTTTGATGATAGTATTATTATAATAGAAAAATTAATACATAAAAAACCTATTTCAGCAATCTATTATAACGGTGATAAACAATCTTATTTTATTAAGAGATTTATAACTAATGAAATTTCTAATGGTAAATTTTCTTTCATTGGTATGCATAAAAATTCTGAACTACTATTGGTGTCTACTGATTATAGACCTGTTGCAGAAGTAATATTTAATAAAGAGAAAGGAAAGGATAGAAAATCTCAAATTATCAATATTGAAAAATTTATATCTATCAAAGGATGGAAATCATTAGGAAACAAGTTGACAAATAAGAAAATTAAGGAAATTAAATGGTTAGAATCTTTGCCTAATGATTTAATTAACGAAGTTAATAATTCAGAAGAGTCAACTAAGAATGTTGGTCAAAATAAAATTGATAAAGAATTGATTAAAAATGATGCACTTAAGAATAAACCTAATGTATCAGATGAAGGAGCTCAACAAATATCATTAGATTTATAGTTTTTTAATAATATATTCATCATATTATTAAAATTAGGATTAAATTAGCATAAAAAAAAGAAAATGAGAAAATATTTGATTTTAATAATAATATTATTTCCAATGTATGTATTTACACAGTCTAATCATAACTTAACATTGATTGGAGATTTTGATTGGAATGGTTTAAATTACGATAGTGAAGGTTCAGATATTTGGGGTTGGAAGAATACTTCTACTGGAATTGAATATGCATTAGTTGGTCTAAACTCTGGATTTTCTGTAGTTGATTTATCTTCTCCTCAGAATCCATTTGAAGCCTTTTTTATACCTGGAGTAAATACTACTTGGAGGGACATTAAAACATGGGAGAATTATGCTTATGTAATTAATGAAGGAGGTGATGGTCTTTTGATTGTAGATTTAAATGATTTAACAGGGCAGACATATGTTAATTTTACTGATTATTTTAATACTGCTCACAACATATATATGGATGAGAATGGTGTAGCTTATATTTTCGGTACTGATGTTGGTAATGGGGGAGCTATTTTTCTTGATGTTACTGCTAACCCTATGAATCCAACCTATCTAGGCACCTGGGATGATTATTATATTCATGATGGAATGGTTAGAGGTGATACTATGTGGGTTGGATGTATTTATGAAGGTGAATTTTATTCAGTAGATGTTAGTAATAAGTCTAATCCTCAAATTTTAGGACATCATCCCACTCCAAACCAATTTACACACAATGCTTGGATTTCTGATGATGGTGATTTTCTTTTTACAACTGACGAGCAATCAGACTCTTATATCGGTTCATATGATGTTTCTAATATGAATAATATACAGGAAGTTGATAGAATTCAATCTAATCCTGGATCTAACTCTATTCCTCATAACACTCATGTTGATGGTAACTTTTTAGTTACATCTTGGTACAGAGATGGTACAACCGTTCATGATGCTACTTTTCCTAACAATCTAATTCAAGTTGCATATTATGATTCATATTCTGGAAGTGGTGATGGTTTTGATGGGTGTTGGGGTACATATCCATTTCTTCCTTCTGGATTAATTATTTCTTCTGATATTAATAGTGCAAATAATGGTAATGGGAAACTGTTAATTTATGAAAGAGGGTTTACACAAGCTGCATTTATTGAAGGTAACGTCACAGATATTACAAATTCATCTCCATTATCGGGTGTTAGTATTGAAATATTAAATACTGTTATTCCTAATTCTTCTAATACTAATTTAGTAGGAAATTATTTTTCTGGAACAGCTGATCCAAATTTATATGATATTGTATTTACATTGAATGGTTATGAATCAGATACCATAGCTGCTAATTTGGTTTCTGGAGTAGTAACTGTTGTTGATGCTCAGTTAGTTCCTTTAAATCCAGTGTCTATTAATGGTATGGTTATTGATATTAATGGTAATCCAATTCCTAATTCAAATGTTTTGATTCAAAATAATTCTACGAATTTAAGTTTTAATACAGATAATCAAGGAAACTTTAATATAAATAGTATATTTCCAGGCAATTATAGTATTTCAGCTGGACAATGGGGATATATAACTACATGTATGAATAGTTATATTGATGGTAGTCCAATAGTATGTACATTACAAAATGGATTTTATGATGATTTTACTTTTGATTTTGGTTGGTTAATTAGTGGGGGTTTAAATTCTGGAGATCCTGGTGTTTGGGAAATTGGTAAACCTGAAGGAACTAATTATAATGGACTTGATTTTAATCCTGACAATGATGTTGATAATGATTGCTTTGAAAACGCATATGTAACAGGTGTTAACTCAGGAAGTAGCGTTGGGTCAAATGATGTTGATGATTTTAATACCATTCTTACGTCTCCTGTATTCAATTGTTCTAATGGTAGTGAGATTTCTTATAGTGTATGGTTCTCCAATGGAGGAGGAGGATGGGGTGGTGGTCCTAGCCCTAATGATGAATTAAGCATTAGTGTTACTAATGGTTCATCAACAGTATTATTAGAGAAAATGGATTATTATTCATCTGATATGGGTCAGTGGAATGATAGAACATATGATCTTTCTCAATATATAGATATTCAAAGTTCAGGAAATTGGAATAATATGCAACTTATTATTGAGACTGCTGATTGGGATTCTTTAGGTGGACATTTGGTAGAAGCGGCATTTGATAATTTTAGAGTAATTAATACTGTAAGTAATGTTGTTCATCCTACTAATAATGAACGAAAACTATTAATGATTACTGATATTTTAGGTAGAGAAACTAAAAATATAAATTCTGGAGTAATAATTTATATATATTCTGACGGATATACTGAAAAAAGGATGTTTTTCAAATAGATCTTTATGAAAATTCGTAATAATCAGAAAATATTAGAAGGAAGTGCAAATAGAAAGATTCTTCTAGATTTCTCTTCTAATATTGATACAGATATAAATAAAGTAATAATATTTAGTCATGGATTCAAAGGTTTCAAAGATTGGGGATGTTTTAATTTAATGTCAGAATATTTTGCTAAAAATGGATTTACTTTTGTTAAGTTTAATTTTTCTCATAATGGCACATCATCAAGCTCTCCACAAGATTTTGTAGATTTAAAAAGTTTTGGAGATAATAATTACTCAAAGGAATTATATGATTTAGATGTTGTAGTTAATTGGGTTGAAAAAGAGTTTGATGGATGTGAAATATATCTTTTAGGTCACAGTAGAGGAGGTTCTATTTCTTTGATTAAATCAATTTTGGATAATAGAATTAAGAAAATAATTACTTGGGCTTCACCATCTGATATTGTTGATAGATTTCCAATAGACAAAATAAATGAATGGAAAAATAAAGGTGAGATTTATATATATAATAGCCGTACAAAGCAGAAAATGCCATTATATATTCAATTTTATAATGATATAATTTTAAATAAGGATAATTTTAACATAAAGGAGAGGATTAAATTATTAAAAATACCATTCTTGATAATTCATGGGGATAACGACAAAAGTGTAGAGTTATATGAGGCTAAAAATTTTAAGAAGTGGAATTCAGAATCTGAAATTTATATAATTAAGGGAGCTAATCACGTTTTTGGGGGATACCATCCATATGATCTAGAATTTTTACCAAAAGATTTTAATGAAGTTATTAATAAAACTATTGATTTTATTAATCAATGATTTGAAATTTATTATTGTTACAAATAGCTAAGGCTTTACCTAATAATTTCTTACCAATAAAAGGAGTGTTATTTGATTTTGACTTCACATCTTTTTTATTGAATTTCCATTCAATATTTGGATTAAATAATGTTAAATTTGCTTTTTCTCCTTCATTTATTTTTAGATATTGATTTAAAAATATTCTTCTTGGATTTGAGGATATTTTTTCAATTATAATTGAAAGATCTATATGTTTTAATAATTTATTACATGCTAATCCAAAAAACGATTCAAGTCCAATAACACCAAATTTAGCGTTATCAAAATCTATTATTTTATTATCACTATTTTCTGGAGAATGATCTGATGAAATTACATCAATTGTTCCATCTTTTATTGCTTTAATTAATGAGATTATATCATTTTCAGATCTTAATGGGGGAAGAACTTTATAATTAGAGTCATAATTCTTAACCATATCGTCTGTCATTATTAAATTATTGATAGATACATCTGCTGTTAAATTTAATCCTTCTTTTTTAGATTTTCTTATCTTCTTTACTGATTCTTTTGTAGAAATATATGAGCAATGTAGATTTCCTTTAGTATATTTCGCAAGTGATATATCTCTATCTAACATTATTTCTTCTGATACGTTTGGTATTCCTTTTAATCCTAAATAGGTGCTATTTTTTCCTTCATTCATTGTACCATTTTTAGACAAAATTCTGTCATTTGGAAAATTCATTATTGTTCCATTAAAATCTTTACTATATAATAATGCTAATTTTAATAATTCATTATTCTCAATTGAGTTTTTATCATCAGTAAAAACTCTACATCCAACAGAATTAATATCATGCATCTCTACTAAATCTTTTCCTTCCATATTTTTAGATACCGCAGATGAAACATGAATATCTAATATACTATTTTTTGATTTGTTTTTAATAAACTCTATTATACTTTTATTGTCTACAATAGGTTTAGTTTTTGGCATTAACATCACACTTGTAAATCCACCTTTAATTGCAGATCTTGTTCCACTATTAATATCATCCTTATGTTCATATCCAGGTTCTCTAAAATTAGAATGAGAATCCATCCATCCAATTGAGACATGTAAATTAGGACTAGTATATTTAATGTCTGATTTTTCATTTATATTTTCAGATATCTTTTTGATTATTCCATCAACTATTAGGATATCTTGTGTAGTTTCATTAAATTTTGAATTAATATCAATAATTTTTGCTGATTTAATAAGTAACTTCATTTTTAATTTTTTTAATAATTAATATTTCTAATCCAAAAAAGACTAAAGCAATTAGTATGAAATACTTCCATAAATCTTCTGATGAAGATAATTTATCTATGTTGTTTTCAATTGTTAAGTTTTCTTTAAATAAATGTATATTGTTAGTTTCTTTTTTGTTAATAAATTTTAGTATTTCATTTTTTGTATAATTCTCTAAATTACTTTCATTCCTATTGTAATTAAATGAAATATTGTCAATCAGATCATCTTCCTTTGTTAGTTCGTAATGTCCTTCATTAATAATCTGGTTATGATGAGATAAATATTCTATATATTCTCCTTTAACATGCTCACATATTATGTCACTATATTTAGATTTTAGATGGTATATTTCTTTTGATTTTATATTGTTGGTAGGGATTTCAATTTTTTCATCACCATTTATATTATAATATAATTTATTAGTCTTTAATGAATGCAGACTCATATTATAAAATGTTGTTACAAATAGTGAGTGCTTGGTAAATGGGTTTTTTTCTGTAAGGGAAGAACTAAATAGAAATACACGTCCCTTTTCTTTAGGATATTCATTTAGAAATTCTTTACCATTTTCTAATTTAAAGATGTTTTCTTTTACAATATTATATTTTGGTTTATATGTATAATAGGAGTATATTGAAGGAAGATAAATGTTGTCTTCTATTTTATTGTTCTTAAATACATTATTAAATATGTTATGTTTTATATTTATTTTAGATATTTTCAATTCTAATTCTTCCTTCTCATCAAATTTCTCTAGGTTTAATTTTACTAGAAAATTATTATAATTGTTAATATTTACATTTTCTGCAGGAATAATACACACAGTTCCACCAGATTTAATAAAATTATTTATATAAGAAATAAATCCAGAATTAAATTCTTTAATACCATTAAGTATTATTAAGTTTTGTTTTTCTAGTGAGTTATAATCTATATTATTGATTGATTCTTTATTATAATTAATTATTTCATCATCTTCATATAGTTTACTAATGTTTTTATTTTCAATTCCATATATCTGAGTAATATTTATTTCTTCCTGTAATGAAATACTAAAAAATAATTGGTTATCATATTTTATAGGAAAATCTTCTATGCTTATTACACCTTTATTTGTTTTTTTATTATCTATTACAAAATCTAATTTAATTTTCTTTTTTTGATATGGAAGTAAATTAGTAATTTTTTGAGTTTTTAATATGTCATTTAATATCAAAGAAATTGTAATATTATCTCTGTTATTTCCTCCATTATTTGTGATTTCAGTAATTATTTCAGTTGTGTTACCTATTAATGAAATTGGGCTTTCAATATAAGATGTATCAATACTTATGTTTTCTGAATAACCTCCTGTAGTATAAACAAATATAATGTTTATTAAACTGTCATTAGTTGACATGTCATAAAGATTAGTTGAGGTTTTTTGAAAATCAGATATTATAAACAAAGTTGATTTTTCATTAGTTAATGTCTTTGATTTATCTACAACTTCTTTTTTGTTCCTTTCTATATTTATAGATTTTATTTCTTGAATATACTCTATAGATCTTTCTTTATTTTTCATTAAATTTTCATTGCTTGAAAATGAATTTGTTAAAATCCAAAATTTAGCGTTATTTTTTGAATTTTCTATAATTTCTATAGATTTTTGTTTAAATATATCAAGCTTCCTCCCGTCTTCTGTAATGTCCTCAGTACTAAATGAATTATCTATATATAATATTATATTTTTATTATCTAACTTGATATTTGATGAGATATATGGCTGAGAAAAAGCAATTATTACAGATGATATAGCAAAGAGTCTAGAAATTAACAAAATAATTTTGTATAATTTTTTTTTATTTTTTTTCGAAGTGAAAATTTGATATAAAAATTTAACATCTGAAAAATAAACAATCTTGTCTTTTCTTAAGTTAAATAGATGAATTATTATAGGAATTGCTAATGCAAAAAGAAAATATAAAATTTGTGGGTTTTGATATTTCATCAAAGTGCAAAGTTATGCAATTTTAGATATTAGACTAGTATAATGAATAAAAAATGATTATTTTATTATTCCATCAATAATTTCAAGTCTTCTGTCACTTATTGAAGCTAGTTCTTCATTATGCGTAACAACAACTATAGTTTGATTTGATTCTTTATTCAATTTTAATAGTAGTTCATGGAGAATTCTAGCATTTTTAGAATCTAAATTTCCAGATGGCTCATCTGCTAATAAAATATCAGGTTTGTTAATTAGTGCTCTTGCAAGAGCTACTCTTTGTTTTTCACCGCCAGAGAGTTGGTTAGGTTTGTGATTTATTCTATTAATCATGTTTAAATCACTAAGAATTTCAATAGATTTTCTTCTACTTTCAATTTTTGATTTATTAGAAATTAACGATGGAAGCATAACATTTTCTAATGCGCTAAATTCTGGTAATAGATTATGAAATTGAAATACAAAGCCTATATTTTCATTTCTGAATTTTGATAATTTATTGTCAGGAATATCATTAATATTAACATTATTAATTATTATTTTCCCACTATTAGGAACTTCTAAAGTTCCTAATAACTGTAAGAGTGAGGTTTTTCCTGCTCCCGAATCTCCAACAATAGATATGAATTCCCCTTTATCAATCTTAAAGTTGATATCTTTAAGAACTTCTAAGTTTCCATATTTAAGATATATATTTTTACTTTCTATCATTTTTTATGTAAAGATAATCTAAATAATAAATAATTTTGAATGAAATGCTATTTAGTTGGGATTCCATAAATGTTCTTTCAAAATTATTAATAATATTTGGAATAAAATCTTCATCTGTTTTATAACTTGAGTTCTTCCAAACTATACTAATTTGACTTCCAGGTGAGAACCACCAGTTAAATATCATATCTAAAGTCCATGCATTAAAATTTGCATCATGGTTACCATAATATTCAGTATTTGTTGTGTGTCCAGTATTTTCTAACTCTAGAAAATTATTTTCTTTATATTTATAACCACTCCAGTAATGTCTTAATTTAGTTGAGATATTCATCTTGTTACTAAGTATATAAGTTCCTTCTAATACATTTGTTTTCATATAAACATCTCTTAAACCAAATATATATCTTATCTCTGGAGGATGAATTAAAATTGGCATTGTATCCGTTGTAACATATCCAATATCATTATATTTATTTTCTATTGAAATAATATATTTAATTGACAATCTGTTGTTGATCCTATATCTAGGAGATATCCTCAAGTGATAAATAGCTCCTGTATATAATGGTTTTATACTACCACCAATACTAAAGTCTAAAGCAAGTTTTTTTCTATAATCTGTCGAAAGATGAGTTCTTAATTTAAATAATTTAGATGTTTTTATTGGATTTAAAAAATCATTTGTTCTAGCTTCATAAAAATTATTACCTTCTATAGGAAAGATATTTATCTTGCCCCATATTGACAGATAATTCTTAAAAGTTATACTGCCATCTAAATTTACATCAAGATTGACAAACGGACTTTTTCCATTTCCGTCATTAAATAAAGTATTATAGCTCATTTCATATTCGGCTTTAGATCTAACAAATTTTTTATTTTCTTTGAGTTGATTATAACTAAGTGAAATACCAGACTTAATTTCATTGTTAGACTGTAAATATCCTAAATCATTTGGGTTAAACTTTTCATCTTCAAAATAAGTCCATAAATTATATCTAAATTTTCCATTTTTTTTGCCAGTAAAAAAATTCCCCGAATATCCTTTTATAATGTTATTGTTTTCAAATTCTTGACTTATTTTAATGTTTGAGGAGATATTATACATATTATATTTATTATTAATAGATGTAAATATTCCTGTGACATTTGCATTTTTATTAGAACCCATTTGAAGCATATTTGTATTCATTATACTTATATAAGAGTTGTTCTTAATTATTTGATCAAATATTGTTACATTATAATTAGTTAATGGTTTTTCTTCAGTTTTATTTGTTATAGCATTTAATGTTGCAAAACCTAATCCTTTTTTAGTTCTTCCTGAAATTTTAGTAGCATTTATTAAATTATCTTGAATTCTCCTGCTATAGAACATGTTTTCTCCTTTATTAAACAATTCAATTCCTTCATTAAAAAATTGTCTATTCTCATCGTATCTAATTTCAAATGGGGATAAATTAAGAATTTCAGCATCAGAAACTACTTGTCCAAAATCAGGAATTAATGTCATATCAAGAGTAAAACTTTCGTTTATCCCATATTTTAGGTCTAATCCATAATTATATATATAGGAAATATCTTTCTCAAAAATATCTGTATAAATTGATGAATATGGCATAAAAGATAATCTAATTGGAGAATTTACATTAGTTATTCCTCTAAGTATGCCTGATTGTAATTCATAATTACCATATTTAACATCTATTGGGTTCCATGAGTAAGATTCTCTATGTCTTCTAATATTTCTTATCATATTTAATGACCAATCTTCATTATTATCAATAAATCTTAATGATGAAAATGGAATGGAAACTTCTGCTGTCCAACCATCAGAATCAATTTTTACTTCAGATCGCCAAACAGCATCCCAATTTATATCTGATTGTCCATTAGATATTTTTTTGTCGATTTGTACTCCAGCAGCTGTTACTATGAAGTTATATTCAACTTGCCCATCATTAAATGGATTCAGTTTAATATTAAACCAATCAAAATTTTTATTTTCTTGATCTCTTATAGAAAGTTCATTAAGGATGCTATCTGGTGAATTATCAAACAATTTTATTCCAAAATATATATTTTTGTTGTCGTAACATATTTTTACTTCTGATCTTTCATTATATTTTTCTTTTTTACCATTGTTGGGTTCTATTTGATAAAAATTATTTGCAATCTCAATTCCGTCCCAAATATTATCGTTAATTAATCCGTCAATTTTAGGAGATTTAGTAGTTTTAACAATGGTATATGTCTTTTTTATATTAAATTGTGAGTAAGTATAAATAGGAAAGAAAACAAGAAATATACAGAAAATGTTTTTCATATTAATTTAATTATTAGCAAAAATAAAACTTTATTATGATTTTGGCTTTGTAGTATCTATGATTCCTATATTTTTGTAAAAAAAAACAAATGAACTTACACGAATACCAAGGAAAGGAGTTGTTAAATAAATTTGGGGTTAGAATACAAAGAGGATTAGTTGCAAAAACAGTAGAAGAATCAATTATAGCGGCCAAAGAACTTTCTGAATTAACTAACACAAAATGGTGGGTAATAAAAGCTCAAATTCATGCTGGAGGAAGAGGAAAGGGTGGTGGTGTTAAATTAGCTAAATCTATTGAAGAAGTAAAAGAAATTTCTAACCAAATTATTGGCATGAATTTAGTTACTCCTCAAACAGGAATAGATGGCAAAAAAGTTAATCAAATTTTAATTGCTGAAGACGTATATTATCCTGGAGAATCAGATACATCTGAATTTTACATGTCTGTTTTGTTAAATAGATCTACTAGCAGAAATATGATTATGTACTCAACAGAAGGTGGAGTAGATATCGAAACTGTAGCTGAAGAAACACCTCATTTAATTTTTACTGAAGAAATAGACCCTAAAGTTGGTATTACATCTTTTCAATGTAGAAAAATAGCTTTTAATTTGAATTTAGAAGGAAAAGCATTCAAAGAGATGGTTAAATTTGTAAGATGTTTATATACTGCCTATGAAAACACAGATTCTTCTTTGTTTGAAATTAATCCAGTATTAAAAACCTCTGATAACAAAATATTAGCTGTAGATTCAAAAGTTACGATAGATGATAATGCTCTTTTTAGAAATGAAGAAATTATTTCATTAAGAGATAAAAGAGAAGAAGATAAGACAGAAGTTGAAGCTGGTGAATATGGTTTAAATTTTGTTAAGCTTGATGGTAATGTTGGATGTATTGTAAATGGGGCAGGTTTAGCTATGGCAACAATGGATATAATTAAAATGGCTGGAGGTAATCCGGCAAATTTTTTAGATGTTGGTGGTACTGCTGATGCATCTAGGGTAGAACAGGCTTTTCGTATTATATTAAAAGATCCTGAAGTTAAGGCAATTTTAATTAATATTTTTGGAGGTATTGTTAGATGTGATAGAGTTGCTCAAGGAATAGTAGATGCTTATAATAATATAGGAAATATAGACGTGCCATTAATTGTTAGATTGCAAGGAACTAATGCTTCCCAAGCTAAGGAACTTATTGATAAAAGTGGGTTAGAAGTTGAATCTGTAATTTTATTGCAAGAGGCTGCAGATAAGGTAAAAGAATTAATAGTTTAGACTATTTGTAAAAAATTTTCTTCTCAACTGTTCCATCAGAATATAAATATAATAAAGTTTTATTTTGAACTATTTTGGTTTCTTTTCCTAGAAGGTCAGTTACTTTAATAATTTTTTTAGTATTGTTTTTGTTATATAAATAATTTGGATTACAATTATTGCTAAATGTTGTCCAACTATCTACAGACCAACTATATTCGCAATATGCCACATCATTAACATCAATACATAATAGATTTGGATTATTTATTGATAAAAAATACCAAAGTCCACTGTTATTTCCATTTTTAACATTAATATAATCCAATTGATTGTTCGAACATGTAACTTCAAACAGATTTTGATTATTAGATAAATCTAAATTAGTAAGATTATTATTTTGACAGAAAAGAGATTGTAAGTCTGAAAAATCTTCTATTCCAGTTAAATCATTAATATTGCTCCCTGAAATTTGCAAATATTTTACAGTGTCAATCGCATCAGTTTCAACAATTCCATCTAAGAAGAAGTCAAGTCCATAATTAATAATAGCTTGTTCAAAATTAGGGTCTGGAATTGAAGTGTATTGTTGTGAAAATAATCCTAATGGTAAAATAAATATTGATAAAATGTTTTTCATTGTTAAATATTGATTATTCAAAAATACAAAAATATATTAACATTTTTCAGCACATTTTTCTCCATCAATTGCTGCTGATATTATTCCGCCTGCGTAACCTGCTCCTTCACCACATGGGTATAAGCCTTTTATTGAAGTATGTTGTAAAGTAATTTTATCTCTAGGTATTCTTACAGGAGATGATGTTCTAGTTTCAGGAGCATGTACAATAGCATCATTTGTCAAAAATCCTTTCATCTTATCACCAAAAATTTCTAATGCTTCTCTTAGACTTTGATTAATGTATTCTGGAAATATTTTTGATAAATTGACTGATGAAATTCCAGGAAAATATGATGTCTTCCCTAAATCTTCAGAAGTTTTATTATCAATATAATCTATAAGTCTTTGAGCTGGTGCCTTTTGATTTCCTCCTGCTAACATACATGCTTTGCGTTCGATTTCTTTTTGAAATTCAACTCCTGCCAAGGGTCCATATTTTTCATATTGATTAAAATCACTCTTTTTCAATTCAACTACAAATCCAGAATTTGATGTTGGATAATTTCTTTTTGAAGGGGACCATCCATTAGTTACAATTTCTCCAGATTTTGTTGCGCAAGGTGCTATAACACCCCCTGGGCACATACAAAATGAATAGACTCCTCTTCCATTTATTTGTGTTTTTATTGAGTATGAAGCTGGAGGTAGAAATTTATTTTTATCATGATTATTGTATTGTATTTTATTAATTAATTTTTGTCTATGTTCTATACGTACTCCAACAGCAAATGTTTTTAGCTCAATATCAATTTTATTTTTATTAAAAATTTGATATATATCTCTAGCAGAATGTCCAGTTGCAAGAATTACTTTATTACAATAAAAGTATTCCTCTTTATTTACTTCAACTCCTATTATTTCTTGATTTTTTATAATAAGATTTGTAACTTTTTTATTGAATAATATACTACCACCATGATTAATTATTGTTTTTCGTATATTAGTAATTATTTTTGGTAGTTTATTAGTTCCAATATGAGGTTGAGAATCGATTTTTATTTTTGGATCAGCTCCATGATTTATTAAAATCTCTAGAATTCTATTAACGTCACCTCTTTTTTTGCTTCTAGTATATAGCTTTCCATCTGAAAAAGTACCTGCACCACCTTCACCAAAACAATAATTTGAATTTTCATTTACAATATGGTGTTTATTAATTTTAGATAAATCGATTTTTCTATTAGAAATGTTTTTTCCTCTCTCTAAAACAATTGGTTTTTTGCCTTTTTCTAGGCACTTTAATGCAGCAAAAATTCCTGCAGGTCCAGATCCAATAATTAATACTTTTTCGGATTTTTCAACATTTTTATAATTTTGTTTTATATTTTCAGATTCTTTAAAATTTTCATTTATATAAACTTCTAAATCAAGTATAATCTTTACCTTTTTATGTCTTGCGTCAATTGATCTTTTTATAATATTTATATAATTTATTTCATTATATTTAATAGAATAGTTTTTACTAACAAATTTCTTTATATCGTTTACTTCTAGTGAAAATTGTGGTGGTATATTAATTTTTATATTCTTGATCATAATACAAATGTACATTGTTTTTTAATATTTATTTCCTACAGATTTTTTTTTATTTTATTATGAGATAAAAATATCACGTCGTATATTTGCAATAAATAAAAAAACAGTTATGAATAAAATATTTGTTATCTTAAGTTGTATCTTTCTTTCTTTATTTTCTAATTCTCAGAGCTATGATTTAAAATTAAATTCTGGTTCTTTTGAAATAGAAAAGAATTTAGAAACCAATTTTTCAGAATTAAATCCATATAGACTTTTAATTTTTAATGAGATACCAACTCAAGACGATAAAGATAAATTGGAAGATCTTGGTGTTAATTTTCTATATTATTTACCTGAAAACATTTATGTGGCATCTTTATCAAATGATATCTCAAATGATATTTTAATATATTATGGTATCAACTCAGTTAATAAATTAAATTCTCAATATAAAATTGATAAAAAATTAAAACAAGAGGATTTTCCATCATGGGCTGTTTTAGATGACAAACTTCAAATTAAAGTTTTGTTATTTAGTGATGTTATAGTTTCTGATTTTATTGAGAGATTTGAATCACTTTCTATTGTCAATAATATTAATGTTTTGTCTAATTCGATAACAGTTGCTATTGATTTTAATAAATTAGACTCTATTGCTTGTTTACCATTTGTTTCATATATAGAACCTATTGATCCTCCAGCTGAACCTGAAAATAAATCTGCTAGAACATTACATCGATCTAATACTATTAATACTGATTACTCAAATGGTAGAAAGTACAATGGAGATGGTGTAAATGTGATGATGCATGATGATGGCTATGTTGGTCCACATATTGATAGGCAAGGAAGAGTTGATCAATCATTTTGCTCTGGTTGTTCATCCTCAGGGTCAGATCATGGAGATCATGTTTCTGGTACTATAATGGGTGCTGGAAACTTAGACCCATTAGGACGTGGTATGGCTGATGGTTCTTTTTTATATGTACTTGGGTATTCAACAAATAATTATTATAATTATGTTCCTAATTTATATTCAAACTATAATGTTGTTATCACTTCAGCTTCATACAGTAATGGATGTAATGCAGGTTATACATCTTTGGCGAGTGATTTAGATTTGCAAAATAATACGTATCCAAATCTTATCCATGTTTTTTCAGCTGGAAATAATGGTACATCTGATTGTGGATATGGAGCTGGTTCAGGTTGGGGTAATGTAACTGGTGGACATAAACAAGCTAAGAATGTTATTACAGTTGCAAATTTAACATCTACTAGTTCATTAGCTTCTTCCTCTAGTAGAGGTCCTGCTGCTGATGGTCGTATTAAACCAGATATTAGTGCAAAAGGATCTTCAGTATATTCAACTGAAGAAAATCAAACTTATGGATATAAGACAGGTACATCTATGTCTTGCCCTGGTATTTCTGGTGTTTTAGCTCAGTTATATCAAGCATATAAGGATCTTAATGGGGGAATAGATCCTCCTTCTGCTTTAATGAAATGTATATTATTAAATTCAGCTGATGATATTGGAAATCCAGGACCTGACTTTAAGCATGGTTGGGGACAGGTAAACTCATATAGAGCTGTAAAGATGCTTGAGGATAATAATTTTTTCAATTCATCAATTTCTCAGGGAATAACTAATACTTATAGTATTAATGTTCCTTCTGGTGTTTCAAAAGTTAAAGTTATGGTTTATTGGCACGATAAAGAAGCAAATACATCAGCTTCGATATCTTTGGTAAATGATATTGATATCCAATTGATAGACCCTAATGGTCAAATATTTAATCCATGGGTTTTAGATCCTACAGCTAACTCATCTAATCTTAATCAGAATGCTATTAGAGGTTTTGATTATTTAAATAATATGGAACAAGTAACAATTGATAATCCTTCATCTGGAAATTACACGTTAAATGTTGAGGGTTATGCAATTCCTTATGGTCCTCAAGAATTTTATGTTACATACGAATTTATTACTGATGAAGTAGAATTAACTTACCCAATTGGAGGTGAGAGTTTAGTACCTGGAGAACAGGAATATATTAGATGGGATTCATATCAGTCTGGAACTCTTACAATACAATATAGTGTAGATGGTGGTTCTAATTGGAATACAATAACAAATAGTGCTAATTCAAATACTAAGTATTATTCATGGAATGTGCCAAATTATGTAACGGATAATGCTTTAATTAAAATTATTTCTAATAATGGAGTTTCATCATCTTATAGTCCATTTACTATTGTTGATGTTCCTACAAATTTATCTGTAAATTGGCCATGTCCAGATTCTATTTATGTTAGTTGGAATCCTGTTTCAGGTGCAACTTCATATCAGATAACAATGTTAGGTCAAAAATATATGGACTCAATCTATACAACTACATCTACAAATTTATGGATAATGAATCCAAATCCTAATATAACTAACTCATGGTTTTCTGTGAGTGCGAATGTTAATAATGGTTTAGGACGTAGAGCTATTGCTGTTAATGCTCAGTCTATTAACAATCAATGTTCTGGTTTTGGATGTACAGATTCATCTGCATATAACTACTCTCCATTGGCGATTGT
>CESM01120978.1_pt1 | contig 40009 bp, 36 predicted proteins | sample 361421 | NCBI WGS metagenome assembly CESM01 (sample SAMEA2622219, study PRJEB7988) | marine metagenome | isolation source: saline water (ENVO:00002010), including | reverse complement strand
ACTGTATGTATATTTACAACTATCCATAATATAGTAATTGATAATAATTAAGAACTTATCCCAACCATTAATAATATAGGTGTTGGTCTTATTGAATTTTCATCGCTTGAGTTATATAGGCTTACATTTCCACCTACCACTGGAATACAAGTTTCCATACATCTCTTTCTCAAATTATTGATAGTATATGAAAAATCAGACATAGAATCCTTTGGATGACCAAAATTCAAACAATTTACAATACATAACGGCTTAACATCCTCAAACATTGTCATTTGATTATAACATTCATCAAAAGTTTCTCCCCAAGTTAAAAATAAACTTTTTTTTACTTCAAAAATATCTAATATCGCATAACTACCTGGTTTATCTGGTCCTTTTATAGTACGATTACCAACGGTTGAATCATACACTCTCCATCTGTCTGGTGATTTTATCTTATTTGCTGGTTTAACTGTTTTAAATAATTCACAAGTTGGATTATATGTATAATCATCTATTTCGTTAAAAGATTCAAATGATTTTCTATATATCATTTCATTTTTAGAATATACCTCATAAAATCCATTTTTAGTTACTTCACCAACAACATGATACTCTAAATCCCACTTATCTAATATATTTGAAACTACTTGTCTATTTTCGGGTGAAATAACAAGCAACATTCTTTCTTGTGACTCGGAACTTAATATATCACATGGCTTCATAGCATTCTTTGTCGGGACTAAATCCAAATTTATCTTACAACCAAAATTCGAAGATAGGTGAAATGGCAATAACATTTCCTTCTTTATTAAATCCCTACCTCTTCGTATTAACTCAATAGATGCACATAACAATCCTCCAGCTCCCATATCCTGCATTCCTGTTGCATATTTCTTATTTGCTATCTCAATACAAGCTTCTAATAGTAACTTTTCTAAATATGGATCACTCTTTTGAACATTTTTTTGTAATTCATCCCAATTAGAATTATCATTCTCTGAAAATGATTTAGAAGCCATAGCCGCACCACCAATACCCTCATTTCCTGTTTTGCTACCTATATACACTAACAAATCTCCTACGTTCTTAACACTACCATAAATAATATTCTCTTTCTTTACAATACCAATTGCCGCCACATTTACCAAAGGATTCTTATTGTAAGTACTACAAGTATATAAATCACCCCCAATATTTGGAACACCTATGCAATTTCCATAATATGATATTCCTTCTATAGCTTTGTCTAATAAACTTCCACTATTTTTATCTGTTCCAAATCGTAAAAAATCCAATATTGCTATCGGTCTTGCACCCATTGTAAATATATCACGAAGTATACCCCCTACACCTGTTGCTGCTCCCTCAAATGGATTTATATATGTCGGATGGTTATGACTTTCTATTCGTAAAGCTATACAATATCCATCACCAATATCTACAATCCCAGCATTCTCACCCGGACCTTGTATAACCCAATCTTCCTTTGTATGTAATTTCTTTAAATATCTCCTTGTTGTCTTATAAGATATGTGTTCACTATTCATCAATTCATTTATCCTATTTTCGAAATCATAATATATATGTCTGTATAATTTATCCGGAAACAATAACTTATATAAGTCGCACTCAAAATTTGAATTATTCCTCTCAGGATGAGGCATCATTCCGAAAATATTCATTTCATCATTACATACACCCGCTATCTTATTGTCGTATTCCTCTAATTTATCAGAATACTCCAAAAATACTTTCACCTCTTTATTAATTGGCTGTATATATCTCCCATATGAATTTGCAATATACATATCGCTCTCTGAATTATTCATAAACTTTGATAGACATTTTACTCTTTTACAAATAAACTTCTTTGTATTATTCAATTCTAATTTCCCCGGTAATAATTTCAATTGTGTTAATATTTGAAAACCATTACAAATTCCTAATATCGGAATCTTACGAAGAGATGCTTCAACGATTAGACTTGTTGCAGGCGAATCTAACGCCATTTTCCCAGGACAAACGGAGTATTCTTCAGTTGCTTTATTATAGAATCTATCACCAAAAGCAAAACCCCCTGGTATTATTAACAAATCTATCTGACTCCAATCTAAACCGATTGAATCCAAACTGCTTTCAGTATGCCATAAGAACACAGCTTTGTTTTTATCATCTGAAAAGAAACGTAGTGTATCAATATCACAATTTGAACCAGGATATCTAATTATAACTATATACATCAATAATTTCTATATCATCATTAATATTCCGAAATTACCTCAGTATTCGGTTCGAACAAACGTAAACTATAAACCCATTTATAAAACCAATATGTCTCATCTTCTTTTAGATGATATACTACATAATTCCAAAGTTTCTTAGAGTCTACTGTATTTAAATAAGAATTTTCTCTATTCGTAAACATGCTCAGATAGGGCATCGTTAATAAAAATATTTCCATTGCATCAATATCATTATTGTCTTCTATTACCAATAAAAAATTTCTTTTACAAAAATCCTTTAATTTGTCCGTTACAGTTAACAGTGATGCTTGTTCTTCATTCAACCACAACATTACATCATTATATAACCAACCTGATACATCACCATCAATTACCCAATCATTTCTATATTGTTTCTCAATTTCTTTTATCATATAACCCTTTCTAATATCTGATAGTAATTTTGACCGATGTTCATCTACTACTACTGTATACATCCATATCTTTCTCCATATTTCAGCTGGTAAATACATTAGTATATTCCCTACTTAAATCCAGAATTTTTATTACAATTCCATATTACGCAAAATAAAAATATGCTAAATGTACTGAACATCCAGATTTACGAAGTGGTTGTTATGTTCAATCAAACGATGGCTATACCTACGGATGTCCTGCGAAATGTTGTAATTTTGTAGCTTTAACTGAAGAATCGAGTACTGAAGAATCAAATTAGCCCTTTTTTTACCAATGACGTGCCGCTGCCGCAGGCGCGTAGGAGACTTCAAGTAAACAAACTAATATAACATCACAACATACATATTATAAGTAATATGGTTAAAACAATCGATGAAAATGGATTTGAATGTTGGAGTGAATCGAAAGAAGAACCTCAATCTCAACCTCAAAAAAAATTTAATAATTATGTTGATAAGTTAGAATTTGATAAGAAAAAACTTGAAGAAACACAATTGCTTCTTAAATCTCAAAGTAAAAACAATAATACTAAATAGTCATTCACCCTTAGTTCACATTCCCTTTTGTTTTTTGTGCCTTATATTTCTCTATATCTGCTAATCTACGATCTGGTATTAATTCCCATACTTCTGCTATATCTTCTTTACTTAAAGTTGACAATACAATTAAACCTGCGGATAACATCAATGTTGTTACTTCTTTCATACAGGTTTTCTTTCGTAAATCTATTAGAAATGGAAATCTCAGTGATATTAATACAATACCTATTCCTAATGTATATACAGTACTTAATATTCTAAAATACTTTCTTCTATTTGTTGTGAAAAAATAACGAATACCCAATATAGATGCAAAATACAAGATTAAGAATATATAGTTTGCAACATGTAGTAATCTTAAAAATGTTACAGTATTTTTAGTTATTATTGATCCCATTAACTATATTTTAGGTTTTTTATTGAAAATTTGTTTCTGTTCAGTTATAATAGTATTTACCACTTTCTTCTGAATTTGTTTCTTTTTATTCTCATTACTTGATTTCTTATCAACACCTATCGTATCCTTCAAATCCTGCCAACGTTTCTTATCATTTTCTGTTGCTATTCTTTCATAACATCCGCTTTCTTCTGCTTCTGTTTCTGCACGATCTATTGCGGATATTATCATTGATAATATCTCATTATCCTTATCAACAATTTTCCATGAATTATTATCCCTAACCATTAATTGATTCTGTCTCTGATTTTTCATAAGAACATTGTGATTTTCTGGATGGTCTTTATCAAAATGTAATCTCTTTACCATTTCTTCTGGAAAAGCATTCGTTGCTTTCATTAACTTTGCTAATTCTATATTTGAGATATAAGCCCAGTTTTCACGCCCTCTGTCATTAATTTGCACATTTATGCTTACCTTATTGCCGTTAATAACATCTCCCTCAATTTGTGAATTTGATATTTTTATAGATGTAGGTGATTTCTTTGTAGTTATTAGCATATTCTCAAGTTGTTTCATTCTTTTTTCCATATCTTCTTTCAGTTTTTTGCTCTCTTCCCTTATTTTTGAAGTTTCTTCCTTCAATTTCTTTTCTCCTTCATCTCTTGCTTCCTTTATTTTTTTAGCACTTTCATCTCTTATTCTTATACTCTCTTCCATCAGTTTTCTTGCACTCTCTTTTTGAATATGAATATTCTCTTCTTTTATTGTTTTAATATCTATTTGTAATTTACGCACCATTCTATCTGACTCAAGTTTATCCTTTTTTACAGTACAATATCTTTCTTTCATTTGCTCTATATTCGCATTTTTACATTCGTTCATTATATGTTTTTTTGTAATCATATGTATATCTAATTTGTTTTGCCTATCAAATGTCGAATTACAGACAACACATCTATATTCTTCCATTAATTATAAGTCTTTTATTATTTTTATATGCCATAATTGCCGGATCTGTATATTGATTTATGTTTTAATAACAATTATACTCTTTTACTTAGCTGATTATACCCACTTATAGTTCAAACACTCTTTCCTCTCTATAAATATTGTTTATCCCCCTCAATTTTTTCTGCCGAAGTACAATTTTGCGTTTTGATTTTTGCAAATTGCTCTAGTTCAAAAAAAGGACAATTTGCAATTTGACGAACTTTTCTAAAACTCTAGAAATAATTTTGATTTCGTGATTTCTTAGAGGAGCTTCTCATATATACACTTTTTTTGATAATTTGTTATAAATCTCTTTAGATCGTTTTTGAATGTTCTCTTACCTACCTTTATGTCTAAATACAAATACCAAAGGTAATCTACTACCTCTCTCTTTTTTTTTCTTTTTTTTTCTAGAATATAAAAAAAGAGAATTGTCCTTTTATAAAAAGGACATCAAAAATTTCAAAAAAATTCAAATTTTTCATTTTGGCAGAAATAGACTTATGAGAACAAAACACCGTTTAACCTCTAAGAATAAAAACAAAAATGATTCATTAGAGGAGAGTATTCCATTTTAACCAGGGGAATTTCGCATTCGGCAATTTTACACATAGGTCTGTTTTTGTCTCAAAACTATATAAGTTTTCTGGTATATTATTATATAATTACTATATGACTGTCGTTATACAATGTCCTTTAACAAAAAAGGATATTATCGAATCGGTTATCGCTCCAGATGGAATTACATATGAGCGTTCTGCTTTATTGAAATATATCCGAAAATACCATAAATCACCAGTAACAGGTGAAAAAATGGACTTATCTACTCTCGTTTATGAGAAAGATTACATTGATTCTGAACTAAACAAATCAGAAGAAATTTTAAACTCTGTTAGAAATGAACTGGAAGAATGTATCAAATTAAAAAGACAATTCGCAAATTTTGAACAAATACCAGAAAACATACAAATTTCCATTGTTAAAAATGAGGAAAACTGGAAAATACACATTACATCCACTATAAATGAAGAATTACCAGAGAAATTTCTTAAAAATATGGAATATAGTTTATCATATGCTTACTTTCAAATAAAGGATGATAAATCCGTGTATACAAGTATACATAGAGGAAACGGTAATATCGATATTAGAGGATCAAAAAAGATTCATGATATAACCGAAGCGATTATCACAAGATATAGTTCCTTTACAAAAGAAAACCAAGTTCGGAATTGGTTAAATGAAATTGAGTCTGAACAGATATTATCAAAACCATTGAGGATTATACTCGGGAAAGATGATACAAACGAATCCTTAATTCATAATGATACCAGTGAACTCTTAACAGATTTAAACGAAGAGCAAAAAAAGGTATTTAAAAAAGAGTGTTTCAAAACACTACAAGTTGTAGAAGGTCCACCAGGAACTGGAAAAACATCAATTATAACAACTATGCTCGATTATATTCACCAAAATATTTCATTAAAGAAGGAACGTCACTATACTTTAGTAATATCTGAAAAAAACAGAGGTGTTGATGCCGTAGCTGAACGTCTACATCAAAACAAATATAACCAAGTTATATCATTCGGTTCAGATAATATTGGAGATTTTACTAAAAGTTACTTAATTGAAAACAAATTACAATATCATTCCGTTGTCACAAATACGTATCAGCAAATATACGAATTAGAGCAGTCTTGTGAGCAAAAAACGCGTAAGATAAAACGAGTGTTATATAACTGTTTACCCAAATATATTCTAAAAAATCTTTCTTGGAGAAATATTGGACTTATACAACATCAAATTAATAACGCCAACATAAGAAATAACAAAAAAAGGGATATAGCCCTTAGTATTTTAAACGAAATGAATCAATTAATAACTACCTTAAACATCGTTTATTCTTCTCTATCTGAAAAAAATAAGGAGGCTGAGGAAAAATATAAGGAAGACTGTACAATAATACTGTCTACTTTTGGTTCATTACATCAAGTCTCCAATTTCTTAAAGGATATTGATAATGTATCTTTCTCAATAATTATTGATGAATCTTCGACTTTACTAAGTTGGCAAGGATTTTACTTAGAACATTTTGTTAATGAACTTGGTGGTAGTTTGACAAATATGATTATCGTTGGAGATCCTAAGCAACTACCTCCTTATTGGCCTGATCATGAAAATCCAAATCAAGAGAAAAAATCCTTTCTTGATTTGGCAAAAGAAAAATGTGATTCAGTCCAATTAGTTCAGCAATATCGTATGCCTAATCAGATTATGAAAATTTTAAATAAAGAGTACTATGTTGACAAACCTCTAATCTTATCACATAATCGGATCATTAAGGATGAAATAAACTGGATACATTCAAATGGAGTAGAAGAAGAGGAAAATCATGTTGAAGCACATATGATCATAAACGCCTTATCGCAAATCCCCATTAATTACTCTATAATGGCAATATCTCCCTATCGTACTCAATGTGACGTTTTAACCAAGTTATGTCAGATGTATTTACCACACGTTAAAGTTATGACTTTAGATTCTGTTCAAGGACATGAATCTGATATTGTTGCAGTTAGTCTTGTTAAAAGTAATCCAACAATGTTTCTAACTAAGAAAAGAACATGTGTTTTAGTAAGTAGAGCAAGAGAAAAATTATTAGTATTTGGAAATAGACAAGGCTGTTTAAGTTGTAAGAATGGTGCATTAAGACGATTAGCAAGATTCTCAGGCATAAAAGCAAAAAAGAAAGCCTGAAATATTATTTATTTCTATAGATTATGATAGCTGAGTTAGTAACATCATATTCCAAGAAAAATAAACTTACCGTTATATCATATCTGTTAGTAGTTTTGTTGGGAGTATTTGCGTCATTCTTTCTTATACCAAAGTACTCTTCGGAACTTATGTCCTCATTTACAAGTGGTCAAAAAGCTAAGAATCTGTTAATCGCTGTTGTTATTGCATATTCACTTGGGGTATTTACCGATATAACTCGAAAATATTTGGAAGATACTATTGTTCCAGATTTTACAAAACATGTACGAGAACATATTTATAAGATTGTTATGGAATCACATACAAGTGATCGTCAAGTTGAAATAGGAAAATTATTGAATGTTATGTCTAATTTTCCATATGTTATTAGAGAAGGAGCTGTTGATATTATTAGAACATATTTGCCATACTTTAGTGCAATGATTATTTTAATTGTTTACTTCTTTACATTGGACAAAAACTTTGCTATTTTACAACTTATTACCTTTATTATTTATGTTACTACAATATTTTTAAGTACAAAAAGCTGTATCAGTTGTTCTAAAGAATCATATCTCGACTTTATGAATCTTTCTGAATTAGTTGAAGACAAAATTTCTAATATAGATTCGATATATGCTGCACAACAAGAAAAGGCTGAACTACGTACTTATAATGGGGAAAATGATAGAAATACCAAATCTTTTCAAAAACGATTACGTACTTTATGGAAATTAAGAGTTTTTGAGGAATTACTCTTAGCCTCTTCTTTCACTATTTTTAATTATATGGTTTACAAGAGTAAATTACCTAGAAAGACAATTATCGCATTATATGTTGCGGAAATTTATTACTTTTTACGTATATTACAATATACTCAAGTCAATTTACTTAGTCTTTTTACACTCTTAGGAGAAGCAAATGCAATGACTGATTTTATGAAAGAACTTGTATCAAAAAAAGAAGAAGATAAAAAACAGAGAAAAAAACCAAAAAGCTTCATGAATTCAAGAATAACTAAAACGGATTCTCCTGCTTTAACTATAGAAAAGGCTTGGTTTCGTTATGAAAATCTTCAACCATGGGTTTTGAAAGACTTCAATTTTAATGCTAACCACGGAGATAGAGTTTGGATAAAAGGATCATCTGGTTGTGGTAAATCCACATTATTCAAGTTAATTCTTGGTGGATTAACTCTAAACAAAGGTGAAATTAAACTATTTGGTAATTCGGATGTTAATACTATACGTGAAAATACAAGTGTAGTTGATCAACATACCAAACTATTCAACGATACTGTTATGAAAAATATAATGTATGGCAACAATGCTACTGAAGCAGATATTAGAAGATTATTAAGAAAACTTGATACCAATATATATGAAAAATTACCCGATGGATTACATACTGATACTGGTGTCGGCGGAGAAAACCTCAGTGGAGGCCAAAGACAACTAACTATTCTGTTGAGATGCTACTTCAGACCAGCAACAATTGTATTAATGGATGAACCGATTAGTGCTATAGATGAAGAAAACATGGAAGTTATATTAAGAGCTATTGATCTTATTGCACTTGACAGAACCTTATTAGTTATATCTCATAACGATCGTATTAAAGATGTTACAAATAAAGTGCTTAATGTATGTTAATTTAATTTTTTCTCTCATTTAATTTATAGATTACCAGAAAAAAATGCCTTGTGTATGAATAAAACAAAACTAATAGTAACACCCCACAGTCAATTATGGCTACAACTCTTTCTACCGAAACATTGGGATTATATCGTATTAGATATAAAATCATTTGAATCCAAATCCAATGACTTTCTAGATCAATATGATATCTTTTATCTATCAGATGTCGGATATGATTCCGTCAGTAAAATAATTAATCAGCCTTCTGATGGTTCATGCCTTCAATTATCAGTTTTATGTAACAATAAATATAAAGCTAGAACAGAAATGCTCACTTTACAAGATATTCCATTCGTTTTATGCGATACTTCGTACATTGAATGGTACAATACAAATGATAAATTAATCGCAAAGCCAGTAACTGGTTCTGGTTCAAGAGATCTTCATATCGTTCACCACGGCGACTATATAAATAATCCTGAAAAAGAGGTATTTATTGTTGAAAAATATATAGATGATAATTATCCTCGTATATCAGTCGATGGTTATATTTGTGGAAACAATATCGGAATACTCTCAATTTGGGATAATGTTTATGATGAAAATAACAAAACACAACTAACCGGATTATCATTTCCAAGTATACATTCTCAAAATCCAGACATCTTAAACAAATATATCAGTGTTGTCAAAGAATTAAAGGAAAAGACTAATTGTAATAATCAAATTATTGATATAGAATTTTTTATTATAGGGGAAAATGATATTAGAGTTATTGAAATCAATCCTAGATGTGGAGGCAATTATTTGCCTATATATAAAGTCACTGGTTATCTTCCCTTGCTTGTTAGTGAACAATTAAAGAACAATATTGTTCCTGAAAAAACCGAGAAACTTGGTAAAGGATATACTCGATATAATTATGAAGTAAATAATGTTTCTAACTATTTACAACCGGAAATACTTCAGAACAATATCTATAGTTTTTCTGTAGAATCTGATACATATAGTCATAGTTTTGCATATAGTTATGATGAAGATATTCATATGAAGGATCTACAAATTGCGAGTCAAAATGAATATGATAAACTTATAAATAAATAGTTTCTTCCGACTTAATCCGTCCCTTCTCCTTTGCTAATGCATTTGCCAACCTTTCTGCAGTTTTTTTCTCTTTAGCGGCTAACTGCTTCCGTAGTTGTGAAATGGTATTATTTTCTTTCTCCATCCGATACTCTCCTACTGAAATAACATCTGAATATACTACCTTGTACTCCTCTGAGCGAGGTTTTAAACTATCTAATTTCTCTAATTTTTCTAAAGGGGTATTTTTTATCTGAATATCCTCTTTGAATATATTTAGAAGCTTCTCATTATTCAATAACTCGTTCATTATTATCTCATTGTTGTCAAATCTTTCTGGAAAATTAGACGGTTTAAAAGGATATAGTAGAAATTTGAAATATGGATAGTTGTCAACTATCTTGTTGAATAATTCAACATTCTCTCTACATAACCTATCAATACAATATGTTGTCATAAATGGACTTACATTATTGTGTTCCTCATACCATAAAATTGAATGAGCTAAATAAAGATTTGATAGTATATCAGCCATTGTCCCTGAGATGTATTGCTCTGATTTTAACTTCCCTCCTAATAAAGCAACGAAATTTGATAATCCAGCAAAATACATTGTTTGTACGCTTAGTTGTCCACTTTTAGTGAATGGTAATACGCAAATTCTTATTGCATACAAATATGTACTTATCGAATGTTTTACCATTGGAATTATGGATTCTTTGAATTGTTTACTATCATCCTCTAATATAGAATCTAAAATGTTATTGATATAAGGATGAGACTTATTAATGCCTTGTCCGAAGATAATCAAGCTTCTTGTTAGGATATTTGCACCTTCGACTGTAATTCCGACGGGTATTGAGCGATAGTATTTCTCCATGAAATTATTAGGACCAAGGCATATCGCCGAGCCACCTGAGATATCCATTCCATCGTTAATTACCTGCCTTGCCCTTTCTGTACTTTGTTGTTTCATGATTGCAGATAACACAGCAGGTTTTTCACCAGAATCTAACAACATATTTGTTAAAGAAATGGAAGAATTAATTATATACGTATTGTAAGCCATATCGACTATTTTTTCTCTAATACCCTGCATGTCAATAATATTTCTTTTGAACTGAGTTCTATGTTTTGTATATAGTAAATTACCATATAAAGAAACTTTAGAACTTCCCAAAGCTGTCGCTGGTAATGAGACCGCTCTTCCTACTGCTAAACATTCCATTAACATTTTCCAACCTTCTCCAATCATATTCTGTCCTCCGATCACTTGGTCGAGTTCCACATAAAATCTACCTTTCACAGTCCCATTTGGAAAACCGTTATTGGCAGGATTATGGTATGTATTTTGAATTAATCCCTTATGACCTCTTTCAACTAAAGCAAGAGTGATACCTGCTTTACCACTTGGTAACAAATTATCTGGGTCTTCTAACTCAAAAGCTACTCCAATCAAATTCGATATAGGAGCAAGGGTAATGTATCTTTTGTTTATTTCTAAATCTATACAGATTTTATCGTTAATCTTAACAACTTTTCCTTTATCGATAGAACCAGTGGCATCAGAACCGTTATTTGGTCCTGTTAATCCGAAACAAGGAATTAACTCACCCGATGCTAATCTTGGTAAATATTTTTCCTTTTGGTCATTGGTTCCATAATGCTGTAGCAATTCCCCGGGTCCCAATGAATTTGGAACCATAGTCATCACACCTAAGGCAGGGTTCGCCGTTACAATTCTTGTTAATATTCTACTTATGTTAGTAGTACTTGTTAAGTTGCCGCCATATTTTTGATCAATAATCATTCCAAAGAATCCATTTTCTCCAATAGATTCAAGTAAACCTTCTGGTAACTTCGGGTATGAGACTTCCTTGTCACCATATTTTTCTAAGAAATCATCTAATTTATTGTATAATTTGTCTTCATCAGCAGTGAATGAATTCTTCGCTTTAGCAATAGGGACATACCCTCTAAATATATCTCTGTCAATAGAAGTAGTTCCAGATCTTAAAGCTATTAGTTCAGTATCAGATATTTTGGGAATTATTCTTTTTACAAGTTTAAAAACACGATTCATATCTAACAAATATCTAATAAATTTGTTATATTAAACGCTGTTTAAGAATTTTCTACTTAACATAAAACACTCTCAGTTGTATTTTCATCATCAAATATCATATGAGTTTGTTCGTCTTTATGTTCTCTAAGCTTCATTCCCTTCCACCCTTTCTTGCCGGATCTTGCGCTTAGGGAAGCAGGACCCCATTTCCGTTCTAAATATTGTTGAAGCTCTTTCCGCGACGGAGGTTTATCGCTAATAGTTTTTTTAAACCATAATTGGAATATGCTATAAATCTCACCTAACTCTAGTGAACATCTGATATCTCTTTCAATATGTTCAATAATAAAATCACTAAAATTATCATTCATCTCTTTGTATTCATTTGTTGCGGATAAAACATCCTCAGGTTCCTTCATTCCTTTTTCCTTAAAAATTTTATAATGTTCTGTTAAAAGCCAGAAAAATGGCTGCGACCAGCTTTTTAATTTTCTTGCAAGATCATAATCAATAGGAAACTCATCTTCGCATTCTGGATCAGGATCATCGACAAACTTGGAAGTGAATTTAACTACACGAATTCTTCTCCAGGTTCCCCCATCGTCTGCTGGAACTTTTGGTAACTGATTACAAGTTAGAAACATAGTGAACTGAGGAAAGAAGTCAAACGGTTCTTTATGGAGAGTTCTAACAGTTATCTTGTCTCCGCCTGAGTATTCCTTCATCACGCCCACCTGAATCTGTTCACGTTCATTAGGCTCCTGAAGAACAACGAATCTCTTGCCGACAAGTCTAGCAATTTCAGGCTGAGGTGCAGATGCGGAAGCTCTCTTACCAGTTAGTGCAGCAATTGGTAATTTAGCGCAATATCTTCCGAAAGCGTATTCATATAATTCGATTAACTTGCTTTTACCATTTCCTCCTGAGCCGACCCAGATATGAACATGTTCTCCAGCGATTAACCTACCATCTAAACTGGTTGCCAATACTTGTAATACATAATCTCTAACCTCTTTTTTTGGTAATATTTGTTTTAGAAAATCCTGAAGTTCTTCTATAATTGGATCATTCCAGTGATATTCTTTCCAATCAGTTCCAGTACATAGACTTATATAATCTTCGCATCTGCTTTCTCTAAATATACATCTTTCAAGGTCAAATACACCATTTTTAAGGGCAACAAGAGTTTTATCTGTATTTAAGATTTCTTCAAATTTTATAGAATCAAATGGTGAAGATTTTTCCCTATTCCAATAAAATTGTTCTGCTGCTTCTTCGAGTACTTGTTTTCTAAATCTAGCCGTTTTTAATTTTTGAGCCACGGCATAGGTATCATTAGCAACGGCATCGTATCTTTCATAATTTGGTTGTCCCTTTTTCAGTTCAGCTAGTCTTTTAAATTTAGTACTTACATTCATAAAATCTTGGTATAAATTCTCAGATAGTTCAAGCTTTAAACCTATATCTCCATCTCCTGGATTCCATAAGTTTCCGTCAAATTCCCACCATTCGCGTCTTTCATAGTTGGAACATACAAAGAATGGTCCTACTTTTTGTTTCAAAACAGTAACAACATGATATATGATATCGTCCATAGAGAGCCCTTTTTTATTACCTTTTGAATCTTTTTCATGTGACGAACTACTTACCATTTTACATATGAAATGCTCTAAATCATTTTGAACAATTTCAACATAACCCATTGGATTATCTTTTTTTGCCCACATATGAAGGGTACCGACTCCTAGCCCAGTATTTCGCATTTTATCCCATTGTTTATCACAACTAGCGCGAGCCTGTGATTCATATTTTGGAGATCTTTCACTAAAGGATACCCATGTTTCAAATAGATTAGGACTAATATTATGAAGACACCATCCGAGTTCAATCCATGCGTTAAAATTATCTGCTCTTTCTGAACTGAGTATAGATACAAGTTGTTTTATAGTAGATAAGTTTGGTTCAAATCCTAAGTTTGGATTATCACCATTTAATTGGCGATTATGAATATTTTCAGATTGAGCTTTTTCTATTTCATAATTTTGAATATAAGATTCTACAACGGTATTTTTTTCTTCTTTAAATACTGCTAAATCTGCCATAGTAAAGCGTCGAATTGATAAGAATTCAACAAGGTTTAATGAAGATGTGTAATACTCCGAATTTTCTAATCTAATTGGAGATGTTTCTCCAACATCATCATCGGAATGATATTGATAGATTCCCGTTAATTTATAAGGGTCTCCCTCTTTCTTTGCACTTCCCATCATCATCCAACCATTTCTTTCTATAATAGCGGCATCTATAATGTCTTCTATATCATTTGTAGCGTTTTCGAACATATGTTTTGCAAGTACTAGAAGTTCTTCTCTGAACAAATGTTGTATAGCAGGAACAGTTACGATATAGGGAAACATAATATGAACACCATCCTTTACTTTGTCTTTTCGAACGGTTGCTTTATCCTTTTCTAAGACAAAAGCATCAAAGGAAGAACATGGTGCTTCAACATATTTAGCAGCGATCTTGGTTGCAGCTTGAATAAAATTCATTATTGATTCCTGAGTATAACCCCGTTGTTTTTTCCCCCTGGTATTATAATTTTCTTTGGGAATCGTAAGATCTATATCATATATAAGACAGCATAGTTCCTTATGACTCTCAATTAAATCACATTTTCCTGATTGAGTAAATACATGTTCATAATATTTCTTATGAAATACAGATATCCTTTCCTCAGGAATATAATAACTACCAGTAAAATATTGCATACCAAGATGGGTATACCTTTCACCTTTTGAAACGCGAAATTGATGCAACCAAGATTTAAATCCCATCATGAATATTATGAACATGATATTATATTCTATTCATCAAACTTAGAATCTTAGAGAGATTAATGATTTTTTAGAGGAGAATTTTGCTATAAAAATTTGTTCACTAAGGAAATGTAAGGTCCCCGAAAATGTAATTTTTAGAGAGTTTTCATAAAATATCTCTATGTATTTTTTTGTAAATTTATATCTGATATACTACTTTATTCTCAAAAGGTTTTTGTGTTCTGTATTTTAGAAAAACATCCTCTTGTATTTGTGATTGTGGTGTTTTTTTTCTAAAAAATCGTGCAATATTTATATATAAATCAAAACCTTCAATATCCATTAGATCTTTCCCATTGTCATTAATAGTCCAACTATTAATCAAACTTCCGATTGGATAATCCTCTAAATCTTCTTTAGTTGGCCAGAAATCCTCATCTAAATCTTCAACAAAGGAACATGCAAATCTTGCTAAATCAAATGATGGATTTGGAATAATTCCTTTCTTTCTGTAAGATTTACTGGAAGGTAGTGTATATTGTCCACCGGCATCTCCGTCTCTATTAAATACATCACCAATATAATACTCTCCATCAAATATATATGTACTCCGACCAAAATCAATGATTTTCATAATATATCCGTATGTTGGGACTTTATAATTTATACCATCTTGGTGATAGTATATGTATTCGTCATTTGTAGGAAATCCCATTACGTTTTGAACGTGAAGATCATTATGAACAAAATCGAAATTCTTATTTGCACAAGACAAACCGGCACAAATCTGAAAAATCCACGCACTTAATCGGTTCATTAGATGATTCTTTCTAATATTAAGTATTAATCCATTCTTTGTTCCTCTTATTGCTTGTATATGTTTCTTCACATAATTATCAAATGTATTATCAAATTTTTCCATAAATACGATTTGTACAGGAATTTTTGGATGAATAAGATAGTGTTTGGCATCTTCGTCAATATCTGATTTCATAGGTACTGAAGAATATGGTATTTCTGTTGCGAAAGAATCTAAATCACATACTTCTATATCTGAGATAGCTTGTTTTAAACTGTTCACCTTATTTTCAGATACTGTCTTTACTTTATATCTTCCCGAATTTGTTATCCTATTAAACCATCTTTCTGTTTTGAGTGACAAATATTCTTCGGTTATATCCTCTTCATAATCACTTAATATTCCACTATATACTCCATAAATGATTCCAAAATGAGGAGTATAATTCTGACTAATCAATTTATTCAGAATTATACTACATAATGTATCCGTATACGCAGAATTACGCATATTATTCACTTTACGACAAGAATTGATGTATTTATTTATTTCTGCACTTGGCAACCAATGATGTGAATTATATGGTGAAAAGTCTTGCCTACATACTCTGGATGGTTCTAATATAGGGGTACATTTAATGTGAAATTCTTCTTCATATTCTTTCCCATTAGAGCTTCTTATAATACCCTTATTATTGTTACGTGAAGTTATTTTTACTATGCGGTTTTCTAGTTTTATTGAAGTCCATTTCGTAATTCGTATATCAATCTTCTGATCAATACATGGAAAAAACGATTGAAGATAGTCTACTTCCAATTCATTTCTGGTTAAAAACCTTTCTATGAATGGGAAACGTTCATTTGTGTATTCAATCTCCATTATAATCGAATATGTGTATTATATTACAATCTGAACCGCATTTCAACCTAGAGCATATCTGCGTACCCATTTAACATTTGAAGTAGCAATATTTATGATATTTTTACAAGATCTACAAAAAGCACCAGCATATTCAAGAGCATATGGAAACTTATATACACATAAAGATACAAGACTCGTATCGTCTTTTAACTCTTCAGGAGCATACATTAGTGCATTTCCATTTTCTAAAACTGCGGTTTCTACTAAAATACGTTTGCGTTTATTATCATTTAACTGTTTTAATCTACAACCGTTAACTCTTAGTGCCACATATGCAAAATCGTCTGAACACATTAAGTGTTCAAATCTACTTGGTACATTTTCTTTACTTTTTAGAACTGCGTCTAATCCATTTTCATATTCGGATAAATCTCCATTACTTATTATTTCATTCCATAATTGGTCTTTATATGGTTTTGGTACATAGCGGAATAGGGTTTTTCCTTGTATACTTTCATTTATAGCATATGATACATATGTCTTTTTTGTTCGAACTTTGTAAGAAAAATATTTAAATAAATCACCATTTGATACACGACATAATGCCTTAAAATCATCTAAATCGGGTGTATTTGTTATTCTTGCAATTGATATTAGATCATCTAATGATAAATAATGTGCTATTTCAATTGAAAGTATTATCCTACTCATTAACTATCATTGTTTCTTTCTTTACAAATAGACGAATATTTTTGGGATGAATCAATTTGTTTTCTATATAAAAATCAGGAGGCTTATCTGTAGAGATGATTATGTAACCATATACATCATTTGCTCGAATAAAAGAACTGATAGACTTTATGTAACATCTTAATAATATTGATTGTTTGGAAGGATCTTCTGACTTATATTGTATTGGTATTACGACCAATTCTTCTTTGTTATAACCTTCCCAACTTATTCTATCATCCATCCAAAATATTGATGTATCTTCTAAAGAGGTTATCTCGTCAAGTATAGTGTTATAATCGCCATAATACCAACTTATATATTCCAAACTCAATTTTTTTGCTTCTGGGTGGATTAGATTGTCTTTCTTATACTGAATACATTTTGATAGAAATATACCAATAAGCAAAATTCCTAAAGGGGCTTTTGTATTATCTTTAAAACATTTTGAATTTATTTCATCAAATAGTATATGTATTGACGTAATATTATCTGAAACATCCTTCCAATAAGTCCGCTTAATATATCTGTTAACTCCGGATAGTAATTGAGATGTTGTACTGGCAGAAAGCTCTCCTAATATTTCCCGAATAACTGTATTTAAATAGACTATATCATCTATATCTGTATCTTTTTTTGAGAGTTTTTTATCAATATAATCCATATTCAATTTTGATTCCCAACCGGATATTAAATTTGATATCATCCTGTTTATCTCATTAATATCAGGGATTCTTTTGAATATATTTTCATCATCCTGATCCATTTTCTTATATCAATCTACCAATCGTTTATACACTAAAATACTAAACCAAATTATATAAGACAATACAAGGTGGAAGTTGAAGTTAATTTATTGTATTTGATTATGAGCAATAGATTCATCCCTATTCAAAGACATGTGCGTCATTTTCTCGATCTACGGTATAAACATAGTCTTTTCATAACTATTGTAAATTTGTCAAATCATCTTAAATATATTGGAGAATCTGTAAAATTATTGTGTGATATTGTTAATGATTACATCAAAGAAATTGATAATTATATGACCAAAGATAAGTATAGTAAAATCTGGTTAAATTTAGAGGCATTAAGAAAAATTTATGGAGGTTATCATTCTATTATCTTTAAATCATATGAAACAATAGGACTTTTCGATATCAATACAATGTGGGAACAATTTATGCATACATGTTTCGTTGTAAAAAAATACAATAAATGTAAAGGTACGTATCTTAAACCTGTGTTTAATCTTTCTAATATATCATTTGATGATTCATTCATCCCAGATATTAAACTTAAATGGAAAGCACACGAATTATCAGGCATTTTTATAGAAGATTCTTTACATATATTTTGCTTTTCACCACTTCTTAACAAAAATAGAAAAATTACTCTTTCCTCTCTCGACGAAAGACAATCAAAATTATATAGAATATCTCTTCTTCCATACTATTTGCGTTCAGACACTACTACTATTCAAATTATGAAGAATGAATTTGATAAATTATATGAACTATATGAAAATATTCTAAGTAAACCTATTTCAGCTATTGCATCTGATTTTATCAAATGTTCTCCATATCAAAAATATCATCTAATCTATTTGTTCTCAATCGGTGATGAAAAAAAAATTTTCATATCAATGTTATTGTATACTATAATATTTAAAGAATCTCAAAAAGAAGCGGATAGCCTTCTTCAAAAACTTCCTATTAATACGATTGAAACATTGAATGAACGCTTGAATATTGCAGAAGATAAACTGAACACCATAAATGAAGAATATGACGATAAGTCTTACGAAATTAGAATCTGTGCACTTGATGTATCTGAACCAATTAAGAAAATTGCAATAGAAAAACTTAGAGAGATACAATCTAAACCAGCTGATGTTAGTAAACCACAAATATTTTTAGATAAATTATTAGATATTCCATTCGGAATATTTAGAATTGAGTCTCAGTTCAAAGTTCTAAAAATATTTCTTAAGCAAATACAATTCTCTACACGAAATATTATAACCAATCCTCCTATCTTATATCCTAATACATGGATTGATTTACATAAATTCTTTAGTATTAATAACAAACTTTCTATCCTTAACTCACTATCCAGTAATAATATCATTCAACTCATTAAGTCATCTAAAAAAAAACTAAAACTCAAAACTTTAAAATTCAAATCAGAATCAGATCAGAAAAAAATTGTTTCATATACAAATAAGACTATACAAGAAACTATTACCGATTTTCAATCGTTCATAGAACAATCTTCACCCGAAAATATTAACTCTATTTCCGAAATAATTGATATCATGTTCAAAAATACAAAATATCAAGACTATAATAGTAAATGGAACAATGTACAATTAATCATTTCAGATACACAAAAACATGTTAATGAAACTCTTGACAATGCTATATATGGTCAATATTCTGCTAAAAGAGGTATAGAACAAATTATATGTGAATGGATCACTGGACATTCTAAACGAGGATATTGTTTTGGATTTGATGGTCCACCCGGTGTTGGTAAAACTTCTTTAGCAAAAGAAGGATTAAGTAAATGTTTAATTGATGCTGAAGAAATTCCAAGACCATTCTTTCTTATTGCACTTGGTGGCTCCACACATGGCTCAAGTTTAGAAGGATATGGATACACTTATGCCTCATCAACATGTGGAAAAATTGTTAATACTCTCATTCAAGCCAAATGTATGAATCCTATAATCTTCTTTGATGAATTAGACAAAATTAGTAACACACCACAAGGACAAGAAATAACCGGGATTCTTGTACATTTAACTGACCCAACACAAAATTGCGAATTTATTGACAAATATTTTGATGGAATTCCAATTGATTTATCTCATGTTCTCTTCATATTCTCATATAATGATCCCTCTAAAGTTGATCCTATCTTATTAGATCGGATACATTCAATACATTTTGAATCATTCGGAACAAATGATAAAATCAAAATTTGTAGAAAATATCTATTGCCAGAATTATATACTAAACTTGGTCTTCTTGAAAGTACAATCATTATTACTGACCAAATACTTGAAACAATTATCGAAACATATACAAGCGAAGCTGGTGTTAGAAAACTTAAACAAATCCTTTCAACAATACTTAGAGAATTAAACATTCGTGTTCTAAGAAGAGAAATTGATACACCAATCGTTATAAACATAGATCTTCTCAAATCGGATCTTCTTAATGATTATAGACCTTTAAAACCCAAAAAAATCATGTCCGTTCCAACAGAAGGTACTGCTACAGGATTGTTCGCAATCACAAGCGGTGGTGGCGGTATTTTACATATAGAAATCAAACACTGTCATAATAATAAAGATAATGGAAGATTAGAACTAACCGGAAATCTTGGTAAGATTATGCAGGAAAGTATTAGTGTTGTACACACTGCTATATGGAATATTTTATCAAAAGATAAACTTAAAATACTTAAAATTGATATTAATCCCAATTCTAATTTACACTTACATTGTGCTGAAACTGCAACACCAAAAGACGGACCAAGTGCTGGAGTCGCTATTTCAGTCGCTATGCTTTCATGTATACTCAAAATACCTGTTAAAAATAACATTGCATTTACTGGAGAAATTGACCTCAATGGTAATGTTCATCCCGTTGGTGGAATTAAAGAAAAAATGAGAGGCGCATTTGTTGCAGGTATAACTAAAGTTTTTTGCCCAATCGACAATAAACATGATGTTGACCAAATTAATAAAGAAACAGACTCTTGGATTGAAATGCTTGATATTCAATTTATTAGAACAATACTTGATGTAAATTTCTTAAGAACCTCATTTACAAAAGATATTACAAACTATCTTAAAAATGATGTATATACATCATTCATAAAACCCTCCGCATCTGCCCCGCAACTTAATCTTTTAGGACTCAATTAAATAAAGCTTTCCTAAATAATTGTGAAATAAGCATTGGACTTTTTAAAATCTCTCCTCTTTTCATTCTTAAAAAATAATCCGGAAAACCTGGCGCAGTATTATATAATGGTACAAAAATAGAGTCATATGAATTACTTAACAACTCATTTGACATTAATCTCGGATTTGTTATCTTATCACCATAATTATCACGTTCTATTCCTTCTGATGTATTATGGAAATAGTCCCAATTTGTTTTTGATTTTAACTTTGATATCTCATCCCATATCAATTCTCTGCCAAGTTTGTGATAATTTCGAGGATAACTCAAATTAACATCCCCATTTAGCAAATTATCTGCACTTTCTAAACAGGATTTTATAAGTATACCTCCCTTTCTTGATATCATTGCCCAATTCGCTGGATTCCCATAGCCATTATTCGTTAATTTACAATTTAAACCATGGCAACCAAATCCAACATAGTCATAATCTCTTAATTTACCTAAATATCGTGTTAATGGTTTCAATACAATTATATCCGAATCTAACCATATTCCGCCATAACGATTCAAAATTGCCAAACGAATATAATCTGCCTTTTGAGGTATACTTAAACTATTTATATCCTCTCTTAAAGAAGGCAAATATTCCTTTATATTCTTCTCATTCAAAATAGTTACATTTAGATCTTTACCTCTATTCTTAATTACTGACTCATGACACATATCAATGTATGTTGGCTTCACTCCATTATTACCTGGCTTATTCTCCCAATATAACCATACGTTATTTGGTATCTCCTCTATTCTTTTTATCTTAATTCTATTTTTTTTGGATTTACATATTGATGTATAGACGATATATGATATTACAATCGCCAGGATTAGGATAACCAATCCATTTTTAAAACCTAATACTCTCATATTATATTAGAAGAAACTATTTCAATAGTAAATTCGCTCTTTTGTAAAATATAATAAATTTTCAAAAATAATATTTATTATGCTTTCAAGAATAGGTATCTATCTTTACAATATTTCATCCAAACCCATTTTCAGAAAGTTTTCTAACGAATTGGAAAATTGTTCAAAACTAATTCTTCGATATAATGTTAGAAAAATGTGGTGGTTATTACAACCATATCGTAATTTTAGTGAAAGCAGAAAAACAATATACAAAACAGAAAAAACTATTTATTATATATACAATCTACCTATCAAAGCTAATGCCAATTACTATAGTGGAAAAAAAGTACTACAAGACATGTGGTATATATATACAAAATATCCTTTCACTATTTGTGGTTCAATTTTAACTACATATTGGGCATTATCTGGTATTAAAACTTCCTCTATATCTTCTTATAAATAGCTAATAATCAAGTTCTCTACATTTTTTGGCAAACAATTCAAACATGGACATATTATTTTAAAACGAACACAATCTCTATCTCTTTGGAAAAATGCCTCTTTAAACAATTTACGAATCTCCGTATTTTTCATTCTTTTACCATTTCTATGTGTTTTGACTTTCCATTCTTTGGCAAAATCCATTGGATTATTATTGTCAATAAACTCACAAAGAAGCTCAGAATTAATTGTCATCCCGCATGTACGCAGCTCAAGTATAATCTCTTCTTTTATACCTCTTTTTATTCCACCATATCTATTCTTGTCCTTTTTCTTAAGCCATGTCAGTACTTTTTGTATCATATTTGGCGATATTGATTCTTCAAAATTACCCAAAATGCTTTTAATATGTCTTGTTTCTAAAAAAAAATCCCTTTTTATACGGCTCAGTCTATATTGAATGGACATTATAAAACTTCGAACTGAGTCAGTATAAGAATAATAAGGGTTGTAGATTCTCAAATGATATTGGGAGGGCATTATCAGTCGTCGCCAATTTGAAGAGGTTCTTAAATACCCAATTAATGTAGCTGTTTTTTCAAGTTCTCTAATATTATAATTCCTTTCTTGTGTTAATTTATATTGTTCCGAAATCTCACACAGTTTTATAACAACATCCCAACAAAAGTCATTAATAGGAAGGTCTATATTAAAGGTTTCTAACTCACGATAAAAAAATCTCGTATCGTCTGTATGTAAAATAAGTCGATGTTCGATCCGTTCCATAGCCATATCAGTTAGTTATACAAAATTCAATTTATATTTTTTATAAGAAAATATCTTCTATGTACTTAATGGAACTTTCACCTGAACAAAGGTTGTTGGATATATCATTTGGGTGGTTTACTAGAAGAAACCAATCTGGTTATGGACAACCCTTACAAATAAATAATGAGGAATTCGATGATTTCAATCTTTTAATTGAAAATATTACAAATATTGATGCATTTGACTTCACTCATTCAACAGCACTACATTGGGCTGTAAAATCGGACTATATAGATGGAATACGTATATTATGTGCTAATGGAGCAAATGTTAATGTAACAGATGAGAGGGGAAATTTACCAATTCATTATACATCATTCGGAAATGGTGTATCCGCAAGTATATTAATAGAATATGGTACGAATATTAATGCAAATAATACGAGTGGAAATACACCACTTCACATAGCAATATCCGAGGAAAATGAAGAAGTTTTTGACGTTTTATTGCAAAATGGAGCCAATGTTAAAGCAATCGGATTTAATGATTTAGATCCACTACATCTTTCGCTAAGACAAGAACTCAGGCATCATACACGTGGACTAAATATATTGAATAAATTATTAGAACATCCAGATAATGATATTAATACAGTTGGAAATCCCATTATGGGCTATTCTCCTTTATATATCTCCATCGCAAGTAATATCGAGAAAGTTAGATTATTAATAGAAAAAGGAGCGAATGTTAATCATAAAACAAGTATGGGTGTAACTCCATTACAGTTGGCAATACGTCTTCAACGTCCAAGAGTAGTAGAAATTTTATTACAAAATGGAGCATTAGTTGAGCCATATTCGGCGCTTGAAAAAACTGGAGAAAATACGTGGATGGAATATTATGAACGAGAAAATTTAAATCCGGATATTTTGAGAATACTTAAAATCCACGAAGGAAAAAGACGCAGAGCAAAAACACTAACAGACTATGTAACAAGAAATCAAAAAGAGGATATACCAGATGATATGAAAAATGAGATTAAATCACATTATGGTGGTAACAAGCGTCTATTGAAATACCACTACAAACAAATGGGAGGAACTCCTGAAGAAGATGCACTTATACTTGCCATCAATAATAAAGACGCACAAGAAGTTGAGCGAATTTTGAAGAACAGCTATAACCAATGTCCTTATATTGCCGACGCTGATATGCAATTAACTGATTCGTCATCAGATTCTAATTCTGAAATAGAATGCAAAGAGAACACTGATACGCTTGTTAATCATCAAAATAGTGATGGGTTAACTCCACTTGTAATAGCTTTTCAAACTTTCGAAAGTGAAAGTATACAAAATCACGAACATTGGATTGATGATGCGTGGACACCATCATCCTATCAAAGAATTCATACGATTATTGGAATATTACTTAAATACCATGCGGATCCTAATATAGCGCCGAATAATGGCTGGGGTAATGATCAGGGAGATATTTCAGCTTTATCTCCGCTTCATCAAGTATGCTATTATAATCTTAAGGGATTAGTTAAAGAATTACTGGTCAGCCTACCACCTGCCAATACGATGGTTACAGATCTGGATGGTGATACTCCATTGCATTTATGTATGATGAATTATTATCCCGTTATTACAAGTGGCATAATTATTGAATTAATCCGCCACATCAAAGAGATGTCCATCGGGAGGTACTCGTGGGGCAGAAGCTTTCTCGCAGAGCAGCTTGAGATGATGATCAATAAACAAAATAATAAACAAGAAACTCCCCTATTCCTTGGAGCATATCACGGATGTTCAGGTGCAGTTGAAATATTATTAAGAAATGGAGCTGATCCTGACATAAAAAATCACGTTGGTAGAACTCCATTGAATTCAGCATTAAAATTATGGCACACGCCTGCTATTAATCCCGAAATTGGTCGTAACGAATATAATATAATTGTTCGAATTTTATTAGAAGGTGGTGCAGATCCGAATTTAAGTTCTAATATAAATGGAAGCATAAAGGTTCCACTATTTATAGCCGCCAAATCTGGAAATATTGACGCTGCAAGACTTTTATTGAAAAAAGGTGCAAAAGTTAATGTAGAAGTTCCTGGACTGAATGTACACACTCCATTATTGGGGGCAATTAGTCATGGGCATGTTGCAATGGTTCGACTTTTATTACAAAATGGAGCTAATCCTGATTTAAACACGGCACAAACAGATACTGATGTTCTTACACTTGCAGGTCACGCGGATCTAAATATCCCACTTTTAAATAGAATCAATATTGAACAAATTTTGCGCGAACATCTTTCACAAAGGCATCAAGAAAGATCTCTAGTAGATCAAATGTCAAGAAGTCCTAATATTCCTAATCGACCAGACGATATATATGGTGTAATAAAACATCATTTTGGAGGGAGAAAACAACGCATATTAAAATATATAGGGGGTATGAACAACCCAAATATAAATAGTACTCCTTCCGATTCAGAGTCTGAAAACTCTGCTATAACTGTTGCGGTTGAAAGTCATCATGAAAATTTGCTACCAGATAATATAGACTTAACTGAAGCTCTGGCTTTACTTGACCGTCTTACAATATCAAATAATGAATCAGAGCGAGATTCTGCAGAATATTTACGCAGAGAAATACTTGAAAGATTTGGTCTAAGAGCAAGTTTGTTATTGGGCTCAGAGGACGAGTCTGAATCAGAGATAGAGCCTCCTGAACCAGAAATTGAATCAGAAGAGGACCAAAGACAACAATTGTTAACAGACATTATCAACAATTTTTGGGAATTTGATCCAGAATTTCCATTGTTGAACAGAGAAAACCTAGATCTAATGCCTTTGTATACATTACAACAAATTAATGGAGAATATGTAACAGCAAGAGACAGAATGCGAAATTTAATAGCAAGTACTATTCCAGTGACAATAACACAAAGAGAAGCGCTGGAACAAAGAACAGACATGTCTATGGAGTCGATAAGAGAAAGGGGAGAGGCAATATACAATGAAGCAAGAGCAGATATAACGCAAAAAATAGAAGATGTGTTAGATATGTACGAGCAGTTCGACCACGAAGAGGCGTGGGTCGGTCCACACTAGTACGATGTCAAACGTCGCCTGCAGGAACTCGCCATTGTGCGTGTCGACCTTGAAATCTTGCACGATCAATTCTACCGACACTCGCGTGACGCGCAATAATCTTAATTATTAGGAAGCGCCATATGAGAGCGAGGAATCACAACCATAACTTGAATATGATGAAGATTAATCAGCGATACCAATATATGTAAGTGTTTTTTTTATAGACTCACCTTTTGGAAAAATATTTTGTAACTCGGGCTTATCTTCGCCGAGCTTATCTTGTAATATCTGTATTCCATTTGCAAGATTTTGACAGAATATTACAGCATTATCAAGTTCTTCATCTATATTTTCTCCCATATTTTTGAGTACTTCTGTTTTTATATTTGAATTTTCTAATCCAGACATAATCTTGCCCAAAGGTGTTTTTTTTATAGAGTTCCATATTCCACTTGTAGTTTGAGACCATGTTATTGTAATATGAAGAGAATCGTTTTTTCGTGAAATATGGTCTATTGTAATTGAATCACCATTTGCAAGAGTTAGAGTTGTATTTGGCTTTTTACTTCTTGTTGAACATTCCCAATATCGTGTTCCACAATTAGTTTTAAAGAGTGGTCTTATTACATGGTAAAGATAGGTTCCTGACTCATCTGTTTGCTTGTTATATTGCCATAAATACTTATGTGTGTTTTCAAAACTATTCATTCTAAATGAACCCCTGAAAATCATTATAATAGTCTTTGTAAAATATCTCACATTTTTTTAATGAAAGAACTATTGACAATAATAATTGTGCTTCTTATGTATATTTCTATTCAATTAACAACTCAACAAAAACAACCTGTAACAGTTCCTGTAAAAAGGAAGGTAAAACAATATCAAAAAAAACCAATGGTTGTTAATCAGAACAAAGAATTAGACCAGATAAATAAACAAGAAGCACCAAAACAACAACAGGTTATTGAAAGGACATCTAATATTACTGTGAATCATCCACAGTGTCATTATTCTATGCATTCAAATCCTCCTGATTTTGTACCAATAAATATACCTACTCGCGGTCCTTCTGAAAATTATAGACAAATTGGTGTATTAACAAATTCGGATAATTCTGAAATTCTTCCACTTTATGGAAAAAGATTATGGTGTGGAGCCACAAAATGGATGTATTATACACAAACTAACAAATTTGTTAGTGTTCATTTACCTGTATTTAGTAATAAGAGAGATTGTAGTGCAGAATATGGATGTGATGAACTATCAGATAAAGATATTGTAACCGTACCACAATTTAATGATTCATTTACAGTAACACTTTACAATTTCGATGGACCAAGATACATACCATATATTACTTCAAATGGATGTTGTTAAATAACTGTATTCTGATATTATAATTTATGGGTAATACGTCATCATGCCCAAAAGGCTGTACTGGATTTTGTGGATCAAGAGAAACACCCGTTTTGATAGCTTTAAGTCCAACTTTTAGCATAAGTAGTGATATTAGCACATTAACTGAAGAGTCTTATACACCCAATTTATTTAGAGAATCATTTGATGAAACTACACAAACAACAAAAGAGTTGAATGATGTGTTATTTGTTATTAACAACGGATGTTTATTACGAAACAGAACATATATTGACACTTTAAAAAGTCTTACATATATTGATATTGCGTAATAGAATTATTACATAAAACATTTTCATTATCAATATGAGAATTTTAACAGATAAGAATATTGAATCTCTTAAAACACGTGGGTATATAAACCATAGTTTTCAACCTCGAGAAAACAATTTCGACATATTGAACAATCTATCAAAATATAATATTCCTCCCACACCATACCTGTTGCTATTTAACGGTCTTGAAGAGTTAGGTATTAATAATTTATTTCGATATATTTGCCTAAGTTGGAAGAAAGTTGCTGAATCCTTAGGAGATATATCAATTGAATTCAATAAAACAACTCCCAAGGAAGTGTGTAATTTTTTTCTTCAAGAAAATAAAAATCATCGCGTGTGTTTCTTTGTCGAAATAGTATATCAATATTTTTTTCCTTGAAATAGTATGGCTGGTTCAAAACAAAAAGGTGGGACTGCTCCCAACGCAAGTAATGCTCTGGGACGTTCATCATTTTCGTGGCAAGCACTTACCCAATGGCTTCGCGGTACTTTCAATATATTTACTCCCCAAAATAAAGATATTGTAAATCAAAGCGATAATTCAATTCAATCTTCTGGCTCAAATGCTGGAAACGCACCTCCATATCCATTATTGGATGATTTGCCAGATGGTATGTTAGAAGTTAATGAACAAGAAACAATTTCTGGTGCTTATTACGGAGAGGGCGAAGATGCTACTCAAGTTAAACCAATGGTTGGTGGTAAATCTAAAAAGAAGACTCTTAAACGTAAAGGTAAAAAATCTACACTTAAGAAGAAAAAATCTTCTAAAAAACTAAAAAGAAAGTCAAAAAAATAAATTTTTGGAATCTTAATAATCAATCTTAAGAATCATAAAATGTCCTTTTTGGATCTTTTGATAATATAGCACCTGATGGAACTGCTGGACGTGTAAATTCCGGTTGATACATCGGATATGTAGTCCCATCTTCTCCCGTGTATTGTAAAAAATTGTCAGGTGGTATACACGATTTCTGGTCGAATTCTGTAGAATTACCAGGACGATTTGTTTCATCAATACCAAGACATAGATTCTTACAAGGTCCACAACCATTCTCCTTCCAAGCTACTTTCGAATTTTCATTCATCAATTTGATTGCATTCTGTGTTAAGTATTTTCTATATTCTGAACCAGTTGCAAGACCAAGTTCATAACGTACCTTTGAATTTAAAGCATTATTTGGCTCATAACTTGTAAAGTGTCTTCCGTCTGACATTCTATCCGGACATTTGCGATAATTTGGATTACGATAGCAGTCCATTATAATAACAATTATAAAAATTTGTTAGAACCTTTTTACTATTATTACAGGTATGAGTATTATAAGATATTTAAGGAATAAATGACTATTATAAGTAGATTTAGACATGTTCACCCATAATAATGAAGATACACTTTTATCGCTAAGAAGTTGTTTTTATCGTGAGCCAAATACATATCAGTTTAATAAAACTAGAAAACTTCTTATGGTTTATAAAATGTACCAAATTAGAAATAATTTGTTACAAAAATTCTTTAACAAATGGTCAAATAAGGCAGGCAGCTTTATGATTGTAAAAATTGGGAAAATTGAATCATATTCATCTGGTTATAATTCCCCTTGTACGGGTTCAATTATATGTAATCAAAACTCATACATCTGCTTATCTGAAGATTTCTATAATATCTTCCTTAAATATTTTGCCAAAAAAAACGATTACGTAATTTTTCTCGGGAAAAATTCCAGAGCATATGGTATATGGCCTATCTTCAATGATACACTGTCTAATTATTCAAATATGCGTATTAATGGTATTGTGGATAATGATCGATCGCATATCCGTTTCGTATTTCGGGGACAAAAACATCGTGTCTTCACAAGACATAATTATCTAACATCTGGAGATTTTGTCACATTTTTACTTAGACAAAAAAAACATACCGTTTACCCCATCAAAATTCGATCTACATTATCATCAAATACTAATTGTATCGGGTATAGCCCCATGTAGCCTTAGTAAAAAACGATTGACCTTCTTTTTTGAAATATTGTAATTTGAAAATATTTTTAGATATTTTTGCTGAAGTTCATTCAGTCCTAATTTAGACAAGGCTGGTAACCATTGATCCCAACCAGTTTCATCCTTTATTTTCTTACGTGCTTGTTCAAGTTCAATAGACTCTATAATATAGTATAGTATATACAAATATTGCTCATCTGGATGTGGATATAGTAATCTGGGTAGAGTACACATGTTTGATGTAGACTGACAATTTGATAATACCATGCTTTTTATTGTAGTATTCTGTACTTTGTTTGTAGGATATATACACTGTAACAAAGATGCATATATTTGGTTATTTGTTCCATTCAATGATTCTCCAATAGACATATTCTTCATACAAAGAGTAGATATCGTATGTTTTTCTTTAAACGTAAGAATCTCATTGTTATCTAATCCCGCAAACACATGACTTGGCATTAGTAATCTTATCAAAGATCCTTGTGACTTTATAATATCTTGCTTACGACTCCAAGACTCATTTTCGTTACATAACTCTGTAAAACACTTTGTAACTATATTTTTGTCTATCTTACACGAATGAAATGTTTTTCTAGATAACGTTCCTGTAAATGCATATTCACGACACTTTCTCATTAAAGCATATATATTTCCATTTAAACTATCTATCTCATCTATTAATATCTTTGGCACAGTCTTTATTCCGTATGATTTACATACATCTTTTAATATTTCTTTCAACTCCTCATGTGTTTTCTTTTCATGACGGAATACAATACAATTTTTTGTCATATATGACAAAAATCTTTCACTTATATAATTCTTATTCAATATACATATAACCGGTGTTACAAAATCTACTGTTGCATTTAGCTTTAAAATATCATCATAAAATGCCTTCTCAGTTATAACATGTAAATTATGGACTATAACAACATCTTTCTTACCAGTCAAAAAATATTCTATATTCCTATTCGTAACTATATGAGCTAGTTCATTCACAAAAGTCTTCTTCTTAAAACAACTATGATCTTTGTCATATATACAATTTATATTTATACATCTATAACCATAACTTTCTATTACATTCCTCACATATGTTTTCTTTCCAACACCTACATCTCCTACTAAATGAACCAATGATGATTTTATTTCATCGTTACAAACTTTTTTAAACCACTCACCCAAATTGCTATATTCTATGTTCATCTTTTCCAATAGTCATTTTCCTTTTATCCTCTTTTTTCTCTTCTCTTTTCACAAAAATATAACACGACTAATGTTGCATAAGTTACTAAAAAACAGAACACACCTGTTATTAATCTTCTAGTATTATTTGTCAATACAATAATCGCCTGATTTGGTGATACTTCTGCCATATTTACATATTCTATGTCGTCATATCTACAAAAAACACAAGTCGGATTTTGCGAATTACCATGCCAATCATCATAGCAGGTTGGACATAAATTATTATTACAACATGGCATTTCTCGCCATTGATTTGTTTCTATTAAACATATTGGACATTCTCTTTCTACTGAAGAGGCTTTATTCATATTTCTTGAAGACATACCAATTGGCGATACTTCTATATTATCAATTACTATTGCTGTATCACCCATTAATATAGTAATTATTGATAATCGTGTTTTTATCATCACACTTTTTACTAAAACACCTAAACAACCAACATCTCTTATTCTTTTGTACTTTCTCTTTTTTCTCATAAACAGTAATAGTACGAGTATGATTATAGTTATATTTATGAATTAACCTACCTTTCTTAACAGTTTTTGAATGTGTTCTTTCAATCTTGTGAATATCAGATAACGGATCTTTTATCTCAGGATACTCTTCAAATACATCATATGGCACCTTTCTTCTATTAAGTTCTTTTAGAGGTTTCTCTGTTTCTTCAAATTCATTCGGTCTATCATCTAAATTACTATTTCCACAAAAATAATATGGAAAACATCCGTAATATTGCTCATTTTCTCTCATATAACATCGAATAATTTATAAAATACTTTAATTTCAAATTATGGAGTTAGATGGTTTGAAACGTAGAAACTCTTGATAAAGCATATGAGCAATCAATGCAGGCATAATAAGTATATTATCATTCCAATCACTATAAGATATACACATTCCCATTATAGTAAAACTTGTAATTAGAATTGTACTTAACATTTTATCATTTACTAAATTATCTCTAAACTTCCAATATTGAGCAGGAGTATGGATAAATGTCAGGAAAAAATACAAAAACTCTGGTTTCGTAGTACCATATGCGATAAATAACCCAGATAACAAAAAATTGAAATCTTTACTTATAAAACTAAATTGATGTCTAAAATGATATGCCGATATTAGTAGGAATAGACCCAGACTTGCTTCCTCAGAAAAATGGTGTATAAGTGGATATGCGGTATAAGTAAAAACCGCCCCACCTAAATAATTTGTCGTTTTATTTTCTTGTATACTGTGTAAAACGTCTATAGAACCGTGTGCTGGAACAATTAGTGGAAAAGCAACATTAATAAAATCATTAAAAGTATTCGTTGCAGGTAAAATTGTTGTTGGTGGTGTAAACGCAATCACTCTATTAATACAAAATAATCTCAATAAATTTTTTAGTGACATTTAACTAATTTATAGTAAACTATACTTAATACATTGTTGTATTTTTAACATCTTTCGCTTAAAAATCATGCATTAACATCAATACTAAATCTCCAACGTACATCCCCTTTAACTGTCCGTTCATATGCCTTATCAATGTAATCTGGTTTACATACTTCTACATCACAAGTTATGTTATTCTCTCCACAAAAATTTAACATTTCTTGTGTTTCACGGATTCCTCCTATTAAAGAACCAACTATAGATTTACGTTTCAAAAATAATCCGAATGAGTGAATAGAAAAGGGAGATGGAGGTGCTCCCAATATAATCATTTTACCATTCACGTCCAAAGTATTCATATAAATATTCAAATCATGATCTGCACTAATTGTATTAATAATTGCATCAAGAGATTCATAAGCGTTATTTAACATTTCACTATTTGTACTGTCAATATATCTATGTGCACCAAGTTTTGTAATAGCTTCTTCGCGTTTTGTGTTTCCACGTGAAAATACAGTCACATTACATCCGAATGCCTTTGCAAATTTAACAGCCATTGAACCAAGACCACCCAATCCGGCAACACCAATACGCATATTTTTGTGTATTCCATAATACACAAGTGGAGAGTATACAGTAATTCCGGCACATAATAATGGGGCTGCGTTTTCTAAAGGAATATTATTAGGTATCATACATACAAATTTTTCATCACAAACAATATCTTTTGAATAACCACCATATGTTGGTTCACATTTTTCAGGATCTTCTGAATATCCAGGACAATGTGAGAATTTCATGCGAGAGTTATATGTAAAAACAGCTCCTTTTTTACAATAATTCTCTTGATTGTTATTACATGATTTACAATTTCGACATGAATCAACCATACAACCTATACCAGCATGTTCACCAATTTTGAATTTTGTTACATTTTTACCAATCGCTTCTACAACCCCAGCTATTTCGTGACCAGGAACCATTGGATATATGGCTTTACCCCAATCACTATTTGCTTGATGAATATCAGAATGACAAATACTTGCATATTTAATAGCAATATGTACATCATTATCACCAATAGCCCTACGAGTTATTGAACACTTTTTAAATTTGCTACCTGCTTTTTCACATGACCACGCAGTTGTTTCAAATCTAGAACTATTTATAATTGAACTCATATATATAAGTTATTCCGAATCATTTAATATATTGCTACTAATACATTGTTGTATGCATTCCAGGTGGTCTATTTGGTATTGGTACTTTTGTTAATATATCACCATTATTCATTGTAATTACATATAAAAACGTTTCGGTTAGATTCTTTTCGTGTGAAAAATAAATTAGCATCCCCTTATAGGGTATTATTTCTCTTACTATTTCTCCTGGAATAGATAAAGTACGATTTACTCTATTTTTCATATCATAGAATATTGCATTTGGTTTATCACTTAAAGATGAACTTATTAAATATCCCTCATATTCATTTATGAAATCCATACGTAAATTAGTATTGTATATCTCTACAACACTATTGTTTTTTATATTTAGTGTTACCTCTTTCATAATCAGTTTTACATCTTCGGATTTAACACTGAGATATTCAAAGAACTCATAAATAAACGGTAAATATAATTTGTATACATCATCTGATATCCGTTCTATATGAGCTATATGAAACAAATCCACATACTCATCAAGTGATATTACTGAACATTTATTACACTCTATATCATATATTATAAACCCGGCTTTATTCAATTTCGGGTCTAATGGTAAATCAACAATTTTTTCCATATATTTTTCGAAATCGCCAAGACCTGTACTTGTTAATGGAAAAATATAATACTTCTCGTCATCTGTTTTTACGGCATCATGAACCATTGCAGGATATTTATTAGTAGACCAAGGTATACGGTATGTATTGTTAATCCTTAAAGGATATTTGTTTGGCATATCATATGAAAAAATTGTTCTATTATCTATCATGTGAGCACCCATTCTTGGTATTGACCATGATTTATGTGCAAAACGTATACGATTATCTTCGTCATAATATAATTTGGCCGGCCTACACGTTTCTTCTGTTGCATAATAAAAATCATTGTACTTAAGAACAATTGTATTACAAGTTCCGGATTCTATACTTTTTTTACCACCCAAATAAGCCCTAAAAATTTTTGAAAACATCTTAACATAATTTCTTTCCTTAAAATATCTTAAAGGAAAACGAAAAGAACTCTTCTGTATTGGTAATCCAGATATAGTTATATTATTATTCTTAAAAACAACACTTGTTATTATACCATCTCCATCAAAAGTTGTTGATTTGCCAGGAGTTTCTGCTGGACCATTCATTAGTATTCTCTTGCCGTTTAAACTTGCTGGAAAAAATATTGAATTACTGGTATTAAATAATAAAATGATATTGGTTATAATCCATCTCATTATAAGATAGATTATAGTTTATAGTTATATAAATTCACATCTATATTAATACAAATAATGAAGTTTTACACACCATTATATTGTATGTTTTCCCTAACAAACTCTCTTGTTCCAAAAGGATCAACCACTTATAAGGGGCTTGTTCCAAAAAGTACCGTAGATTATATATTTACAAAACACACCTATGATCAAATACTTGGTATGTTTGATATCTTACAAGACTATTCAAATAATATGATTAATCAAACAGATGGCATCAATAAGCGCATGTATCAAGGAATGGCTACTAACTTAAGAAATGGTAAATATTACGCATCTAAAATGAAGGATGATTCCACAATATATTTAGGATGGACACCATTAAACAAAGACAATATTATGATAAAATATAGCAATAAACCTGTAAGAAATGATAATTCAGATATTAGTTTCCGAAAAGTCCCACTTTATTTCATATTCTTAGAGCCAAAAAATAAAGAACTTTCTGTAACTCGAATCATACAAAACCCATCTATAGAAGTAAAAATTAATATTAAACTTATAAGAAAACATCTTGAAGAATTAGCGGAAGCTTCTAATACAAAACTCAACCTAGCACCACTTCTTCTATATGATAGTGGACGCTGGTATTTTGAATTTTCACTTGGTTATAATTTAACGCAATTGGAACTATTATAATAAGATTACATCACACTACCATATTGTGGTTTTTTGCCAAATATATTTGATAGAAACCTGTATATCAAAAAATGAAATGTATTCAATACTTTTTCACTAAAAGATGAGCAAAGTACTGTTATTAAATATATATAATCCATAATCAGTTTTGGAGGCAAATCATACATATATATTGTAGGTTTCTCTAACCTCTGACCACTTATAATTGTCTTAGTTACATTCTTTATCCTGTAAACATTACCAATTCTTCCTCTACCACTTCTTCTATCTGTATAATGAGCACCCCATGTTCCTCCGGACAATGCCGCCCCATAACCACTAACACTCCATATATTTATAGCAATTGTCCCATAATTCAACCTTCTTACGCATTCATTTACATACTTACATGGTAGGGATTTAGGAGTTAAAACAGTACACGACAGAGAACCACATAGTTTTTTAGAGTTTGAAAAATTACATACTTCTTTTATATAATCATCAATATTTCTATTATATTCAATGAATCCACACACTAAGACCGGACAAAATGCCTCATTTTTTAAAGAATAATCATCATATTCATATTCACGATTCACTATCCCTAAATCAACTAACATAACCATATCATCTTGGTTGCTCCCTTGATTCATAAGTCCAGGAAAAGTTGCACTATACTTTTCAGAATATTTTCCATAATGATTCTCAAACAAGTTCTTTCTTCTTATTGCTCCCGGATAATAGCATGCTGCTGGCTTTTTTTGACGAATTTTATCATGTAAAGCTAAATAAAACTCTGCCTTTTGTTCCCAATTATCTGGTATAAGAATTGCCTGAGGACTCATACAAAAAGCACCCCCATTTGTAATTTTCGCTATTACAATTTGAGTTGTCGCATTGTCTATCTCTTTTTCTGTCCACTTACCCGGTAAAATTATCCATGGTGTTGCACATCCTAACTCTCCAGTTATTTTAGTATCTTCATCAATAAGAGTATTTGAAATATATTGGTATGTTTCTTCACTACCTGTAAAGTGTATATGATTCACTTTGGAATTTCTGAGAAGCTCTCCCTTATTATATGTATCATAAATCATATGTACTATGTTCTCTGATATCAATGGTTCTAATATACAAGCATATGGTTCATATAGAAATGGACGTAGTGGATGATGTTTTAGCAGTACACACTCACTATGGATAAAAACACGCTCAAAAACATCTATAATCGAAAGAAAATTTGCATTACCTGCCCCCAAAACAACTGAAACTGTGCCTTCTTTACAGCGCTCTTTATATACTTGTGATTCTTCATCCGGAATTGATGCGTCACAAAATAAGTTAAAAGTCATATTATCATCTATAAATGGACCAAACAAACTACAAGTATCATCAATTTTTTTTGTTGTTTGATTTGTTAATTTGCCATTTATAAAAATATTTAACCATTTTTTTATATTAATACCCATCAGAAATCGATTATATGAGGCAATATCTTCAATTCTTTCGGGATCAGATTTCTCTAATTTACAAGATTTTTTTACCCAATCCCCCCTATAAGACCATTCATCCTTTATGAAAGCATCTAATACTTGTTTTGCCAACTCTTTTCTCTCATTAAGACTTGAGAAATAGAATGTTTCATGCCTTTCTGCAAGTTTTTCCATTTATTATATTCATCTAAATTCCCCTTATATAAGGGGTTTACCAATAAATAAAAGCATGCAAACAGTTTGTTGTATAGGAGATTCACTGACTCAAGGTAATTATTCCTATGATTGGGTAAGTAGTCTTTCCAAAAAAATCCCATTTATTGAATTTATAAATATGGGTAAAAATGGAGAAACTGCTAAAGTTTTGAGAATGCGACTTCAAAAAGATGTTATAGATCTTAATCCCGATTATGTAATTGTATTAATCGGTGGTAATGATCTGATTGGAGCAACTCATCCAACCGCTGGGAAAATGTATGTAGATATGTTTCCAGATATTCTTGATAGACCTCCTTGTTTAGAAGATTATAGGGATGAAATGATTAAAATAGTCCACGAATTAGATTCAAAACTTCCAAAAGATACAAAAGTACTAATATTAAGTCCACCACCTATAGGAGAGGGCGGACCTAAAAGTGATGAATGGAAACTTGGTTTAGAATTTTCATATTTATGTAGAAATAGTGTAAGAGAGGTATCTCCAAGAATTGAATTTATGGATTTGTATAATGACGTTCAATTGGATATGATTGGTCATATAAATGGGAAGTATACGCCACTTACATTATCCTTAAATAAGATGATGTTTAGTTATATGCTGTCATATGTATTAGATTGGAAACGCATAAGTTGGATAAATAACTACAAATATACAACCGATGGTATACACTTCTCTAAACATTTCGGGAATGTAATTGAAGGTATGATAAGACATTGGTTTGAAACATATTTAGAATCAGAAGAAGTTATTACTATAGAGAATCTATCCAACAAACCATGTGACTTTAAAAATACGGTCCTAAATCTATTACCACCAGTGCTTAAGAGATAACTGTTAAGATGATAATCATGTTTAAAGAAAAAGCAGAAATTGAAGAAGGAAAAATAATATCACTTGGTGTATTACTAGAATTTCACAAAATAACATGGCCTTTTGTAGCTTTACTCTTTAACTATTTCTCAACTTGCGAACAAACATCTCGAATGGCATTAATGAGTGGATTTTTTGGAGGATATGGGTTATTGTGGGTTTTAAAATCGCATACATTTTATGATATACATATCTATTTCAATCCAAAATATCACTATAATACCAAAGAGGCTGTTATAAACTATTTAACAATTAGTATATATTACATCTTTCCATGGAAAGCATCTACAAATTGTACGGAAATAAGTTATATAGATAATTTGTTTGCAAGCTTTTGTTTTATAGTTGGTGGATTTCTTCATTATAGTTCCGATTCTCAAAAGTTTTATACACTTAAATACCGTCCTAAAAAGCTAATAACAGAAGGGTTATTTGAGATTATACAACATCCAAATTATACTGGCGAATTTCTTATATGGGTCGGTTTTATTATAGTATCAGATAAATACTCTATAGTAAGTTATTTCCCTATTTTGTTTCTATTCATAGCAACTGTTTGTGTAGGAATTCCAAATAAGGATAAGAGTTTAAAGAAATATGATGAATACGGTGAATGGAATAAGAAGACAAAATTATTAATACCAGGGATATATTGAATAAACTATTAATAGAAGCAAATTTTTTGACTTGTTTTTTATTATTACATAAGAATATGAATTGTATACAAAATATGCAAAACAAACTTCGCACATTCGTGCTCGGACTTCTTCCGGTATCTGTTAAAGATAGCCTTTTAGCGAAATTGAAAAAGATGTCAATATCTGACAATAAGATCAATCATGCAATCACCGCTACAATATCTGTCTCAGGATTGTTTTTGTATAAAATATTGTATACATATCCACGAGTACTTTCGATACTGTTTTCGGTATATCCAATTCATATAACGATTGCTTATACAAAGGCGAACAGACCTTTGCCAATAGAACAACGTAAAATACTTATGACTTGGTTTTATTTGGTTCTATGGGACAATATGACATTCATAATCAGCAACTATCCTCTTGTTAGAATTGCAGGATATGTAACAATTGTTATGAAAAAATATGAAGATACTCAATGGACTGTTGGCGATTATGTTATTGAAAAACATGGTCACGTTATCAATAAAATAAAGAAATATGCACCGGAAACCGAAGGATATTCATTCTTTAATCAAGAAGAACCAGTTCAAACCAATGATATGGATAGCTCTCGACACATTTTGTCACAAGGTCCAATTAAAACAGATTAATAATAATTAAGATAAGAACAAATCATTTGTATTATGAAGATTGATAAAGATACTGTTGTATTTATTACTGGTGGCGCACAAGGGTTAGGATTCGCTACTGCACAATATTTGGCTTCAAAAGGAGCCAAAATTTTTATTATAGATTTAGATGAAAATAAACTAAGAGGAGCAGTGGTGAGTCTGGGGCGGG
>CESM01028141.1_pt1 | contig 40842 bp, 52 predicted proteins | sample 361421 | NCBI WGS metagenome assembly CESM01 (sample SAMEA2622219, study PRJEB7988) | marine metagenome | isolation source: saline water (ENVO:00002010), including | reverse complement strand
GGTAAACTTGCAAATATATCTTCTGGATCTAAATCAGATTATACTGACACTAGGTCCTACTCTGAACGAAGAGAATTGCAGGATGTTGGCGTAACTATTGACATGAGTGGCACTGACTTAGAAAACATAAAGCTAACCAGTAATGGTGGGCAAAAATTTAGCTCACTAAGCGGATTTGTATTTGTAACTGAAAGAGTTCCTGGAGTAGATAAAGATACTGGAAAAACTATTGTGGAAGAAGGTGATTCTGGTATTCCAGATTTTACCAAGTCAAGACTTGTTTTAAAAGGAGTAAGAGCAGTTGGCTCTGTGACATATGAAGAAAGCATGTCAAAAGAAGGAGTTCAGGCAGACGGTTCTATCGTAGACACTGGACTTGGTTCGCAAGCTCAAAGTAGAGTTACAGGTAGCGCAACAACAAACACTTTGACAAACGAGCAGGCTCAGCAGATTATAAGCAAGGCGCTAGATGGAAGCCCAGCTTTAGCTGCTAGATATGAGCAATTAAAAAATGCTAAAGGTGCGCCTACAGCTTCAGAGATATTATATTATTTATTTAGTAATCAAGGCTAATGGATCCAATATTAAAGAAAGAATTACAAAAATTAAAGTCGGAGAACGAGGAGCTTTTCGATAACGGAAACTATGATGATTTGCTAGGCATATACAACAAGCAAGACGGTTATACGTTTGCTGTGCAAAATGCAAATCAACTCAAGACGTTCATGGATCAAATTGATTACCAGACAGATTTTGAAAAAAAAAATCCAAATCGCACTCCTCATCAACAGGCAAAGCCAGGTCAAGAGGAATCGCCTCTGGATCAACTAAGTTCGGCTTATCAATCTCTATCGGTAGACGACGAATCTTCTTTGGATTCGTTATTGGACAAGAATAAATCAATGACCAAAAACATTTTGGACTACCTCAAGCCTATTGAAGGTGGACCGAATGGTTATAGTGCTTATCAAGGAGACTATCTTGACGAAAAACAATCTGCAGATTTTACTAATATGTCTATCAAAGGCGTATTAGATTGGCAGAGAAGAAATAAAAACAAGGCTGTAGGGATGTTTCAGTTTAAACCCGAAACCTTAAAAGAAACAATCGATAAGCTAGGAATCGATGAAAGCGAAAAATTTACCCCAGAATTACAAGACAGAATTACTATAGAACTTTTAAATAGAGCTGGCTATGGGGATTTTTTACGTGACCCGAAAAAAAACAAGGACAAGTTTTCAAATGGATTAGCTAAGACCTGGGCTTCAGTTCCACTTATCAAAGCAGACGGAACAAAGAATGCTGGGGAATCTTACTACGAAGGACAGGGGTCAAATAAAGCTAAAGGCGATGGAGAAAAACTAAACTTGATGCTTGATGAGTTTATTAAAAGAGGCTCATATAAAATAATGTCAGATGAGGCATTAGATTTCTTTCAAAAAGAAAATAAAAAGAAAATAAACGATGTTTTCGGTGTTATAACGCCAGATTACCTACGCATTGAACCTGGAATATTTGGAACAACAATTGGAGGTGGAGATGAATCAGATTTAAGAATTAAGCTTGAAAAACAATTTGGATACCTTGGATTCAACTTTAAAGAAGTTGACCCTTCTGAGGATAATATAGAAGTTTCACATCCTAATATAGAGGGTACATTTAAAATAGAAAACAATAGCTTTTGGCTTAATGGAACCGTTACTGATGAACAAATGGTTCTTGATGCAAGAGGACTGAGAGACTTTATGCAAAAAGTTAAAGGCGATGTTACTCCTGAAATTGTATATGGTTTAGATTTTCAGACAAACCCAGCTGAGGCAGCTCAGAAAATGCGTTCTGATATAATCATGGATCAAGAAGTAGTTCAGAAAGCTATTGCTGGTAAAAATGCATTAAAAAAACAATTAGAAGGTGTTGAAGAATACTTACAGGGCACCGCAGGGACACAAAGCTATGGACAGAAAAACCCAGCATATCTCGAGCTTAAAGAAAAGATGCGTTCATATGATGGGGTTATACGTCAATATCAGAGAAGTCGAGGAGTGTTTTCAACAACATATTCTAATCTGATAGACAACACAGGAGGTATAGAAGCTTTTGTTAAAAATAATCAAATTAATTCTGCTGTAGTAGACCAGTTGATGGCTTCAGGAGACCTAGACCCAGGAGATATTAAAGTTCCAGGAATTCAAATAGATGGTCGTCCTTCATCATACAATCAGTTATATGATGTTTTGACTGATTTTGATTTGAGAAGATCAGGCGAGATTGACATAACTATAAATGATGAAAGCACATTAAATAACACTGGTTTCAAAAACATGAATAATGTTTTAATAAACCAAGCCACAAAACTTTTAGAAGATCAAACCACTAACGATAACTTTGTGGCATATCTTTTTGGATCGGCAACAAACAGTATTTTAGATATATCTGCTGATATGGCAGAAACAATGCATCATTTAGCAGCAATACCTGAAACTGCAATAACAAAGGCTGTCGTTGAATTAGGAACTGACTGGACTAAAGATCAAGTAGATGATTACTTTTCTAACGTATACTACAAGCAAAAAGATCGTCAAATTCAAAAATTAAAAGATCAGATTAGATCGAAGCAAGTTATATTGCCTGAAAATCAAGGAGATATAGTAGATTCTTCAAGTTTTGTTGAGCTGGCAACTAGGATGAGTCAGGCAGCGGGACAAAGTTTTCCGCACACAGCCCTATTCATGATAAACCCAGCAGCTGGTTTAGCAATGACAACCACCTCTGCATTTGGACAGTCAATGGAGCAGGCTAGAACGATGCAGTCTATAGCTCGTAGAGACTTTGCTGAGGATGGTCACATAGATGAGTCGCTTGCTCCACATCTAGAAAGAAGTAGAGTAAATATGTATGGAACTGCTTTTGCTAAGGCAGCGCAAGAAGCATTAGTTACAAGAGCATTTACATATAAATTATTTAAAGACGCAAGTAAAATAATTCCTGGTAAGGCTACTGTTTCTCAAATGAATGAGGCTGTAGAAGCTTACAGAAGAGGCCTTGTGAAGGAGATGAGTTACAAGCTTGGGGCTGGAATGGCTTCTGAACAGTTTGAAGAAAACTTGATATCTGTTCACAATATGATGATTGATGAAGCTACTGGAATTGCTGAATATGAATTCGAAGATTACGCTAGAACCGTAGGAAACACATCTTTAAGCAGTATTGGATCTGGATTTGTATTGAGTGCTGGTTTGGGATACACTCAAACAAAATCATCTAGAAAAGCTATAGAAGAAGTCTTAACAAGCCTTTATCTAGAGCAAAATATAGAATACAATTCTATATCACATGAATTAACATCTATTCAGAAAATCAAAGACGATTTAAAAAAGCAGGGCAAATCAACCAATAATTTAATTGAAGAAGAGTATAATAATCTTACTGAAAGACAAAGCAATATTATAAATCAGTCTAAAGATTTTATAAAAAATGCTGATAAAGAAAACCTTGCTGCAATAGCAAAAACAGAAATAGAAATACAAGATTTAGTTAATCAAGCAAAAGACGCTAGAGTTGAGCTTGATATAAAAACTATATTTGATGAAACAGACCCCCAAGGAATTCCAGAAAAAGGGCAGGAAGTTGATCAAAACTTTAAGGAACGCACCGAGAAAAAATTAAAACAACTTGTTAGAGATCAGCAAAAAAACTTCAATAAAATAACAGCTGAAGGTCAATATAAATTATCACAAGATGTTGGGAAAAATATCGATGCATTTGTTGGCGTTAAAGGGGGTGATGAAAGAGAGGTCGTTTCTCACGCAACCAGGACTAAGTTTGATGTTCTTCTTGATGGAAATTTAAGAACACGGGACGAGCTTAGGGATAGGGATAAATTCGTTAAAAATACAGACCCTACTTTCAAGGATACAGAAGAAAATGCTATATATTTTAGCAAGGATCACAAATGGGATTATAGTACTGTAGGTGCAAAATTTTTCTTTGACAGAAATCAAATGTCCCAGGAATTGGCTGATACATCTCAAAAAACAAACAAGCAAAAAGACGAAAGCGAAGTTGTTTCAAGAGAAACCGTACCTGTGTCTAGAGACAATGGATTGCTTGGTATTGAAATGCGATATGGCCAGCCATTAGTTCAAGAAGCTTTTGACAACGATAATGATTTGCAGGACTTTTATGAAGGCATACAAGATCCTTTAGTTAGCAAAGAAGAATTAAGAAAGGCCGACGAGGAAAACTATGCAAGATATAAAACAGAAGAGCAGGTTCTTATTAAAAACGCACAGGATTTCGCTAATAAATATAAAGTTCCTGTTACATTAAGACAATCTCCAGCCAATTTTAGGTTTTTAGAAAAGTTTGGCCTCGAATCTAAACTAAAAGATAAAGTTATATATCCTGAAAACTTAACGTCGGAAGAAATGTCTGAATTTGACATTGTTTTTAGAGATCAACAAAGAAAAGCGATAACTGAAGAAGATTTGACTATGCGACAAACGGCTAAAAATCTTAGGTCGCTTCGAGTTGTCGCAAATGAAAAAGCCTTGTTTGATAAGCCAACTAATCCTGTAACTAGAAATCCAAAAGAATTACAAGGAGTAATTAATTTTTTAGACAGCAAAAATTACAAAGATCTTACTGAAGCTCAAAAAAGAATATTTCAAAAATTAACAAACGATTTAGCCGAAGCATCAAAAAGCGGAGATGTAACAAAAATACCCATAAGAAGATACTACACATTTTTAGCAAAAGCCGATCAGGTGATGGATGAGGTGTTATCTAACATGCCAACCGAAACAATAGGAGAAAAATTAAAACCTCAGACATTTTTAGAAAGTTTATTTACTGGAAAAACATTTGGCTTCGCAGATCAAAGGTTGATTATTAGTATGTTATTTAAGAGTCAGAAAGCAAAACAGCCACTACTGACACTAGAGAGTAACAAAGACACCGCTATAACCGTAGCTGAAAAACAAGCACAAGATAAAAAAGAGGAATTTGAATCATTGTCTTTTCTTTCTAAAGAAGGGATCAAGATAAGCATAGACGAATTTAAATCTAGTGACAACCTGATTGAAAGAGGAATGCTTTCTTATTTAGGAAAGTATCATGACAAAGGTTTAGATGGCCAGCAGAAAACCGATGATATAAATACTCAATTTAAAGAAAAAGCCAATTCATTACGTCAATATATAGAAAACATGTTGCGTGATGACAATTCAAATGTGGCGAAGAAAAAGCAAAAAGACTTTATGAAGGTTTTCAACAATATTATTGCTGGATCTAATTCTTATGCTGAGGTGGAGGGCAGGGCAAAAGATTACAATGTTTTGGGTGTAAATGAACTTCGCAGTATGTTCAAGCCCTTGTATGATGGCGTAAATCAACACATGGTAGATTTCTTAGGAAAAGAACCAATGATGTTTGAAAACTACATGCCTTTAGTGTATTCTAACTTAGGTAAAAACAATCTTGTCGGAGGTGTTGTTGGAGATATGGATGTTATAACGCCAATAGAAGACCCTTCACAAATGGTGTCAGGAAACTTACAAGAGTCTTCCGACCAAACAAATATTCCTGATGCTGACATGTTTTTCGACAATTACGAAGCCATAGTGTTCGATTTGTATAAAAACACTAAAGCACAATTGTCAGCTGCAGAACATATATCAACATTATCTGGGGTTTATAATAGCAAAAAGTTTTCAGACATATTTGATACTGAATCTGTGAGCAGAGCATTCGCTGAGCCAACCATAACTGATTTTGATTATCTAAAAAAAGTTTTAAATGAAAATTTAGTCAATGCTCAAAGAGAAATGGTTAAAACTTCTAGAACTGAAATTATTGACTCAGATGAGTTTACTGGTGTTATGGCTAGAATTGGTAAATCAGTAAAAACTATTTCTCAAACAAAAAGACTAGCTAGTATACGAATGAGAGCGGCACAAGGATTATCTGCCATGCTGGCTCAAACTGTAAACATGGGTGGGGCTCCTAGGGCTTATTTATCTAAAGAAATAGCTCGATTTGTGTTTGGTGCTACAGGAGGAAAAGGATTAGCTTCTAGTTTAGAGCACAAAAACAAAATGACTATAATATCTAATAGCACTACATTGGGAAGAACAGGCAAGGCTAGATATGGTACTGGTTATATCGATGGATTAAAATTTACTGAACCAACAACATATGCTGGTAAAACAGCTAAGTGGGTTGATGATAAATTCGTTAAAAATGTAGTAGAGGGTTTGTTTTTAAAACCTATGGTTACTCATTCAGATGAGTTGGCGGCAGATGCTACATTCCTGGCTTTTTACATGGATTATGAAATGAAGAATAATCCAGAATTAAGAAAAATGAGTGATTCTGAGTTTTTTGAATATGCCGCAAACAATTTTAGTGAAAAAGCTAGAGCTTATGCTGATGATCAGGTTGGTAGATCACAAAGACAACAAGACAATTGGAATCAGCGAGGTATATTTGGTGGCAATCACAGAGCAATAGCAGATTTATTCTACATGTTTGGTGCTTTTATGTATAATAGAAAGGCAGGTATGGCTAATGATTATGGTATTCTTAATACGAAGTATACGTCTAGAGCAGATAAAGCTATGGCTGCAAGAAGATTGATGTCTGCGGCTGTTGAGATAGGTGTATTCAAAATTATGAGTCCGATATTTAATACTGCACTTATTTCTTCTGTTTCTGGTTTATTCGCTTCTTTGTTAGGATTTGACGATGAAATTGATAAACTTATAGCGATATACCAAGATCGTTTTGGTCAAGACGGTGTTGATATTGCTAAAGGGAAAGAATTCAAACTCACTAATTATGAAAGGGATTTATCAAAAGAATTTTACACTGCATTAGCAGATGGCATGATACCTCTACCAACGCCACCTATTGCTACGGAGCTCGGTTTGATGATAGTGAATGAAACATTGAAAAGATCAGATTTAGTAAATGAAGATTTTTTTAATAGCTACAATCCAGCAATTAGAAGATTAGGTTCGGATATTGGACCTATGAATGCACGTGATCTTTCTGAGGTGTTACTTAGTAGTTTAGGTGTTTATGAATTGGTTGCTGAAGATTACCTAGACAACGTTAACTCTCTGGTGTATTTGATGCAAAGAATGAATACACAAGAGGGGCAGTTCCCGTCTTACTCCATAGGTAAGGATAGATATGTTATGGAGCGTGCTAAGGATGCAGCAGATGTTTTAGCTGTCGCTACACTGATTAATTCTGTTTTTCCATCAGCAGACTTAAACACGCTTACGAGGGCGTTGCGAGGGAAAATAAATAGAGATTACTTAATAAGCAGAACTCCTACGTCTATCAAAAGAATTGAGATGGAGGAAAAGGAGGAAAGACTAGAAGAAGTAAAAGAAAAAGTGCGAAATCCAAAGTACAATAAGAGTGAACTTTTAAGAAAACAAAACCTCAGAAGAGCCTTGATGGATGCTAGTCAATAATTTCTTGAATTATTTTAACGACCTCTGCGCAATCTTTTTGATTTCTAGGCATAAAAAGGTCAGCTTTAATGTTGTTGTTTATTAAATACCGCTTAAAAAGCTTCCAGCGGATAGGAAAAGCTTCGTTTGGATTACCCTTGCATTCAATAATAAATCTAGGGGGGTCCTGAATATCTAAAAAATCTGGCGTATATTTGATTGGCAATACATTTTTATTGCCTCTATCATGCAAGAATTTCTTAACTCGAGTTTTCTCGTAGCTTGCATTTGTAAAATCAAAACCCTCAACTAATGAAAATGTTTTACCTTCGTATTCTACTGGTATCTTTGCTTGTTTCAGGAGCTTGTACATATGCATTTCTAATTTGGATGCAAAATTTAATCCTTGATACTGTACTTTCGTTGATCTCGTTATTTGCTTATTCCGCTTAACTTTTCTTCTCATAGTTTGACTCGTTCATATTCAGACTTGTCCTCTTCCATCCATGTGTTGCATGAATTAGCTACAACCTTATAGTAGAAATCAGCATCCACGTCATACTTTTTGTGATCGACAATGCATATCTCAGGTCTATCTTCGTATATTCTACATTTGTTGTTCTCCTGTAGATTTTCACATCGTCCAGACTGGTCATGCTTTAGCCCGTGCTCTTCTATCAAATCCTTAGGAAAAAGATGTAGCCTTCTGCAGCAGGCGCCGCAAGATGTACATGGAAAATTACTCATCTATATCAACAACATACATTAAATCACTATATCCGATATCTTTAAAAAGCAATTCTGCTTCTTGTTCTGTCTTCGCAAAGACACAATCGTTTTCAATAACCGACTCAGTACCATTTACTGTTTTGATTTCACCTGTACAAGGTACATATTTTTTGTAGTCACCTATACTATTCCAATACAAAACTTCTCTGAGTTCCTGATAAAAACTAAAAGAATCGAACAAATATTCTATAACCTGATCAACTGAAAAATTATATTTTTTAGATATGTGCATCACTCTTGAAGTCTTGTATAGTTTAAAAAACACTTCTTCTGGTTTTTCGCTCAAGAATATATACATGTGATGTTTTTCAAGTAATTTATCGTATCCTTTCTCTTTCAGAAATGTTGTCATTAATATTTCCTGTTCGACGGTAGGCTCTTCACTCCAATAAATTTTTTCGATAAGCATAAGGCTAAGTTACAAAAAAACACCTGGCAGTATTTTATCAGGTGCTTTCCATAATCAGACTTCTAAAATAATGATAGGGATATTATCGATACCAAATTATTGAAAACCCAAAGAACAAACAAAATATTTGAATCATGTGTTGTTCTTCTTCTTCGTCGTCTTCCATCCAGTCAGGCCATTGATCCATAGTATTATTCCAGTAGTTAACTCCTACTGTAACCCCATATAACGGAAAAAATACAACTTCAAACATTAGAATAGGTGTGTGATTCTAGCTATTTGCCCGTGATCCTTCGAATGTACAAATCCTTCAACCGCTTTCGGTGAGTGTTGATACCCATTTCTATGGTGCCACGAATCTGTTCCAGATGGAGATCGTAAAGCTTCAACAGTAACTCCAATGAAATCTTTAGACATTTTATGGTGTATGTGATGTATGTATACATACCTGTTTTTTGCCTCAGCCCAGTCTTTTTTCGCTTCTTGCGCCATAAGTAAGGGGAGGTCTTGGGCTTTAGCTCCATCTCCATGTGTTGTGCCAATTAAATTATTGTGATATTTATAATATTTTCTATGAGCAATGCTTACGTCAAACGAAACGTTTTTACATTTTTTAAACCAAGAACTTATTGAATCTGCTAAGAAAAATCCACTTTGATAATCATGATTAGATGGATTGAACATAAAACGAACATCAGCTACTTGCATCAGCTGATCCACAACATCAACATATAATCTTTTTGCTAACAAAAAATTATCGTACCACATTCCATCTGTATCTTGTGGTGTACCAGATGTAGTTACTCTTTTTGGGGTGTCGACATGCATAATATCATTACCCGCTATAAAAAGTATTTTATCTATATTAAATCCAGCTGTTTTATCGAGTATTCCTTGTACGCCGTCTTTAACTCGTTGCACTGCGATTTGACTATTGTATTCTTCTCCTGTTTCGAAGCTTCTAGCCAACTTCCCAATATGTACATCAGCAGGATCAATAACGAGTAAGCAAGAATCAGGATATCTTTCTCTGACAATAGGTTTATAATTGAACGTATGATTTTTAACATCTTCTATGTGTTCTTTTAACATTTCATCAAAAGTCGGTCCAGAAGAGCTTGGTTTAAAATTTATACTCCAATGTTCTCCTTTGTACCACGCATGTCGCACATCATTTGGATCAATGCCGACAGTCTCGCATTCTTCTGACAAAGCAGGGTTTTCTTTTTTTATTGCATTTCTATTTAGCCACGATGATAGTGAACGTCTCAGCTTTTCAACTGGCATGTCGATTTTCCATTTCTCAATCATCATTTTAGCGAGCAAAGTTTTATTAGTAAAGCCCGCCTCATAGTGATCAAGGGCATACTTCTTTTGCTCTTCACTCATTGTTGTCATGCAAATGTCTTCTTAATTCTTGAAGCTTATATATAAGCTTATTAATTTTATTTTTTGCCGTACTGTGTGACTGATCCATACAATCTTCGTACACCTCATCTAATAAAGGTGAAAGTTCATCGTTAAAATAATTGTTTAAAAAATCAGCCGCTTTCATCTATACTCTTAAATCCTTCTCCATCATATGTGCCTCAAGCGCATATCCATCTGATGGACTAACTTGAGTTATCGCTCTATATATTAATCTGCTACTTTTTTTAACTTCTTGTATTTCTTTTTTTGTAGAATCACAACCTAGATTCATATACATTTCGTGATCGATACGAAGCAGTTCATCTACTTTTTTCCTTAAACTCCAGGTTTTGTAACCTACAATCTTTTTAATTTGCTTTTCTAGATCCATTTTAACAAAATTTTTTTTAAGTCAGGTTTAAAATAATTTTTTCCCTTAAGCACTTTTCCGTCATCCCTTCTAAGGGCTTTCCCATTTTCAAGTTTACTCATATTAGAATCATGGACTTCATTGAAGAGGTCTTCGAAAACATTTTCTAAGCCATGCGCTATAATAATCCCTGACAATATATACTGCATATCAACAATGGCGTCTGCAACCTCAACAAGATCGCCTTGTTTGCATGCCTCTATATACTCAGAAAGCTCTTCCGTCATGAGGTTGGCTTTGAGCGTCCACTCCTCTTCAGAAAGAACTCCTGGATTTTTGTTAGCTTTTACACTAAATGATTTATTAAACTGTTTTACCAGATTTAAGGTCCTTTTAATATGCATAAATATTTAATTATTACATTCATACGCCCATAATTTACAATTTTTTTTTCAAACTTGAACAAATTTGTTCATATAACTTCCATATTGCTTTTTCTGCTTCAGCTTGTTTTTCATAAAATATTTGACCAGGTTTAATTGTGCCTTTATAATTGAGCTCTATTTTAAAACCTTTTCCATCAAGTACTATATAAGCTTTTATGTCGTTTTGTAAACAATAACTTACAGATGCATACATATTTTTTGTTGGTGTCCAAAACAATAATTCTCTAGAAGATATTTTTTTCGATTTCATTAAATTCTTTTTCAATTATTACAGTTTGTTTGACTTTATTGCTATGATTTTTCAACCAGTTTGAATTGTCCCATTGTGGATTATCATCTACAATGTTATCATATCTTCCGTTATTCACGTTCCATACAAAATTACACGACGCGTCATTTGTTCCTAAGTTAGCGAACTTGACTTTAAGAACTTTGATCATAACTGAATTATTTTGCAACCCTTCTTCTGTCCTGTCTCTATGAACCAATATTCCATGTGGGCTCATATCATAAAACTCTCCCCCACCTTTCACGTCGTAGAAAGTAGGTGGTTGAAGTTTGCCATCTATCTTCTCAGGTTTTGTAGGGTGTGCCACAACTATAACAAGCACATCATGCTTTTTACAAAAGTTGTCTACTTTGTTTAGGTATTCATTAGTATAATCATTTATGCCAAGATTTTTACCATCCTTGTATCTAACTTTATTATAAGGATCAATTACTAAACATCTGATTCCTTTCCTTTTAACAAGCTCTTCTCCCTTTTTTAAAACTTTATCTAAATCATATCCATCATCATAATTGATATGAAAAAAATTTTCACTCACATAATCAACAGTCTGCTTCCAAGCATGGTTTTTAACTTGATCTTTATCAGGTTTGTTGCCGTAAAATTTTCTTACAATTTTATCTACATGAAGATATGCTGGAAAGTTTTCAGTAGATGCATATGCAATTTTCCAATTATGTAAAATGTTGTAGCCTACACACATCTGGTCTACAAAATCAGATTTACCTGAAGATGGAAATCCAGTGACTACAATAAATTGTTTTGTATAGGTTGTAAATATGTTGTCAAATTCCTTCAACCCAATTCCGAATCCTTTTTGATGGCCATGAGCGTAAAAGCTTTCAAGATCAGTCGCAACATCTTTTGCAGTTACAACATTTTCAAGAGGACACTGTGGTGCAGACACAATTGCTTCTCTCAATGCATCTTTTCCATACTTGACTAGATATTCGTTTGCATCTTTACAATCAATCAGGTCAACAATAAAACAATTTTCTGCTCCGAATCTTCTTATCAATTCTGCTTTTCCTTTTCGCCCTGCTTCATCGTTGTCTGTAGCTAAATAAATCTTCTTTTTGTTTTCAAAAAATTCATAGTAATCTGATAGAAAGTCAAGATTAATGTTTCCATTTGCAGTGAATCCATTTGGTACACTTACACAGTAATTTATACCAGATTCTATAACTGAAGCCACATCCATTTCGCCTTCAACAATTACCACTTGTTCTGTAAACCTTATAGAATCCAGATTGTAAAATATTTTTTCTGCATCTTTAATCATTTTAAAATTCTTTCTAGCATCACGATACTTTGTGTTGACTAGTTGAGAATCTAAATAGTAATTAAATTGTATGGTGTGTACCTCTGTTTTTGTTTGAGGCATCCATTCTATACCATCTGTTATTCTAAGATAATTGATTGTTTTTGCGCTTATGCCTCTGCCCTTAAACCACTGAACAACCTTTTCGTTCAAAGGTGTGTAGTTTTTTTCTACAGGACGTACATATGTTTTGGTTTGATTTTTTTTCTCGTATTCATGCATCTGCATTACACTTCCACAATGCTGACATGTCGCAAGAGCTCTTTCCCAATCTAACATCACACATTTATCTTTCTTTTTCTTTCTTTCGTGTGAGCATTTAGGACAAATATCAGTTTTTGCATCCTGTTTAAATGCGTATTGGTTATATGTTTTTATTTTAAAGCCGTTAATTTCGTTCATTGTTTTATAATCTTTATTAGTTTAAAATCAAATCCCTCTACATCATAGGTTTTTTTGGCACGATCATATTGTTGTTTAGTTCCAGTCAATAAAGCCTGACCATTCCATTTAAATTGATACACATCCTGGCTTTTTACCTCATGTTCTTTTATGTTTTGATAACGAAGCCAATTAGTAAAATGTGTTTTGAATTCTTTAAAATTTGGTTTTCGATCATCTGATGATTCAATATGTTTCAAAAATCTATCAAGCATAAATTTCATTTGACCTACTGTAATATTATTATGCATGCATAGCATTTCCTGCCATCCCACATCTTTCATAGCCATTTGTAAAAATATTTTATTATTACTTTCATGCTTGACTAAAACATCTGTAGCTATAATGTCAGCTTGATAATTTTCGTAATTCAAAAGAATAATCTTAGTAAAACGTTTAGATTTTACTGTATCAATCTCTCCAGTCTGATTTAATTTTGTTAATGAAGTTCTGATTTGTGAAACAGTCATGCCAAGATCATCAGCTAACTTTCTGTAAGAAGTCATAACCTCTCCTCTTGTGACTAATGCATCATTTTGTAAGCATTTATCTTGGCATGCTGTTATTAATAAATGAAAAAATACTGATTTAGTTAACGGTTCCTTGTACCACCTCCATTTTAAGATCTTTGAATGAATCTTGATTGGATGTTTCGTTGTTTCTTTTTTCATTTAAAGTTTTGATTAAAAAGTCCACCTCTTCTGAATCGTTTCTCTCGCATAAATTGTAATTTAAATGTCCGAGCATTTCATGATAATGTAAAGTTGGGTTATATGTGTCTAATTGTGTACAATCCATGTTTTTTATAAGATCTGAAATTTCTTTATCAGCCTTTTCCATATGTGAATTGTATACTTTATCTACATCTCTCCTACCATCTATCAATCTTACTGCATGTAATACTGAAGCATGATCCCATACTTCTTTTATATCCCATAGAGTTGCGCATCTGCCTATCTCACTCAAAGAAATTTTAATACCATTGCTGGTTCTTACATGTCTTCGAATAAAATACCAGGCTTCTTGTCTTGCTTCGACTAAAGGTCTTTTTCTCTTCTTTTTAAACAAGGAGTGAGGGAAGAGCCCGTGCCATTCACAGGCTTTTTCCACTACCGCTTTGACCTTTTCGTTTCTTTTTCCTATAATATTAGAAAGGGAGATCATCTGCTACATCATTTGGTTCTTCTGCAGGTTGAAAATTTGCTTCTTTTTGTGCAGGTTGTGACATTTCTCTTGAAGTTTTTGGTGTTAATCCATCCGTCCAATAAGTTGATCCATTGCCTAACCATATAGGAGCTTCATCAGGATTGTTTTTGTCTTTTGAAAACTTAACAGAAATGTTTTGATTATACTGATCGACTTCGTCTTTGACTGCGATCTCTAAATTTGCCCACTTCTCGCCTTTTTTTGACGTTGAAATTTTGGCTTGATTTTGACCAAGTTTGGTCAGGTTGATTGAAATGTTTGCTTTTAGCATTTTGAAAAAAAATTAATGATTAATAAAAAAATTATAATTGATACCCATATACCTATGACGGCACGTCTGTTATATGATGCCATACTCTACATATTGGGTTGGATCAATGTTCTTGTTTACGAACATATCAAGGTAGTTTTGTTCGGCTTCTATTGCCTTTATCTTGCCTTTCTCTAAAGTTTCGTCTGAAACTTCAATTTGTTTCATACGCATGGTGTCTTTTTCTATAACAAAAAACATCATGTCTAAATCAAAAAGTTGTTTGTATATCCAAGCTTGACTGTCATAGTTGTACATTCTAGCTTTGCTTGCAAATGAGTCAATATTACTTGTCGTTTTTAGATCAATAATTTTATTGACAACAGAGCTAATAATATCTGCTTTGCCTTTCCATAAAACACCGTTGCCAAATAAATCTTTAACCATAGGCTCTTCATATATGTTTGCATCTTCAAACAAAACTTCAGCAGCTTTAGTTTTTCTTAATGTTTCAGCAATTCTATGACATTCATCCAGTTCTTTTTGTAGAAGCACAGGACCATCTACATCCCTATCTTTATATGCTTTTGTGTTCCTAGAAGAAACATCAATTGCTGGTAGGTTTGTTGATCCAAAGAATGTAATTTCATGTACTGCATTACCCATTAGCATTGCAACAGTTTTTTGCTGTGGCACACCATATTGTTTTGGATTTTTTAAAAGCGTTTCAATGTTAGAATTTGACAAGTACTTTTTGCCAATTCCATCGTAATATTCGTCGTCTTGACGGAGAGTTTTGATGATTTCCTTAAATTCCATTAGATTTTAAATTTAGATTTGATTAATTTTTGATGATCTGGTTTCACTGTTCGTTTTGTTAACGCATCAATCCCATCTTGTTTTGTCCCTTTTGTCAGTATGTAATCAAGACCAGCTTGACTTAGCATAGGTTTGCTGGTTGCAGAATTAATTGTGCTGTTGCCATCATCATCTTGTGCCTGAAGTCCTAATAGAGATGCTAAACTATATCTTCTGTAATAAGTTATGGCACCTCCCATTTTTTGTGGATCAGCTATATCAGGTAGAGGTATACCTCCCTCTACAAAATTTCCTTTTTCTACACAGGTCAATCTAGTCATAACAGTGCTATTTTCTATTGGTTGTGTGAGCAACACCTTATTCTTCTTTAGAAGAGGCATAAGCTGTGCAATAAGACTGTTAATGTCAAAGTATGCTGAATTGTAAAAAGGGTTCTTAGAATCCTTCGAAATAGCTCCTATTTCCTGTTGGATGTCAAACAGTTTGGCATATATACTCATATTTCAATAATTTTATTTGTTTTAGTGTCTATAATTTCCTGATGCTCCCCCCTGAAAGCTATGCGTTTTGCATCACTGATTGTTTTGGCGTACCATGTTTCATCGTCGCCTTCGCCTCCGTGGTAAATATTTATTTTGTATCTCATTAGTTAAGTATTATTTTTTTTGTGTGTCTTAATTGCCTCATTCTAGATATTAATTGAGCAATTTCTAGTTCTTTTTCTTGAATTTTTTTAAATGCGCCACGTGCTTTATTTAAATACAAATGTTCTCTAAGCGCTTTTAATTTAATCCATGATTTAGTGTAAGCAATTTTTCTTACTCCTTCTAAAACACCATCATTTAAGATTGTGTCGATGTCCTGGTCTGTTATATCCGGATACAGGTTTGAATCAGTATATACTGCGTTCAATTCTCCACCTTCTATAGTTACCTTCATGTAGGGCATTATAAACCCAATCTCGCCCGTAAATACGTTTATCACGTGCGGCGTACTGTAAGCGGCTAATTTTGCCCACAGTTGTTCTTTTTTAGTGGTTGAGTCCACATTGACTAATTTTTCCATTTGTTTAAAACTAGATTTACGATATCAAGAATTTCATTATAATAATATTTCGAGTGATTAGTTGTGATATCTTCTAACACATCGCTTTCATCGGGTCCGATATTAAAGCTTTTAACTTCCATATCTACTCGTTCATCTACGATCGAACTTATTCTTTCGTAAACCTCACTAAACACCTTCATGTTATCTCCTATGCTGAGTTTTTCAGAGTGTAATATATCTTTGATTTTTGAATTAGTCATATATTAGATTATTTTATGTAAATATAATCAATGTTATTCACAAATACAAGTTAATAAGCATTAATTTTTATAAATCCGCCACAATTTAATTTTGCACTGGTCTTGCTGAGGTTTGCACTGGTCGCGCACTGGTCGCGTAGGCACATGATAGTGAACAGCTTGTAACTTTTCCAAGTCACAAGTATTCTTAAGTACTCATTAGTAACCAAAATATTGCCGATAATACCACCATAATTATAAAATTACTAATTATTATTTCGTATTTATTCCTAGGCATAACTATTGTTTTTATCAGTTTGTAATTGAAATAATTCATATATAGTGTCTATAAAGTGTTCTGTGTCATTAGCATCACCCTGATGATAAAATTGCAACAGTAGTTCATTCAAAGTTTCTTTCTTCATATCTAACTTTTTTATATCACAAATAAATTGTTGAATTTTTTCATCAATGTTTTTACCTTGATAATCTTTCTCTTTGAATTCGTTTGGAACAGAACACCAATTACTAGCGTATATTTTTGTGAATATTTTTAATTGATTTTCATTGAACTTGAACTGATTTTTGTTTTTATACATTATATTATATTTTAATTGATTAATTTATTTTAGGCATTTTCGTTTATATTTCTATGATTAAGTGGAAATTCACTTGTTAATGCACACATTACTTCCATGAATGGTTCCATTGATGTTTCAAACATATCTGCAAAATCATTTGCATTATTAGCATCTGTAATGTTGAGTTCACCAGAAACAATTAAATCTTTATATTGATTGTATGTTGTTGCATCAAAGTTTATTTGTTGAATTTCACCATCCCAGCACACATTAATACTTTCTATACCATATTTACACCATATAGCATGTATATATCTGTACACTTTTGCCCAACAATATGCATCATAGTTTTCATTTGTAGAACAATCCATCATTATATTATTAGTTATAGGATCACGACTTGTATTATATTCATAGGCATAATTTGCCATATACTGTCCTCTGTTTCTAGTAAACGCTTCTGTATTTGATGGCATGTATGGTATTGTATCTGAATTTATTCTCATTATACCAGTAGCCGCTTCGTTAACTATATCGTCTATTGTTGTTATACTTAATTGTACTGTATCATCGCTTGTTAAATATGGTACAGGTGCACCATGATTATTAATTATATCATTTACTGCTACAAAACTTTCTTCATCAAGATAACATTGCCTACTTTCGTCAATATGTATGAATTCATTTCTTCTAATACCGTGAGTAATTTCATATGCATCTTCATGCCATATATATGAGTTTAGTACTTCTGAATATCTAACTTCATCACTTCTATAATCTTGATCATCATATTCAGAATAAGTTACACATTCCTCACAATAACGTTCATCATTAACCCATCTTACATCATCTTCGTTGACACTGCTGCCACAATCATAACATTCTATAATGTTAGCTTCTGATGTACCACCACCTGTTTCTGTAAGCATATCACCTTCACCATGATTTTTTATACTTTCTGTATCATACGACATTGTGTTGAAGGTATCTACATATGGATAGTAATCAAAGTTATATGTAGTTAAATTCATACGCATACGTTTGTGTTCTGTTGTATATACACCATCTTCACCTTTGAACATAAAGTTTTGATTATCTGTAAAGTTTTGTGTTTTTTTATGAACCCAACCTTTATTTTGTGCATACATGATAAATCTTTTGATTGTGACCTCTGTACCGTATATACGGTCCATTATAATATCGGTATCACTATAGTAATTTTTATTCCACATGGATCGTGGCCATAATAATGCTCGACCATGTAGTTGACCATCAGAATCAGTTGCAATTAGCATTTGACAATCGTTTTCACAGTATATATCTAGATATTTTTGACAACTAGTATATCTCATACAGCTATTTGATAGTGAACCGCTCTTATTTTTATATCTGCTTTCATGATACCAATCTTTTATCTCCTCACCTTTAACAATACTAAATGTTAGGTCTGGAACATAATATGCTTTTATCATGTTTACCATTTGTTCTATCTGTGCATCACTTTTTTTATAAATCCAAGGTAGTTTCCTCAAAGTTTTACCAGCTGTTTCTTTTATTTGTTTACCATCTATCATATATTCACCAATCAGGTTCATATCTGGATCAAGTATAAATACAACTGTGTGCATGTAAAAATCATTTGTTCTAATGTATGACATATACTGTGCTTCTTTTTGTAATTCCTGATCTTCTATTTTACAGGCAATAAGTGGAAAATCTTGTGATTTAAATAAGTTTTTACAATCTGTTGGTAATATACACTTGACATGTTTATGGTCAAATAAACTGTTTATGAATATTAATTCTGTACGATCTGTATTTTTAATGCAAGGAGGAAGTTCTGATATATTTATTATACCATCCTCCAGTAATTGTGTATATTTTCTTACTATATTATAAACAGATTCTGATTCACTACCTCTGTTCATCATCCATACTTGGATTTTTTGGTCCAATTTGTATAGGTGCACCCACTGTAGGTAATTTAGTGTAAAGTTCGTTTTGTTCATCTTCTTCTAAATAAAATTCTATTGCTTCTTCTGCTGATACCATGCATGCATCACAATAACCGTCATACATACCACATCCTGTACCACATATTATTTTGATTTTTTTCTCTGCCTCAGACAGTTGATCTTCATCAAAAACGTGGTCATACATCATATGTGAATTATAATTCCAATCGTAATCATTATATCTACCGTACATATGGTAATTATAACTTTCACGTTTTGTTTTTACAACATATTTTGTATTTATATACTTGAATATATCTGAACATAATTTGTATGTTTCAACAAAGTCATTGATATTTATATATTCTGTATCCGTATGCGGATTGTAATATCCACACGACATATTCGCTACTGGTAAATCTGTTTTATAAGCAATTTCTAACACATCAGTCATACCACCATTTACTTCTACTCTATTGTATTTTTGTAGAATGTATTTGATTGCATCTTGAAAATTTTCTTCATATAATTTTGTACCTGATATTCTATTTACAAAATCATCTGCCCCACGTCTATCACATTGTAGTACGTACAAGCAATCATTGAAGAATTTTTTCTTTAGTTTTGATGATCCCAAGCATCCAACTTCTTCATCTAAGAAGAATACTGCTTTCATACTCGGTTGTGTTTTTAATAATTGAAGTGTAATCGCTATACCACATTTATCATCTCCACCAGTACCAATTTGTTTCATTGTTTTACTGTTGATAGCAATAATATTACCTTTTACTTTCACTGGTAATACTTTTGCTTTAACAATATCATGAACAGTATCTGTATGACACACCATAGCCTTGTATGGTCCATCACCCTTTGTTACATATAAGTTTCCGTAACTATCAGTAGATGTAGTACAACCTTGAATTGATTGCACTACATTACCAATATGTTTCATCATACGTCCTGTTTCATAACTACATGACTGTATCGAAACTAATGTGCAAAGGTCATTAATGATCTTAGACCTTTTCATAGTCTGCACTAATCAATGCACCGTTTTTAGCATCTGTTTGCTCGAATATAATAGTGTTATAAAATTTTATAACAATATCAAGTTGTTCATCATTGAAAGTTTTTTCAATAACATCCCAAGCAGATTCTGTATTTTTGAAACCAACAACACGAGGCTTGAGATAAACTCTGCCTTTTGGAGTATTGTTGTCTTTCTTACGTGCATCATATTCACCACGTGCCATTCTTGTATAGTATTGTTTGTTGATATATTGAACATCATGATATTTCAAACCATACATTTTAGCAACTTTTGTTAATCCATGTTCTTGAACTGCTTTTGCAATATTTAGACAATAATCATTGTCATATTTGCGTGCTACAGGTCTTGGACCCCTACGCTTTGTAGGTTTCATTTTACGTTTTGTACTCATAATTAATAAATTTAAAATTAGTTAGTTGCAAGTTGTATCAAATCGCGAACGGTTTGATCACTTGCTTCTTGTTGTTCTGCTCTGTTTTGTTCTATTTTAGAACGTAAAAGCCAATCAGGAATCATTGCCTGCACGTCGCAAGGAACATTTAGTTCTGCAACGTTTACATCATTCATCAATTGTAATTGAGATGTAGCTAGGTACGCTGAGTCGATGATAGTGATACCGTCTAGCTTGATATCTTCTGCATAAATGCTCATACCGACTTGATTAATAAAAGTAAAATCAATTTTTACCATTTTCATTAGAATTTGTGTCAGGCTGAGTGGTGTCCTGACTGTTACAATTTGAACGTCTCCACTCCTGACGTTTTTTGTCTTTTAAATATTGCATATAATGCAAGTGTTGTATTTTTGATTTACTCATAACAAAAAGGCAGAAGCACACAAAACTGCCATGTTTAGGATTATCATGGCTGTATGCTTTTTTATAATGGTTTGCACTTGTCCGTCAAAGAGAAAGACTATATGAAACCCTGATAGAATAAACCAATCCATGTTATACATATGATAGTGAACAAAAAAAGGGGCCTATTCTAGCCCCTCGTTCATTATATCTCTAATCTTTTCTTTCTTTGGAGGAAGAGTGATGTTATCAGTATCCATCATTAATGTGAGTTGTGTAAATGAATCAGATATATTAGCTTTGAAGTCGCTATCTGCATCTTCTAACTTTGAATCCCATAACCAATGAGGAACACGACACTCAACTAAAGCATAATTGTCGTTGTAATTCATGTTGATTACATCAGCTCGTAACTGTGATAATGGCCAGTAAGAATATCTAATAATTATATCTGACAATTCTTTATTGTCACTTACAGATTCGAGTTTAACGGCTTTACCAACTTTAGCGCCAGCTTTTGCCATCTTTGCGTAAAATAATATATTTTCCATGATAATAAATTTAAAATTATGCTGAGCATATACGATAGCAGAATGTGCAGATACAGCTGTGCGTGTTATTGTTTTGCCGTTAGGCAAAAGAATTACAAAGCATACATAGTACGCCGAAGGCGCAGTTGAATCGCATATTGTGATAGCGTAGCTTTGCATAAAATTTTAACATTATCAAGGAAGATAATATTATAGCAATGATAGTGAATGCTGTTGATGATGGTTAACCGTTAAATTTGATTCGTGTGACATACTATCTAACTAACTGAAGTAATTATTATATTCGAACTGTACAGCTATTATATCCGTGATGTAATCCACTGACACATAGACAATACTAGATGATAGTGAACGTGTACAATTGTTTAATGGGAGCGCAATGTGGAGGATGTGATAGCCCCATCTCACCGCATATCTGAATCAAATTGCAAAATGTCAACCCAAAAATGGAGAAACCTTAACGGAACGACTGATTAAATATAAAAAAGCTAAAAAAAAAGAGAACTGTAACGGCTGAAGTAGATGGGGTGGCTAAAAAAAAGTAGCTTTTCTAATCAGGAGTGACTGCCATAAAGTGTATATAACCTCAACACTCTACATTTCTGCAGCCCTAAAACATGTGGCAGTTTTTTAAAGCTCTATCAAGTAATTAAATAGGTGTGTTAGGCTATTTTTTTTTGTGCCACATTTTTCTTATCTTTGTTATAGATTTTTTTTCATTAGTAACCCAGGCTTATATGAAGTTTTTTTCATTTGTTTATTCTTTGTTTGTTTTAGTGAAGTAAGTCTGGGTTTTAATTCTATAATATGCCAAATAAGAAAGATCATCAAGGGAGAACGTTAGATCAGGAGTATCGTCTTTTAAAAAAAATGGAAGGTTCTGACAGAAATGTTATTAATTATCTACTGACAGACCGTTATTTTGCCGTCAGAAACATGATAGATGTAAGAAACAAGGCCGTTAACATAATATTAAAGGATTTGGGTAATATTATTGAAACGGATGAATCGTTTGAGGTTTCTAAAAAGATTATGGATCAAATCGAAGAGATAGACCGCTTAGTTTTTGAGTTTAAACATGTGGCTGACGCTAAAGATCATATTTTATAATGAGAGCATCGCACAAACTCCGCACACTATATTCCACCTTAAATACCACTGAATTCAATGGTTTGCGGAGGCTTGCTCTCTTTTTTTACACGAAGTATCGCACAGTGAGGGGGGTTGCTATACACTGTATAATTACTAGTTATTACAGAGTTATTGTATACTACAGAGTAATTATATAGCTATTGTATATAATATATATATAATATATATAAAATAAAATAATATTACATTTAATGCAAATTTAATTTATAATGATAGAAAAACAATTAACTTTTAAGGACGATGCCTGGATTAAAATGAAATCTGGTATATCTAAATTAAATAGAGCTGTGGGTTCTACTCTAGGACCAAACGGTAAGACAGTTATACTAGAGGATGTGCACGGGAGACCACACGTTACAAAAGATGGTATAACGGTTGCGGAAAGCATAACGCTCACAGATCCGATTGAAAACTTAGCGATGAATACAGTTAGGCAGGCTAGTAAAAAAACAGCCCTACGGGCTGGAGATGGAACTACCTCCTCCATTGTGCTAAGTAACGCAATCATCTCATTGACTACTCGAAGTGAAATTGCCAACATTCATAAATTTAAAAGAGGTATGCATGATGCTAAAGATTATGTTGTTGATTCTTTGAAGAAGATGAATAAAAAATTAAGTAAAACGGACCTAGTAGCAGTTGCTTCAATATCGGCAAACAACGATAAAAAGATTGGAAAGTTAATTGCAGAAGCATATGAAAAGGTTGGAAAGGATGGAGTAGTAGCTGTAGAGGAATCTTACAACGAAGAAAGCTATGTAACCATCAAAGAAGGAACTAAAATTGATAGAGGCTGGGCATCCCACCACTTAGTCACGGATATTAATAAACGTGAATTTGTTGCTCAGTCTCCCCTTATTTTTATTTGTTCATCTGAAATACAAAGTGCTCAGCAGATTCTGCCGATACTTCAATATTGCGCAGAGAACAGTAAGTCAATAATTATCGTAGCTGACACATCAGATGAATTTTTAGCTACAATGATTCTCAACAACAACAAAGGAAGGTTTAAAGCTTGTGTGGTAAAGCCTGCTGGTGTAGGATACAAAAGAGATGAACTTTTACAAGATCTAGCAAGTATGACTGGATCGAAAGTTTTTTCAGAAGCACAAGGTAGCGACTTCGGTCAGATCACACCAGAATATTTAGGATCTTCAGATAAGGTTGTTGTTTCAGAAGGAGAAACAGTTTTGTTTGTAGAGCCAAAAGATCAGAAGGTGATATCAGAACTGAAAGAACATTTAGAGCAAAAAATAGCTGACGAGAAAGAAGCAGATAATGAGTGGCACTTGAGAGATAGACTGTCGAAGTTGACTGGAGGAGTTGCAACAGTACATGTAGGAGCTTCTACTGAAGTGGAGATGAAAGAGAAGATGGACAGAGTGGATGATGCAATAAGTGCTACTCGTGCTGCTATGAAGATGGGCGTGGTTCCTGGTGGAGGTACAGCACTTCTTCATATAGGAAGAAAAATGAGATCTCATGTAGAACAGGAAAAATTTTCCGATTGGGATGATTCCTATAGAAAAGGTTGGTTTTGCCTTTGTGCATCTACATCATCGCTTTTAACCACAATCATGTCCAACACAGATATGAAAGATAAAGCCTTTACTGTTGTTACAAAAGAAGTTGGAAAAGAAGATTATAAAAAAGGATATAACGCTATAACAAACCAAGTAGTTGATATGTTTAAAGAAAAAATACTCGACCCTACAACAGTAACCATAAATGTAGTTGAAAATGCAGTTAGCGTGTCTTGTGAAATTTTAACAACTGATTGCGTAATCACAAATATTAGAGCATGAAAGCATTAGGTCAATACATTGTTATAACTCCAATAAAAGACGAGATAGAATCAGGGGGTGTTATCTTGTCAAGCAAGACGGATAAAAATGTTAGATATGTCAGGGGGGTTGTTGACTCGGTGGGGGCAAAGGTAAAAGAAGTTAGTCCTGGTGACAACGTGTACTATGATAAAATGGCTTCTTCAGAAATGAGAATGTCAGGTGAAATCAAATTGGTTTTACTTGAAAGTGGGATTGTTGTTAAGGAGTAATGTACATACCACTCTTCGAATATGAAGAAGATAGGATTATTATGGAATCCTCTTTTAAGTTCGGAGGTCAGAAATATCTTTTCTTTCCAAAGGGCATCGAATTCTATAGTCTTTTTAGAACAACTAGAAAAATAAACTCTATTCAGGAAGTTGAGTATGTGGCGGAAAAACTTAGGTGGCTAAATCCAAAAATTGAATACTCTGTTTTTGTACGCCACATGAAGCAAATGACAGACAGATCTAATGGTCATGTTATTAGAACATACAGTGACAGAAGAATAGATGCAATTTGTGAAGATGTTTGGGAAAAAACTCTAACAAAACCTTATTGTAGAAAAAAGAGAAAGGTTATATTTAACCCATCGAAAATGATACCAATTGAAGAGAAGCGAAAGATCGTGCAGCAGTTAATTCATCCAAGTATAAGATTTGAATCATCAGATATATGGAGAGCCTGTAGCCAAATCCAAGGTAAACTTACAATGAAAAAAATTGGAGAAGTTCTTGGATGTAGTGCACCTACGGTGCGCAGAAGTTTCGATAATAAGATGCTATTAAATCTAAAGCTTCGAAACAAGGACATAAAAAATGAATCAGAGTTTCTTAAGTGCAAGCATGCTGTGGCTGAGATAAAAGGCGAAGGTCTACCTGTTACAATGAGAGAACTTAAAAGCAGGGTTTCCGTAAGAGATTACGATGTTTTGAAAAAGGCGGTCAGTCTTTGATTTTTCGATTCATCTTTTTTATTGCCATTCTATAAACCCTGTCAGTATAGGTTGTGCCTTTCATGATAGGGTTTATTCTTGGGTTTTCTGAAATCTTCTCCTCAAGCAACAACCTTTTGTAGACTAAGTTGCATATTCTAGCTGATTTTACAGAGAGCTCGTATATAGGCCTTCTGTTGCTAACTTCGTTTCTTTTTCTCCAAACATTTATAAATCCTTTTTCTTTCAGATTCCAAAATCTATTTCTGTCCCAATGCATAATGTTTGCATACTCTTTAAAAGCTTCCATATCAAAACGACCTTCATCATAAAGGTAGAGTAGCATTTCGAGATCTGTTTCAGACAACTCGTACTTTCTTTTTACATAATACTTAACTATCCTCCAATATTTTAAAAAACCATACCTTCTTTCTTTTTCGTATGATATATGATACTTGTCTGTAGCTTTTTGTCTGATGCGTTTTGCTGGTCTTTTCAACTAGATGTGATTTAGAATCAAAAATAGCGAACTTTTTTTTATCGTATATTTGTTGCATGGCAAAAAGAGTTGATAAATCTAAAATGGCTTGTAACTCACCACGCTCGAGTACAAGGCCAGGAAAGAAAAGAATGGTTAAAGCTTGTTCTGGAGGAACGGAAAAAATAATTCATTACGGAGCAAAAGGGTATGGTCATAATTATTCTGCAGCAGCTAGAAAGTCATTTAAGGCTAGACATAATTGTTCGTCAGCAACAAACAAGTTGACTGCAAGATACTGGGCTTGTAAAAACTTATGGGCTGGAAAAGGGGGGTCCACTAAAAGTTCTCCTAAATCAAGACAAGGAAAATATTAGAATATGAAAAAATTAACACCAGCACAAAAAAAAATAGCAAGAGCATCGATACCTTATGATAAGATCACATCTGCAGATTTTGCAGCTCTTAAGAAAAGCAATAGAAAAAAGAAGTAATGGCAAATTTGTTTAAAAATCACAAAGGTTTTGGAGATACTGTCGAGGCGTTCACAAAATCGACAGGAATCAAAGCTATTGTGGAAGCAACGTCAAAAGCCACTAACACACCTTGTGGATGTGATAAAAGAAGAAAAACATTAAACGAAATATTTCCTTATGGCAAAAAGTAAAACAAAAGCAAACAGGGGCAATAAAATATGTTCGGCAGGGATAGCATGGGCAAAGAGGACATTTGATCGATATCCATCAGCTTATGCAAATATGGCTGCAAGTAAATATTGTAAGGATCCTAATTATGCTAAAAAATCAAAAGGCAAAAAGTAAATATCATGAAAATAAAAGGTATAGATGTAAGTTGTTTATCAAAAAGACAACAAAAAACAATGAAAGAACATTCTAAGCACCACACAGGGAAGCATATTTCGGACATGGTAAAAAAAATGTGTGGTAGTTCTAAAATGTCATTTACTGGATCACATAAATCAGCAATGAGTAAAATAGGAAAATAAAATTATGCAACTTCCAAAAAACGGTGTGGCGAAAGAGCTACGTTCATACATAGGGTCCTTATTTATTTTTCTATTTGTTATAGGAATTATAGTAACTTTATTACAGTTTCCTGTATTAGATTCCAATAAAGAAGTTGTGATGATGTTAATAGGAACAATCGCGGCCTCAATTCCAGTTATTATATCAAGCATTACTGGAACTAAACCAGATGACATAAATGCATTAAGAGGGGAAATTGATAAAAAAAATAACCAAATAGATTTGCTTGTTACTGCAAAAGACAGGTTAGAAGATATGGTTATTACATTACAAAAGCAGATCCTAGAAAATCAAGATGGCATTATGGATAAAATTGTATTGAAAGCTGCATTAGACTATGATGATAGAGCAACAGCAAAAAGTATTATGAAGCAATGTACATGTGGTAAAAACAAATGTATCTGTAAAGGAAAAAACTAATAATATGGCACATTACGCTTTTTTAAACATGCAAAACATTGTCACCGAAGTAATAGTAGGTAGAGACGAAACAGACGGAAATACAAACTGGGAGATACACTATGGTAACATACGTGAGCAAGTTTGTAAAAGAACTTCTTATAATACATATGGTGGTGTACACTCAGGTGATGGCACTCCATATAGAAAAAATTATGCAGGCATAGGGTATACGTATGATGAATCTAGAGACGCATTTATTCCTCCACAACCATACGATAGCTGGACGCTAAACGAGACAAGCTGTCTTTGGGAGGCTCCTGTAGCTTATCCTACTGATAATGAAATGTATGTTTGGAATGAGGAAACAACAAATTGGGAATCAATAACTGAATAAGAAAATAAAACATGGCAATAACTAGAGTGTCAAGAGCATTAATATCGGATGATTCGATAAATACAGATAAAATATCAGATGCTACCATGGTAACAGAATCGGAGGGAATAGGCTCAAATGATAATGATACTACTCTACCTACATCAGCTGCTGTAAAAGATTATGTTGACACATCAATTGCTAATAGTTCTAGCGGGATTGAATGGATAAGCACTATTCAAACAAGTAATTTTACTGCAGTTAGTCTAAAAGGATATTTTGTTAATACCACATCCGCTGAGGTAAGTGTAACTTTACCACAAGGCACAGTAGGAGATCAGATAAGCATACAGGATTATGCAGGTACTTTTAATGTTTACCGAGTTAGAATAATTGCTAATGGTTCAGATAAAATACAAGGTAGTTCTGAAGATGGTCAATTAAGAACATTAAATACAAGTGCTACGTTAATATACCAAGATTCGACTAAAGGTTGGACTGATCAAAATTTAACTACAATTCCGCCCCCAGCTAATATAACTCCAGATTTTTTAATTATCGCTGGTGGTGGTACTGGTGGTCCTCATGGTGGTCAATCTAACCCTGCTGGTGGTGGTGGTGGAGCTGGAGGATTAAGAACTACTTTTGGATCTGGTAATTCAGGAGGAGGTTGTGCAGCTTCTTCTGAAACAAAACCAACTTTTACAATCGGAACTACTTATACTATTACTGTTGGTGGATCAGACACTGATTCTTCAATATCAGGATCTAATATTACAACCATTACAGCTACCAAAGGCGGAACTGGACAAGGTTATTCTTACGGTTCCATTGTTGCTAATGGAGGTTCTGGTGGTGGTGGTGTTTTCATCAACGGTGATGATCGAGAAGGTTCTGGAACTTCTTGTCAAGGATACAGTGGTGGTCTTGCCACAACATTTTCTGGAGCTGGAGGAGGAGGATCTGGCGGTATAGGAGGCGGAAGCACAAGTTTACCAACACCAGGTAATGGAGGAGTAGGAACTACAGTTGGAATTACAGGCACTGATATTATATATGCAGCTGGTGGTGGAGGTGGATTACATATACCGCTTGGTTCTACTTCAGGAGTAGCTGGAGCAGGTGGTCTTGGAGATGGTTCTGGTACTGGAGCCATAAGATATGCTCCCCCTAATTATAGCGGAGTAGCTGCAACAGCTGGAAAAATAAATTCAGGTGGTGGCGGTGGTGGAGGTGCATCTGCAAGAAACAGCGGTTCTACAGGCCCTGCAGCAGGAGGATCAGGGGTTGTAATCCTAAGAATGGATACTGCTCAATATTCAGGCACAACCACAGGTTCACCTTCAGTAACTCAGGAGATTATTAGAGACGCTTATGGAACTATTACTGCTGAAAAAACAATATTAACATATACTGGAAGCGGTAGTTATACACATTAATATGGCACATTTTGCAAAAATAAATAACAACAATACTGTTACCGAAGTAATAGTCGTTAATAATAAAGTTTTACTAAATTCTGATGGAACAGAGTCTGAACAAAAAGGTAAGGATTTTTTAAATAATTTATTAGGTGAAAATAATTGGGTTAAAACAAGTTTTAATAATAAAGTTAGAAAACAATTTGCACGAGTAGGTTGTACATATGATTTAGCAAATGATATTTTTATTTCACCTAAACCATTTGATTCTTGGATATTAGACTCTAATTTTGATTGGAAGGCTCCAATTGATTATCCAGATAATGAGCAAGAATACTATTGGAATGAGGAAACACAAACTTGGGACGCAGTAACAACAGAATAAAATGGGGCAAACTAAAGTACTTGGCGGATTAATAGAAGGAGCTGGAACGGCTTGGCAAGAGGGGTTAAAAACAACAAACTTTACAGCTGTAGGTGGAGAGGGTTATTTTGTTAACACAACTAGTACCGAAATTACAGTTACTCTACCCGCGGGTGTCGTAGGTACTGAAATAGTTATACAAGACTATGCTGGTACATTTGCTACTAACAAAGTTATGTTTGCTTCTAATGGATCAGAAAAGATCCAAGGATCAACTGATAATTATAAATGTGTAACAAACAATGCAACTGTAAATTTAGTTTATCAGGACGCTACAAAAGGCTGGACAGCTGATAATATTGCGTTAAATGCTGGTTCAGTAACGGCTAATTATTTAGTAGCAGCAGGCGGTGGTGGCGCATCAAACGGTGGTGGTGGAGCTGGCGGTTATAGAACAGGATCTTTAACTTTAACCGCAGGAATTAGTGCGGTAGTTACAATAGGAGCTGGAGGCGGTGGTGCAAATCAGAATACAACTAGTGCATCAAAAGGTTCAGATTCAGTATTTAGTACTATTACATCAACTGGCGGTGGTGGTGGTATTAAAAACTATGACGGCGCAACCACAAACGCAGATGGTGGTTCTGGTGGCGGTGGTGGTGGTTATCCAGTAGATAGAGCCGGATCAGGTAATACGCCTTCAACAACCCCCTCACAAGGTAATGATGGTGCAGGAGGTACTTATGGGGCTAACTATTCTGGAGGCGGTGGCGGCGGTGCTGGTGCGGCTGGAACAGCAGGTGTAGGTACAACTGCAGGAAGTGGTGGTGTTGGTGCAACTACAACAATTATAAGCACATCAGAAGCAGGCGTATATAGTGTTGGTGAAGTAAATGGAGGTTCTGTATATTTTTCAGGAGGTGGCGCTGGAGGATCTAAAAATGATACTGCTGGATATACACCAGGAACTGGAGGACTTGGAGGTGGTGGTGATACGGCAGCATCAAGGCCAGCTGGGGGACAAGTGGGGACTACAAATACAGGCGGTGGCGGTGGTGGTCCTGCTTATTTAGGGCTTTACACATCAACGGAATCAGGAGGAAATGGTGGATCAGGCACTGTTATACTAAGATACCCAGCAGCTAATACATTAACAAAATCTGCAGGACTAACAGGAGCTATTGATATTACATCTGGCTCTGAAAAAATAGCAGTATTTACAGCAGGAACAGGAACAATAACATTTAGTTAATTATAAATAAATGGGAGAATTAAAAAAATGGAGAGAACAAAAATGGGTGAGAATCGGAACGGATGGGAAGATAAAAGGTGCTTGCGGGACAAGTAAAAATAAGAAAAACCCAGACAGATGTTTACCTCTATCAAAAGCTAGAAGCCTATCGCAGGCTGAAAGGGCTGCTACTGCTAAAAGAAAAAAAAGATCTGGAGGTAGTAGCAAGCAGTTTGTTTCAAACACAAGAAAAGCGAAAGTTAAATTTAAAAAACAGTAATTATGGAGTTAAGAGGAAAAAATGAAAAAAAGGAAGATTTCCTAATCAGAATGGGAGTAGCACCAGCTAAGAAAAAAGCAAAAGCTAAAGAAGAGAAAAAAGAAGTTGAACCAACAAAAGAAGATTAATTATGCCATACGGAAAAGGAACTTACGGAGGAAAAATGGGAAAAAAAGCCAAAACTACTTCTAAGAAAAAGAAAAAAAAGAAAAAGTAAATAATTATGAGTTTAGGCAGAACTGCTTTATATTACAGGAGCAACCCCAAGGCGAGAGCTAAAAAGGCTGCTTATGATAGCGTCTTTCAGAAAAAAAAGAAGCAAGTCAAAAAACGTGTAGAGTGTAATGCTTTTAATCGTAAATTTGGAAAAAAGGGAGATAACATGGATTGTTCTCATAAGAACGGTACTATAGTCTCAGAACGAAGAAAAATAAATAGGGCTCGAGGAGGAGCAAAAAGAAAATGAAAACTAAACCATGTGTATGCGGAACAACTCAAAACTCACTAGGGATTTGTGATGGCTCACACTTAAATATAAAATAAAATGCAAACTTTAATTATAATAACAATAATATTACTAGTTGTATTAATTACAATCAATGTATCTGCTATTTGGCTTGCCAAAAAAGGATATACAAAAGATGATAATAATAATATGATTCCTGATATTTTAGAAGAAAAATTTATGGATCTTAAAAAAGATGTGTCCATAAGAGTTGATAGAGTAGGTCAAGAATTATCTGATGTAGGTAAAGCAATCAAAGAAGTTGGAAATCAACTTGGAGATATACCTAAAGCTGCTACAGGTAAAACAAGACCAGGAAGAAAACCAAAAAAATGATAGAAGATTTGAAGATATACGGATTAAGTATCTCAGCGATTGGGACTAGTTTTTTTCATGACATAAACCCAATATTATCAACGTTTGTTTTATTAGCAACTTTGATATACACAGTAATTAATATTTCACATAAATTAAGAAAATAAATGGAACTCAAATACTTTAGTATTCAAGATTTTGATTCTCCTGATGAACCAGGAAGCGGAACCTTGATGAATGAAGAATTTTTGCTTTTACTTGACAAGGCTAGGGAAATATCAGGGACTCCGTACAGAATTAACTCAGGAGTCCGTACACCTTCTCATAACAAGTCTGTTGGAGGAAAATCTAACTCGGCTCATTTGTCTACAAGACAAGGCGGCCCTTGTGCAGTTGATATAGCTGTTAAAGGTTCAAGAGATAGGTTTTTGATTCTGAAAGGACTTATAGAGGCTGGGTGTCATAGAATAGGTGTTGCTAAAACATTTATTCATGCGGATGGAGCAAAAGACCTTGATCCACAGGTAACTTGGGTTTATTAAAAAAATGTCTCAACAAAGAAAAAAATTCAAAGACACGAAGGTAGGACAATTCCTACTTAACAAAATACCAAATGTTGTTGGCGCAGTAGCTGGGGATACATTAGCAGGTAGTGTAATTCAGGCTATTATAGGAGGTTCTGAAATGAGTGAAGAGGACAAAAAAGTTGCTCTGAAAAAATTAGATATAGAACGCGCTGAAATTGACGGTGTTACAAGAAGGTGGGTGGCAGATGCCAGAAGTGGATGGCTCCCCTCTAATGTAAGGCCACTAACATTAATATTTCTTACAGTTTCTTTTGTTATTGGCTGGTATATGCAGATAGAAGGTTTATCAGTTGTTAAAGAGCTTTTATTTGTTGTCTTCGCAGGCTACTTCGGCGGAAGGTCTTACGAGAAGGTTATGGGAAACAAGAACCATCACTAACTACAAGTTAGAAATGGAGCTTACTTTTTATTGGTATCTTTGTATTAATTATGCCTAGAATTAACACATACGATCTCGATACTACCCTAAGCCTTAGCGATAAGTGGATTGGGACAGATTCAACAACAAAGACAAACTGACAAGATGGCTAGGATACAAACATATCTTCAAGATAGTAATGTTACTTTAGGTGATAAGCTTTTAGGAACTGATCAAGCTACAAATACTACAAAAAACTTTACTCTTCAAAGTATTGTTGATTTGATTAATAGCCTTAGTGCTGTTGCTATATTTGATGGCATAGCTTACAGATTTCAAAATTATGATCCAACCAATACCGATCCTCAAGGAGTTTTAAGTTTAAATGGAGGTGTTGCAACTTCAACTGCATTTTCTGCTACAACACAAATTATATTATCGAAGGAAGTTATTAGTGGAATTAATGTTTCAAATTACCTTCAATTTTTTCAAGGAAAAAGAATCAAAGTATCAAAACAGGATGATTTTGATGTATTTGGAATATTTAGAGTTGATAGCGCTCAAACTTGGGGTGTAAATTCAAACTATATAATATTCAATGTTACACACCTATCGTCAAACGGGTCTTTTAGCCCTACAGCTTATTTCTTTTTAGCTTTTGTAGAGTCTGCTAGTGTAGTTGATTTTGATGGCGTAACAAATGCAGGTTCAGGAGAAATAATTACTTCAGCTGAAAGAACAACTTTAACAAATTCCTTGTTACACTCTGATGTAGTTGATGATGTTACATCTACTAGTACAGACACACCTTTATCTGCAAATCAGGGAAGAGTTTTGAAAGGGTTGATTGATTCTATAAATACTCTGTTATTAAGTGACGAATCAACTTTAGATACCCTTCAGGAAGTTGTTGACTACATAGAACTCAATAGGTCTACATTAAATGCTCTTAATATATCTAGTATAGCAGGTTTACAAACAGCTTTAGATGCAAAGGTTGATGAAGTTGTTGGCAAGGAGTTAACGGATAATAATTTTACAGATCTTTTACTATCAAAACTTAATGGTATTGCTTCTGGAGCCGAAGTAAATGTAAAAGCAGATTATAATGCTACTACTGGAGATTCTGAGATTTTAAATAAGCCAACAGACGTAACAGATCTTTCTTTACACAATGCCACAGAACTCGCAGATATTACAAACTCAGGATCTGGACAGATTATTACTGGATCAGAAAGAACAAAGTTAACTGACATAAACGTTAATACAAATACTCGAGTTGTTACAGATGGAACCAGTAGTATTACAGTACCCACAAACACAGACACAACTTATGATTTAACTGTCGCACAAAGTGGAGATGATGCAGTTATAAGTTTAGAGGGATCAGATAATGTCGATGATGATGTAACTTTAGCTGCAGGTACTTATATAGATATAACTGTAAATAGTGGTACAGCAACTATTGATGCTGATTTAACTACAGGGGCAGTTGCCGATGGCGCAGCAACTTTAGTTACTGGTGATCATGTTTTTGATTACGCAGACCCTAAGTTTGCTAGAAAGGATCAAGCGGAAACATTTTCAAATAACGTAACCATTCAAGGTGATTTAATTGTATCAGGAAGCACAACGACTGTAAATTCTAATCAATTAAATATAGGTGATAACATAATAACACTCAATAGTGATCTTCTAAGTAATGTTGCTCCTTCACAAAACGCAGGAGTAGAGGTTAACAGAGGAAGCTCTTCTGCTGTATCAATAAGATGGAATGAAGCTAATGATAACTGGGAATTTACAAATGATGGATCAACGTATGAGGCTATCAATGCTGATCACCCTATCAATGATTTGACTGATGTAAATATAACTAGCTTATCTAACAGTCAAATATTAAGATATAACAATGTTTCATCAAAATGGGAAAATGTTACCTTATCTATATCAGAAAGCGGACAGGTTGTAGATGTTGATACCACGGGAGCTATTAAGGTTCCAGATGGAGGCACATCTGCAAGACCAACTGCATCAGCGGGTATGTTCCGATACAACACCGACACAGGGAAGTTTGAAGGATACACAAATCAGTGGGGAGATATAGGAGGCGCATCAGAAAACATTGTAAACGTAACTGTAGCTCAAGTATCAGGAAGTAATAAATATCATATAGATGGTAGTGCACAGACAGCCCTTATACTTATTCCTGGACAAAAATACATTATAGACCAGTCAGATTCTTCTAATGCAGGACATCCTTTAAGATTTAGCGCTACTGAAGATGGAACGCATGGTTCAGGAACAGAATACACTACAGGAGTAACAGTAACTGGAACACCAGGAAGTACAGGCGCTAAAACAGAAATTACACTAGAGCAGGATTCACCTGCTTTATACTACTACTGCACTAACCATTCAGGAATGGGGAGTAAGGTTCAGAACCTTAGAGGCTCAGGAGCAGCGGTAGTAGAAAGAAGAACTTATAGTCCTAATGGAAGCACACTTACTTTTGGCATGGGACAAAGTGTTACTGACGAGAATAATGTATTTGTATATATAGATGGTGTATACCAGAACAAAAGTACCTTTACAGTTAGTGGTTCAGACTTAGTGTTTGGAACAGGTAATGAGCCACCAAATGGAACAGAGCTTGAAATTATTAGCTACGCATCACTTCAGAGTACAGACGGAAGTAGTATGTTTACTGATGTTTTTGTTGGTAATGGCTCAGATACGGCTTATTCACTTTCTAGTCAACCCGCTTCTAAAGACCACACTCTAGTTTACATACAAGGAGTGTATCAGGAGAAAGAACACTACAGTTTATCGGGGAGTACAATAACATTTACAACTCCACCACAGAACAATTATAGCGTTGAGATTATATCTATTACTTCTGCACTTAGTGTTGCAGATGTAGGGCAGATACAAAACAATACATTTACGGGTAACGGAACAACAACAGACTTTACGCTTTCATTAGCGCCAACAAACGAAACACATACGCTAGTATATATTAACGGTGTATACCAAGAGAAGTCTACATACTCTGTTACAGGAGCAACATTAAGCTTTACTACAGCCCCTTCAAGTGGTGACTCAATAGAAGTAGAGTCTAGAAAAAATTTACAACCAACCTCTATAACGTTCTCAGACGTTGATTCAGACCTTTTTTCAGGAACAGGGAGCCAGACATCGTTTACGTTAGTTAACGGATCTCCTGAGTCAAAAAAAGAGACGATGGTATATATTAATGGTGTGTACCAAAACAAATCAACGTATAGTTTTTCGGGAAGTAGTCTAACCTTCTTAACAGCGCCTTCCAGTGGAGACGAGGTTGAGGTGGTTTCTGTAAGTAAATTAATATCTGCTACTTCAGACAATAAAAAATATAACGTTCAGGTTGTAAGTCAGGACGCAACGGCGGATGCATTTTATGTGTATGTTTTAACAGCTTCTGTAACATTAACGTTACCTGCATCGCCTTCAGTCGGTCAGTGGATTAAGATATCAAATCGCTCTGGAGTTGCAACATGTGTGCTTGGAGCTAACACAAACAAAATAATGGGTGCATCAGCTGATCTTACTTTAAACACGGCATCTGCAAGTTTTGAATTAGTATATAGTGGAACTGCCCAAGGTTGGGTAATAATAGGACAATAATATGAATAATTTTACAGATTTTTTTGCAGTAGCAGGCGGTGGAGGTGGAGGAGGATTCACAAAAGAAAAGAAATATAGTAGCGTAAACTCTGGAGCTGCTTTCCCTAATAAAATATTTAGCAGCATTTCTTGCCAAGCTATTGGATTTACAGCATCTGGCAGCTCTACGTTAACATTAGGAAACTTTCCCGCTACTTGGTTCTTGACGGGTAGATTTGCTGATTTAATAGCAGGACAAACAATTACAACTGGTGGATATACTTATACTTTAGGTACTAATACGGCAGGCTCGACACAAAAATTTGATAATGCAGGAGTTACCTATAATTTAACATCCAATACTACTGCGGATGTACAAGGAAACCAAGCAGTAACAATAAATAGCGTTAACACCGTAAACCCTGCTAATGATTTAGGTTTATCCGATGGTGACCAACTTGGATATATGTTAGTCGGTGGCGGAAATTATGGAGCTAGCACTGGCGGATATATTGGGTCAGGTGGTCGAGGTGGCAAAATTTTACAAGGAATTGCAACTATTGGAACTGCATCAACTGATTTAGTTTTATCTATTGGAGAGGGTGGCGTAAGGCGCACCTATAGTTGGGCATTACGAGAAACAAGAGAGCCAAGTGAGTCAACAATAACTGGAGGATTAACGCTAACTTCTGCAAATGGCATCTACGCATTATCAGGGTCTAGCCAAACTCAACAATCTTACGCTCCCCAATTTGGAGTGTTTGGTTTTGGTGGCGGTGGTGGAGTTCATTATTATGAAGCGGATAATTCTAGAGAAGGGGGTAACCATCAAGGTTATGGCAATGGGGGGCTTATAGCATCACACGCTTCTTCCACCGACATATATTATTGGGCAGGCGATGGTTCAATAATTTTTTACTATTAAAAAAAACATTATGCAAAAATACATTAAAGTAGAAAACGGCGTAGTTCAAAAAAGCATTATAAATGTAGAAAGTCAATATATAAATGATTTTGACGGTACTTGGGTAGAGTTTGAAGATGGTTTTAAAGAGGGCGACTTGTGGAATGAAAATGACGGATTTAGCCACCCTATTAAAACAACTGAGGAAATAGAAACTGAAGCTAGGGAGTGGAGAAATGCAGAACTACAAGCAACAGACTTTATAGTTCCAACAACTGATTATCCTAATCACGCTGCATGGGTAACATATAGGCAGGAGTTAAGAGATTGGACTGATACAGATGCTTTTCCTACTACAAAACCAACTAAACCCTAATTAAATTGCATTCACTAAAGTAAAAGATTTTATAAAAAACATGTGTTCAATAAAAGCGTAAATTTGCATTATCCAAGATAGTCACACAGAAACACTAAAATTATGGCAAGAACAAAAATAAAAAATTCAGTACTAGGATCGGAGTTCTTTGGAACAGTAGTAGCTTTGAGTCCTTCTTCGACTATAAATGTTGATTTTGATTCTGCTTCAACTTTTACTGTTACACCAAACGACAATACTACTTTTAATATTCAAAATGCTGAGGCTGGAATGGTTAAAAACATCGTTTTAACAGGAGATGGAACAGCAAGAACATTGGCATTTACTGCTAGTGGAGGAAGTCCAGGAGGGACGTTTAATAAAATTGGATTAACTGCAATGGATGAGACAGCATCAAATAAATCAATACTTCAAATAGTATGTGTGGATGCGACATCGGGATCACAACAATTTTGGTATTCAATATCTAAACCACAAACAACATGATGAAGGCCACAAATAGAAACGGAACAATTACAATTTATACTTCTGCTCCTTCAGAGTTTGTAGGATCGCAAAAGCATTACATTTCAGGATTTAATAATTTGTCAGAAGCTCAACAAAAATCAGAGGGGTTATTTGATTTACATACACCTGAATATAATTCAAACACCCATAAGCTTGGAGAAGTTAAGTGGGACTCAGCTAATACGAGATTTACTTATACTATAGTTGAAAAACAGTTTTCACTAACGTTGAGTGAAATGATAGAAAATAAAATAAACAGCTTAAAAGCAAATCTTAATAACAAGTTATCGGAAACAGACTGGGTTTTTATACGTCAACTGGATAAAGGGACTTCTATACCTTCTGACGCTCAATCAGAAAGGGATGCTCTAAGAACTTCTGCCCAAGCTAAAGAGGTGGAGATAGGAGCATTAACGACTAAATCTTCTGTTGCTGACTACGATATAACGTTGTAGAGCATGATTAATGAAAGACTTTTACCGCAACCAGATATTGCCCCTTCAGGCAATCTACCATCAGGTTATTTCAATACAGTTACCTATACAGGAAACGGAGGTACTCAAAAAATAGGTGGTTATATAAATAGAGCTGCTGTATTTAATGGTAGTAATAGTACAATTTCTACACCGATAACAGATAATTATTCAAACTTGTCTATTTCTTGTTGGGTTAAATTTAATGCTTTGCCAACTGGAGGTGCAGATGCCACTTTAGTAAGTAAAGGATTTTATGTATCAGGTTCTAATACACAATACTTACAATTAAGGTATGAAGATTTTATAGACCAATTCACTTTCGCAATTAGACAAAATAATACATACAACCAACAAGCTACATCAGGTGTTACTGCATCAGTAGGTGTTTGGTATAACGTTGTAGGAACTTTAGATTCAAGCGGAAATGCACAAATATATGTTAATGGTTCTGCGGGAACAGGTACAACGTCTGCTCCAACGATGACTAATTCAGATAATTTTGAAATTGGTTCTTTTGCTAATACAGTCGCACTGTTAAATGGCTCAATAGACCAAGTAAGAATATTTAACAAAGAACTATCTTCTACAGAAGTAACTACTCTATATGGAGAAACATTTGCTTCAGCATCTAAATCAGTTACTGATATATTCTCTGATGGTTCAGCTGTTGCTTTATACCAGTTAGATGGGAATGCTAATGATACAGGTGGGTTGGATTATGTATTTACAACGTGGGATTCTACACTTAGCTCAGTACCTAATTACTCGGAGGGTAATCTAAGAATGACAGGTGGCTCTGGTAATAAAATAGGATATAGTGTTGACTCTGTATCTAGCGGTAAATGGTATTGGGAACACGAGGTTATTGCTATAGGGGCGGAATCTTCTTTTGGTATTGCAAGACCAGGAGATTTAGGTAGTCATTACGTAGTTGGAACATCAAGCACGTCTTGGGGTTTATACGTTAATGGTAATCTTTATCATAATGGTTCTGTTAGTACTTCTGGATATATGTCTGGAGGTTTTTCTAATGGAGATATTATTGGTGTTGAACTTGATTTAGATAATGGCACGCTTGAATTTTATAAAAACGGTACTGGTTACGGTAATGCATTTACAGGATTAAGTGGAAAGTTTTTAGTTGCTGCTGAGTCAAGAACATCTAGCGGAAATAATGACCATAGAACTAACTTTGGGTCAACCGCTTGGGACTACACACCGTCAACTGGTTTTGCGGGTATAAATACTGAATACAACGGCACTGCTTCAAACGTAACTTATCAAGAAGCTACTAATTTTTCTCCTGATTTAGTTTGGATTAAAGATAGAGATACAAATTATGCACACCAATTATACGATACTGTAAGAGGAGTAACGAAAAAACTACATCCTAATACTACCGCAGCCGAAGCAACAGATTCCACAGGATTGACTTCTTTTGATTCAAACGGTTTTACAATAAGTACGAATGTTGGTATAAATACAAATAATAATGATTACGTCTCTTGGTGCTTCAATGCAGGAGGATCTCCTACAGCTACAAATTCAGCTGGGGCAGGTAATGTTCCAACCGCTGGAAGTGTAAAAATTGATGGAGCTGATTTAACTACAGCTTTAGCAGGCACAATACCTGCAACAAAAATATCAGCTAATCAAAAAGCAGGATTTAGTATTGTAAAATATACAGGGGTTAATTCTAACTCTACTGTAGGACACGGACTTTCTTCTGCTCCTGAAATTAGAATTATTAAAGGATTATCTACAGGCACAACAGAAACACAAAATTGGTTTACTTGGGTTGCAGGTATAGGCACTAATAATGAAATGATTTTAAATGGTACAGGCGTACCTGCTTATACTGCTTCAGTAATGAACCAAAATCAAACACCAACTAGCACTATATTCCCTATTGGTTTTGACCCTAGAGTAAACCAATCAGGTAAGGATTATATAGCCTACTGCTTCCACAGCGTAGACGGAATACAAAAAGTTGGTAATTATACAGGCACAGGAGCTTCAGGTAATTTAGTTGAAACAGGATTTGAACCTGCATTTATATTGTTTAAAAGAACAGATAGTGGGGATAGATGGTTAATGGCTGATAATAAACGAGCAGATGCCTTAACTAATATGGATGACTTTTTAGATGCACAAGATTCAGCACCAGAAGGTACTTTTGGAGCAACTAATGGTATTAATTTCTTATCAAATGGATTTAGCATAAACACT